>Ga0209292_1007146_pt1 | contig 10721 bp, 9 predicted proteins | sample GOMGulsemesocosm_2_FD_184634 | JGI IMG/M metagenome (GOLD analysis project Ga0209292, IMG submission 184634) | Methane-oxidizing microbial communities from mesocosms in the Gulf of Mexico - GOM9C Gulf of Mexico (SPAdes) (version 2) | ecosystem: Environmental > Aquatic > Marine > Cold seeps...
CAAAAGGTTTCGGTAGATACTCAAAAGCACCACCTTGATAAGCATTAACTGCACTATCTAAATCTGAATGAGCAGTCATTATGATAACTGGGATATGGCTGTGATGTTTGTTTATTCTTTTTAGTAACTCCATACCATCTATATTTGGCATGCGAATATCAGAGACAATGACTTCCGGCTGTCCATGCTCTAGAGCAATGAGTAGATTTTCTGCACTTTCAAATGCTGCACAACTTATCTTGGCATTGGCAAAAGCTTTCTCTAACACCCACCGGATTGAACTATCGTCATCAACTATCCACACTTGTTCTGTGATCATAATTTGTTCTCTTGTGCTATTGCTGTTTGATTTAAGGGTTGCTGCTTCAAAGGAAGAATGATTGTAAATTCTGTATGTCCCGGTCGGCTATGGCAGGATAATTTTCCTTGATGCTGATTCACCAATGTTTGTGAAATAGATAAACCCAGCCCTGTACCATTAGAGCGGCCAGAAACCATGGGGTAGAATAAGGTATCCTGAATTTTAGGTGGAATACCGGGTCCATTGTCTATGATACTTATTTGTACTGATAATTTTATTCGCTTACCGTGAATAGTCTTGTTGCTGGCAATGCGAGTTTTCAAGGTAACTTTATTATCACTACCTATGGCCTGAATTGCATTGTTAACAATGTTAAGTACTGCTTGTTGCAGTTTCTCTTGATCACATTCAACAGCAGGGATGGAAGGATCGTAATCACGTAATAAACTAACTTCTTGACCGTCAGCATAGTTAACTACTTGGCATACTTTCTCTAGTACACTGTGAATGTTTTGTGCCTGCATTTGGGGCAACTGGTTCGGGCCAAGTAGTCGATCAACTAAGTTGGTTAACCTATCAGCCTGCTCAATAATCATGCTGGTATACTCTTGCTGATCCTCACTTACTTCTTTGCTAAGTAATTGTGCTGCACCACGTAGGCCGCCGAGTGGGTTTTTGATTTCGTGGGCCAAGCCTTTAATTAAGTCACGTGCAGCAATCCATTGTTGTTGTTGGAATACTTCTAAGCTTATTTGTTTTTGTTGATCTATTTGCTTGAATTCAAGTAATACATGAGGCGTTCGTTCAAACTCTACAGATGAAGCCGTTACTTCTGCAGTAAAGTGATGGCTTTCATTGAGTTCTACCACTATATCACTGTCGGTAAATTCTTGTCCTGTAGCAATGAGTTGCTTTAATCTAGTACTATTAATACTCGTATTGGCAAATATTGTTTCAGCTGAGGTATTGTATAAACGGTAAAGTCCCTTGTTTAAAAGGGCTTCTGCTGCTGGGTTTACATAAACGATGCTGAGTTCTTGATTGAGAATAATAACAGCAGTCACAAGCTGATTTGCGAGTGATTGTTGATATGATAATTTCTGCTCTTGTATATAACTACGATTATGCATAAAAGTCCTAAAAAAGATAAACCCGCGCACTGTTTTGGTGCGTGCATTGGAAGTTTACTAAAGAAAGGTTTTATTTGCAGAGCTATTTTTCTAGCTTATAAAGTGTTTTAACTTATATATTCTTTATTTATTAAAGAGTTGGGTGATAAGTAGTTTACTTAGTTTGCAGAAGCTCTATGCATATAAAACGTTACTGGTGTTGATGATGCAATTACCTTGCCCTTTTCATCGAGTAGTAACATTTTAATCTTGTGTTCGCCTCTATTAATATCTCTTAAGGAAAACATAGAGTGTTTTTGTGGCTTTTTGTGGGGTCTACCGTCTAGAACAAGTTGTACTTCTAATCCGGCCTTAAATCGAGGTTTAATACCACCAGCAATGTAAATTGAGCCAGTATTATCACGTACAGTCGCATTGTTTTTAGGTGTGTTTATTACTATTTCGTATTCTTCAACTATCTCTTGAGGGGTGATATCAAGAACTTCGGTGTCAACAGAGGTACTTGATTGGAGCACATTACCAGGCTTGGTCTTAACTTCTTCTGCGCCTGGGCGAGGTGAGTCAGAAAAAACAAGTACGCCATTTTCATTACGCCATACATAAATTTTGGCTGTGTTTGGGTGCACGGGTGCAGCTAACGTGATGCCTAAAAGTGTTAATAGCAATAACTTGATCATAGTTCCTTTGAATATTCCTGTGCTGAGTGCTCGATTTCGGCATCATTCCATAATGTACGCTAATTTAAGTATATATCTATAATTTATACAAAAAAATGTTTTTGTTGTTTTATCTTTCAATAAGTGATCTTTTGTCGTTAAAGTGTGCAAAAGCGACTGCCTATGGATCATGTCTAGTTCTTTAAGTCATAAAAAAAGCTCACCTAAGTGAGCTTTTTATTGTGCACAAAACACTAATGAAAGAACTAAAGCGAAATTAAACGCTGTAGTACATATCAAATTCTACTGGGTGAGTAGTAGCGTTTAATAATTCGATTTCTTGACGTTTAAGACCAATGTAAGCATTAATCATGTCGATGTCCATAACACCACCAGCTGTTAAGAATTCATTATCAGCTTCAAGAGCATCAAGTGCTTCACCAAATGAAGAGCATACTTGTGGAATTGCCGCTGCTTCTTCTGCAGGAAGGTCGTATAAATCTTTATCCATAGCATCGCCAGGATGGATTTTGTTTTTGATTCCGTCAAGACCAGCCATTAACATCGCTGTGAAACCTAAGTATGGGTTCATTGTTGGATCAGGGAAACGAACTTCAATACGCATCGCTTTAGGTGAAGGTACCATAGGAATACGGATTGATGCAGAACGGTTACGTGCTGAATAAGCAAGCATTACCGGAGCTTCAAAACCAGGAACAAGACGCTTGTATGAGTTAGTTGAAGCATTAGTAAAAGCGTTTAATGCTTTAGCATGCTTGATGATACCACCAATGTAGTAAAGCGCCATTTCAGATAAACCGCCGTACTTATCACCAGAGAATAAGTTAACACCATCTTTGGCAAGTGATTGATGTACGTGCATACCAGTACCATTGTCACCAACGATAGGCTTAGGCATGAAAGTCGCTGTTTTACCGTATGCGTGTGCAACGTTATGAACAACATACTTATATATTTGCACTTCATCAGCTTTCAATACCATAGTATTAAAACGACAAGCGATTTCATTTTGTCCACATGTAGCTACTTCATGGTGATGTGCTTCAACAACTAAGCCCATATCTTCCATTACTAAACACATAGCTGAACGTAAATCTTGAGAAGAATCTACTGGTGCTGTTGGGAAATAACCACCTTTAACGCCAGGACGATGTCCCATGTTGCCTTCTTCGTACTTAGTACCAGAATTCCAAGCAGCTTCTTTATCATCGATTTTGTAGAAAGAGCCACTCATATCAGTGTGGAAACGTACATCATCAAAAACGAAGAATTCTGGCTCAGGACCAATCAATACGGTATCGGCGATTCCAGTACTACGTAAATATTCTTCCGCGCGGTGTGCAACAGAACGTGGATCGCGGCTGTAGCCTTGCATTGTAGCTGGTTCTAAAATATCACAACGAATATTTAAAGTAACGGCTTCAGCAAATGGGTCTAGAATAGCTGTTGACGCATCTGGCATCATAACCATGTCAGATTCGTCAATGCCTTTCCAACCTTCAATTGAAGAGCCATCGAACATTTTACCGTCTTCAAAAAAATCTTCATTTACTTGATGATGAGGAATTGAAATGTGTTGCTCTTTACCTTTTGAATCAGTAAAACGAAGGTCAACAAATTTGACATCGTGCTCTTTAATTAAATCGAATACTGCTTGTGACATTTTGTGTCTCCAGTGAGGTTAGTTTTTTAAAAAATTATGTAAGTATTAAAACGGATGAAGCTATAAAAATTAGTGATTATCATTATTCATCTATTATTAGCCAGTTAACAAGCTAAAACTATGCCAAGATAAATCTTGTTGATTAATAAGGTTTTTTAGCTGGCGCACGTTTTTTGTTGCACTGCTTTGGTGCTTCGTGTGCTCCGTGTTGGTGCGTAACCTATGATGTTAGAAATCTACTATAGAATATATTTAGCGTTTTTCCTTTAACAATTTGTAGTTTTTCATTTTGTTTTGTTTAAAATAGCCAGCAAGATACTTTTGTTCTACTTATATTTGTATTTTTATATTGATTTACTTGATTATTTTTATAATTTCTTACTGCTTCTAGTGGTATTTTAAAGGGATAGATTAGACATGAATAAATTAATAATCACAGCACTAGTGAAAGTAGCTATTATCAGTGTCATCATTGCTGCGTCATTTAATGGTCTCGCCAACCAAGAGCCACAACAATGGCAAAAACCTTCACCTGTTTTTAAACAAGATTTTGACTGGGTAAAGTTAACATCAGATGAGTGGTTAAAAGGTGACATTGTTTCAATGTATGATGAGAAGCTAGAGTTTGATAGTGATGAACTGGATATGCAAACCATCGATTGGGAAGATGTTGCTGAATTACGTAGTAAGCAGCAACAAAGTATCAGAATGTTTGATGGCACTATAGCTGAGGGCTACATTGTTGTTAAAGATGGCCAATTATCTTTAGTTAAAGATGGTATAGCCACACCATATGAACTAAGTAACTTATTGTCTATTGCTTCGTCGGCACAAAATGAAAGAGATTTGTGGGACGGATATGTCAACTTAGGTGTTAATTTACGCAACGGTAACACTGTCCAGGCTGATTATACTTTTGCTGCTGGAGTGCAAAGACGAAGCGCAAGTAGTCGCTTGAAAGCAGACTTTATCGCAGACTACAGTCGTTATAAAGACCAGGATACAGACGTAACTAAAGTTACAGCTGATAGTCAGCGATTAACTTCCTCTTATGATTGGTTCTTCAGCCCTAAAATTTATTTACGAGCTGCAGATTTTGAATATATTTCAGATGAATTTTTAAACTTAGATTACCGCATACATTATGGTATAGCAGCAGGTTATCATATTATAGATAATAGCCGGACAACGTGGGATGTGAATGCCGGTCCAAGTTATCAAAAAAGTAAATTCTTAGATGTACAAGATGGTGCTAGTGACTCTGAAGACTCTGTTGGTGTAATGTTAGGTACTGACTTTACTTATGAGGTAACCAGCGATATTGATTTTGATGTATCTTATAATATACAGATGGTTGATGAAGAATCCGGTGATAATATTCACCACTTCGAAACGGGTTTAGAAATTGACCTTACTAATGACTTTGATCTTGATCTAACTTTCTACGCAGATCGCACTGATAACCCAAAACCTGATAGTGAGAATAATGTTCCTGAACAGAATGACTTTCGTTTAGTAGTCAGTTTAGGTTATGATTTCTAATTAAATATCTTTAATAAAAAGGGCTTGTATTTTTTAGATACAAGCCCTTTTTTATTAAAAAAACGGTAAAAAGAACCATTGAAAAATATTGTGATTAGACTTTTATATACTTGTTTAGCTTTAATAACTTTTGCTACGAATGGTCAGCAAAGTGGAGACTCTCCGGATATCTGGTCTCCACCTGTACCTAGTTTTTCACAAAAATTTGATTGGCTTAAGTTACGCTCAGGAGAGTGGCTTAAAGGCGATATTATCTCTATGTATGATGATGAACTTGAATTTGAGAGTGAAGAGTTCGATACCATTATTTTTGACTGGCAAGATGTCTCAGAGCTACGCAGCCGTTTTGATCAACAGATTCGTTTTGCTAATGGCGAAGTAAAGCAAGGTTTTTTGATTGTAAAAGAAAATCATCTTGTATTGGTTAGTGGTGGAGCCGAGCAGCATTACCCTTTGTCTGAATTGCTTTCTATAACTTCTTCTTCCGATGAAAGAAAGGGATTATGGGATGGAAAAGTTAGTATAGGCCTTGATATTAATTCAGGTAATGTTAACCAATTAGATTATCTAGCAAATGCAAGAATTCAACGAAGAACACCTTTTACGCGTTTTCGTGCTGACTTTACCTACAACTATAGTAAATCAACGCTTAATGAAGAAGGAACAGTTATTACCGATACTAGCCGTTTGACCTCCTATTTAGATTGGTTTTATAGCAGCTCAGTGTTCTTTAGGGTATTTGATTATGAACACTTCTCTGATTTACAGCAGAATATTGACGCAAGGGATACCATAGGGCTCAGTTTAGGTTACCACCTTGTACAGAACAAACGTATACAATGGGATGTCACCATTGGTCCTAGCTATCAACAAACGGTTTATTACAATACTAGCTCCGAAAGTGATCAACATAGTGGGGTGGTCGCTGTAGGAACATTACTAGATTATAGTATTTCCAGTCGAATTGATTACCTGTTTGATTATCAATTACAATTCGTTGAAGAGAATTCAGGTAAACGAAATTCACATCTAAAGACTGGCTTTGAATTTGACTTCAATAAGAATTTTGAATTAGACTTTTCATTCTACCTGGATCGTGTTGCAGAGCCCGTAGCTGCAATTGGTGTAGAGCCTCCACAATCGAATGACTATCGTTTAGTATTAAGTTTAGGTTATAACTTTTAGCTTCCAAGTAATAATAACCCTTACACACTATTCATGACTCAATTCTACATCGGTTAATGCATTACAGCTGCAAAGTAAGATATAGCCTTGTTGTTGCTCGCTAGCAGATAAGCCACTGGTAGATAGTTGCTTAACTTCCCCGTTTATTAACTTAGCTTTGCAGCTACCACAAAGACCTGCACGGCAGGAGTAAGGTAAAATTAGCCCCGCGCTTTCTCCCTGATCTAGCAATGACTCTGTTGTATTACCCTGATAATATTTGTTCCAACGTCTAAAGTGGATTGATACTTTATTTGTTCGTTTTTGTTTATTAACTTGGTTACTATTGCCTATTGAACGAGGTATGACCTTTTTTGACTCACTCAACTCTATAGTCTTTAAATCTCTACTTTTTTTGAAGTGTTTCGACTCTCCAAAGCTTTCAAAATGATACTGGTTACGGGCTAACCCTAGTGCTTTAAACGCCTGTTGAGCAACTTGGCGGAATAATTTGGGTCCGCAAGTAAAAACATGATAATTTGTCAATTGAGGAATGCCACGAAACATTTGCTCGGTAATTCGTCCTTGGAATCCTTGCCAATCAGGCTTAACCGGTTGAGTGAGTGTATAAACTACTTTGCATCGCCCATGTTGTCTCGCTAGGTTTTCTATTTCACTTCGAGCAATAAGATCGGCTTCACCGTGAGCGCTATGAAGAAATATCACTTGATTCTTACATTGATTTTCCGCCATAAAACGTAGCATAGACAGCATGGGAGTTATGCCACTACCTGCACTTAACAGCAGTATTTTTTGTGGAATAGGCGCTGGTAAATAAAAGTTGCCATTGGCATTTGATGTTGAAATTGATTGCCCAACTTGGAAGTGATCATGGAAATGGTTTGATATCAGCCCATCGGGAATGCGCTTGATAGTAATACTGATATAATCGCCCTCTGTCGGTGAAGAGGATAAGGTATAGCAACAGTGCTGTTTTTTACCTGCTATGTTAACGGTAAAGGTAATATGTTGACCTGGAAAATATTGAAAGGTGTTACCTGAACCCGACTCAGGATAATCAAAAATAAAAGTTTTTACATCATGAGTTTCTTGTTGGATTTTTTGGCAAACTAATTGAAATGTTTGCTGTGTACTTGTCGTTAAGGCCATATTTATTGTTTACTCAGCTCAATTTTAAAAGGTTGCTTACAGATAAAGCGTAGTAATTAAGGTATAATATCGCCAATTATAATGCACCTTAATGTTTTGATTATCTATTTATGAGCAATAAAATTCAACATCTTCATATATTGGGTATTTGTGGCACCTTCATGGGCGGGATCGCTGCAATAGCCAAGGAGCTGGGCTTTAGAGTCAGTGGCTCTGATGCCAATGTTTATCCGCCGATGAGTACCCAATTAGAGCAGTTGGGTATTGAGCTTATGTCAGGTTATCAAGTTGAAAATTTCACCGATGACATTGATATGGTTATTGTCGGCAATGCCATGTCGCGCGGTAATGTCATGGTGGAATATATGTTAGATCGCAATATTCCTTATACTTCTGGACCACAGTGGTTATTAGAAAATGTGCTAAAAGACCGTTGGGTTTTAGCCGTTTCAGGCACACATGGTAAAACTACCACAAGTAGCATGTTGGCGTGGATTCTAGAATACGCTCATTTATCACCCGGTTTTTTAATTGGAGGAGTGCCACAGAATTTCTCCTGCTCTGCACGGTTAGGTGATGCGCCATTTTTTGTTATTGAAGCTGATGAATACGATAGTGCTTTTTTTGATAAACGCTCTAAGTTTGTGCATTACCGACCACGTACTTTAGTGATTAATAATCTAGAGTTTGACCATGGTGATATATTTAATGATCTTAGCGACATTCAAAAGCAGTTCCACCATCTAATTCGGATGGTGCCAAGTAACGGTTTGATTTTATCACCAGCCAACGAAAAGGCGATTACAGAAACACTAGCCATGGGCTGCTGGAGTGCCACAGAGTATAGTCAAACAGGGCAAGAGTTAACTTCCGGCTGGCAAGTTGAAAAACACGATGCGCAGGGAAGTGAATTTACCGTTAAATTTGATGGAAAAGTACAAGGCATAGTCAAGTGGAACCTTATTGGTGACTTTAATATTGATAATGGCATCATGGCTATCGCCGCAGCAAGACATGCTGGCGTACCTGCTCATATTGCTATTGAGGCCTTGGCTGAATTTGTTAATACTAAACGTCGCTTTGAGCTACGTGGCATAGTGAATAACATCTGTGTTTATGATGATTTTGCCCATCACCCAACAGCAATTGCTAAGACCCTTGCCGGTGTACGTGCTAAAATAGCCAGTCAAGTTGAACCTGGCCGTATTTTTGCCGTGTTAGAGCCTAGATCAAACACCATGAAGTCTGGTGTTCATAAAGAGTCCCTACCTCAATCACTCTGTGAAGCGGATCAGGTCTTTATATTTCAAGGCGATCAAGTTGCTTGGTCTGTGAGTGACTTAATAGAACAATGTCAACCACCTTGCCAAGTAGAAGATAATATTGAAGCGCTAATTGAAACTATATGCCAACAAGCACGAGCAGGCGATATCATTGTGGTGATGAGTAATGGCGGCTTTGACGGAATACATGACAAATTATTAACGCGTTTAATTCGTTGTTAAGTGTATTTCATGCCAATGCAAACAGGTTTAAATGCAAGTTCATTTAAGTAAAAACAATTTAATTAAATTAGTAAAGAGAGTAAATAAAAATGACCGTATTAACCATACTTACCGCCCCAAATGACAAACTGATACAACCAGCAGTACCTGTGACAGACGTCAGTAGTGTTCAGGGCTTAATCGATGATCTACTTGAGACGATGTACAATACTGAAGATGGCATTGGTCTAGCTGCGACACAAGTTGGTAGTAGTGCTTCTGTGGTGGTTATTGATATTTCTGAAAACCGTGATGAGCCATTAATCTTAGTTAATCCAGAAATTATTAATGGTGAAGAAACAGCAAAAGGTCAAGAGGGCTGTTTATCTGTACCTGGTTATTATGCTGATGTTGAGCGCTATACTAAGGTTACGGTAAATGCGTTGGATAGAGATGGCAAAGAAATTAGCATTACCAGCGAAGATTTTTTAGCGATTGTTATGCAGCATGAGATTGACCATTTAAAAGGCACATTATTTATCGATTATTTATCGCCGCTAAAAAAACAAATGGCGTTAAAAAAAGTGAAAAAAATGATTAAAAATGCTTAATTGAACAATCAATAAATTTATTGAATGAACAGGAAATAAGGCAAGTGGTTAATGGTAAGTAGAGCAAAGAAAGGACCTATAATGCAAGATGATTGTAATTCTGATTATAACGGCAAAATAACCTTAGCGATAACTGGTGCATCAGGGGCGGGTTATGCGCTGCGTTTAATTGAATGTCTAATCTCAGCTAATTACCAATTATACATTTTATGCTCAAGTGCTGGTCGCATTGTCATGGACACAGAAGTTGGTATAAAACTACCTAGCTCTCCTGATGCAGCCAGTCAGTTTTTTACTGAAAAATATCAAGCACAAGCAGGACAAATTACCGTCTTTGGTAAAGAACAGTGGTTCTCGCCTGTAGCTTCAGGCTCTGCAGCACCGAAGCAAATGGTTGTTTGTCCTTGCTCTACGGGCACTATGGCAGCAATTTCTCATGGCATGAGTGATAACTTAATTGAACGTGCCGCTGATGTTGTTATTAAAGAACGTGGTCAGCTAATCTTAATGGTCAGAGAGACGCCATTCTCGACATTACATTTACAAAATATGCTTAGCTTGTCACAACAAGGTGTCACTATCATGCCAGCCTCTCCGGGCTTTTATCATAATGCTGAATCGATCGAAGATCTTATTGATTTTATGGTGGGTCGAGTCTTAGATCATCTTGGTATAGCACAAGACATTATGCCAAGGTGGGGATATAACTAATCCCTTGTTATTACCCTACTAATCCCTTGTTATTACCCTACTAATAACAAGGGATTAATAGTCCTGTAGCTTATCAATTAACCTATTTTTGTTGATGAGAATCAAAACTTCTGGTTACAACTTTCATTATGATGCACGTCTATGCAGTAACCTATTGTTTCAAAGTTGTTTTGATACCCCTTACTGTGTGCACAGTAAGGAAGTTAATATGTTATTTATTAAAAATGCCTCATTTAAAAGTAAACTAATACTATTGGTAACTCCAGCG
>Ga0209292_1007155_pt1 | contig 10712 bp, 9 predicted proteins | sample GOMGulsemesocosm_2_FD_184634 | JGI IMG/M metagenome (GOLD analysis project Ga0209292, IMG submission 184634) | Methane-oxidizing microbial communities from mesocosms in the Gulf of Mexico - GOM9C Gulf of Mexico (SPAdes) (version 2) | ecosystem: Environmental > Aquatic > Marine > Cold seeps...
ACTGTTAATTTTAAAATGTATCCCAATCCAAATTTGGTGATCAGTAACAAATGTCGAATATATAACATATCAGGAATGTTTTCAGTCTTATGAATATTGAAGTATTACAAAACCCCGAGCAGAAATTAATTGATTACCTTGATGAACAGATAGCCGATTTTAATTGGGAAAATTGGGAGGTACAAGAAAGAAAACCTCTTGCAGTACAAATAAAAAATGCTCAGGGCGAAGTTGTTGCTGGCGCTGCAGGACGGTCATTTGGTAATTGGTTACAATTGAACACTTTGTGGGTATCTGAAAACTTACGAGGTCAGGATATTGGTAGTCAAATATTAAAATCTTTTGAAGATGCAGGTAAAAAGCGTGGTTGTGTTACATGTTTATTAGATACGCTTAACTTTCAAGCTATGCCATTTTATGAAAAATATGGTTATGAAACACAATGGATTCAAGAAAAGTATCCCAAAACTGGTTGTAAGTACTATATGACCAAGCAACTTTAGTTATCAGTATTTTAAATTTGAAAGCAAATGGAGTATTGCAGATTGAAAAAATGTAAGTCTTGTATAAAAGAAATTGAAGCTACGGCCACTAAATGTCCATTTTGTCAAAGTCATCAAAATTGGTATAAAAACCCTCAATATTTAAATCTGATATTTATGTTGCCATTTTTTATATTCATCTATTGGAATACAGGGGTTTTTAATAAAAAAGAATTTGAAGAATATAAAACAGAGTTTGTAATTAAGGAAGAAAATACAGTTTCAATAGAAAATAGCCGATCTCGTTTGATAACTTTTCGTATAAAAAATAATACAAAACACAAATGGGGCAGAATTAATTACGAAGTTATTGGGTACGAAAATGATAAAGTGATTGCTGTTAATATAGGAGCTGAGTTTAACTGGGTAGTACAACCAAATTCGAATGCATTATTAACTGTTAAGGTGAAATATATGCCAAGTGCTACATCATGGAAGTTTAATATTACAGATCTGAAATCTGATCGGTTTTAGCATTAAATCTCGATTAGAATTTAGTTTAATGTAATTATCCCTACACTTGTTATATGAGTTTTATTTTGAATATTCGCACGATAGATTGGCATGACGCATTACCTATTAGGCATAAAGTATTATGGCCGAATAAACCAGAATCTTTTTGTAAGATTGAAGGAGATGAATCTGCACTACATTTTGGGGTTTATATCAAAGGATTATTAGTATGTGTGGCGTCCATTTATATCAATGACTCTAGTGCACGGCTTCGAAAATTTGCAACCTTAGTCGAATATCAAGGGCAGGGCATAGGTTCAAAACTGATTGCACATATTTTAAATCAATTGAAACTAAGTGATATCGCATTATTTTGGTGTGATGCACGAACAACTGCTGTTGGTTTTTATCAAAAATTAGGTATGGAACAACAAGGCAAGGAATTTGAAAAATCAGGTGTTTTATACTTTAAAATGGCTGTACAACTGAATTACTCCTTAAGCATAAAAGATTGTTAAAATGAACACCATTGCCAAGTATCATAGTATTTTTACTGCAATACTTGGCACAGATAGTAAAATTAATAGCCGCCGAACGAACCTGCTGGTCCAGGAAACACAACAGGGCTTTCAAAACCTGCTTTTGATACGCTACTAACACCAAAAAAATAATTATCGATAACAATGTTGTTTAATTTAAACTTACTCACATTACCAACATATTGACTTTTACTCCAGGTAGACTCAGTCGTTAAGCGCCAATGAATACGATAACCGGCAAGGTTTTCTGCCAATTTTCCATTTGGAATTTTCCAAGTAAGAATAGTTGATGCCGTTACCGCGCCTGAAATTTCAACATTAGCCGGGGGAGCTGGTGCCCAAGCCATAGATGCTAAAGTAACAGCATTAAGAGATGTTAGCTTGGCATTAAAATCAAAATCAACACCAGAAATAATATCGCCATAGATTCGATTATTTTCAGTACGTAAATCTTGATGTTGACGATCGTAATGTTCATTGGTCTCCATGATTCTTACGGCTGGAAAACCTTCTTGATTAAAGGGTCTGTGATGCCCACCTCTTCCAAACCTGTCTAATCGATATACCATCATAACGTCTAAATTTGGAATGTAATCGTCGGCGATCTTATCGATGTAACGTGCTAAATTACGAGAAGGGGAGTCAACTTCTCCACCGGTAAACCTTCTTTTTTGTGCTTCATCAGCAGTTTCTACATAACGTACACCTTCAGAGAATACACGTGCTGTGGTATTATTTATTACACCATTAATACCCGATATATTACCAATCATGTCGTTATTTATAACAGCTTCAATACGCCAGTGTTTCTTTTTAGCAATTTTCGCCATAATTTTACCACCAAATAACCCTTGCTCTTCACCTGATAATGCGGCGTAGACGATAGTCCCTGAAAATTGATGTTGAGATAATACCCGTGCAGTTTCTATAACACCTGCGATACCTGAAGCATTATCATTAGCCCCAGGAGAATCACTAGTAAAATCTAACGGATCAGTCACTCTAGAATCTATATCACCTGTCATGATCACATAACGGTTTGGATCTATACTGCCACGTTGTATCGCTATGATATTAGTTACTTCTGTCGGTTCTGGTATACGTTTTTCACCCGAAAAAATTTGAGTTTGTGTGATCACCTCTAAACATCCACCACATTGTGCCGATATTTTTTCAAATTCGCTTTTTATCCAACGTCTGGCAGCGCCTATACCATGGGTATTTGATTGTGTTTGAGATAAAGTATGACGAGTACCAAAGCCGACTAACTTAGTCACATCTATTTTTAACCGCTGCGCTTTAACCGCTGATTGTATATCTCTTAAAACAAGGTGCTCACTAGGGGGGACTTGCAATGAGTTTGCGATACTACTTGCGCTAAAGATTAAAAATAAATTACAGGTAATTAATTTTAAAGGCTTTTTATTAAATATTTTATCCATAATAATCTCCTAAGTATTGATGTTAAAAGACTAACATAAGCAATTAATATCGATAGGAAGTTTGCGTTAAGGGGGTTAAAAGTTACGATGCTTTCTGAAATTAACGGTTTATATAGATAATTTGATCATTAATGGCATTTGTAAGCTGATTCTATATCGTTCATTCAGTAATTGAGTTGAATTATCAAAATTAAACTCAATCCATTGTTATTTAGTTGTTACAACGTATTGCTTCTATTACAGATAAAGGACCAAAAGAGTAATGTATATGTGAAATCTTAAAACCAGATTTTTCTAATAAATTATGCCATTGCTTTTGTGTTCTTTCTTTACCGTTAAGGCATAACATCATATGTACATCAAATAACTTACTTAGATGAGGTTCATTAGCGCCAGGGATAGGCCCAAACTCAGCAATAAATACTTTACTGTCAGGTTTCATAACTGTATTTATATTAGATAAAATTTTAATACAAAGTTCATCATCCCAATCATGTAAAATATGTTTTAAAAAATACCCATCTAAATTATGTGGTACTTCAGTAAAAAAATCTCCAGAAATAATTGACAGTCGTTGAACTTTTTTTACTTTTTCGACAACCGCTTTTTGATCAAATAATGTGCCGTGAATATGTGTATGTTTAGCCAAAATAGCTTTAAGTAAATCACCATAAGAGCCTCCAAGATCAACCAGAGTATGAATATTGGATAAATCTAAGGATTCCATTGCCATAACCATTGCAATCTCATCATTGGTATAGCTACTCATAGCTTTAGAAAAAACGTCCAAATGTTCAGGCCTAGCTTCAAATAAGTCAAAGTAACTATCTAAATTGAATACTTTTTTTGGTGCTGCTTGTTCGGTTTTTAAAAATTCAGCTAAATGGGTCCAAAGTAATACATGCTCATAACTTGCTTCTAATAATACTTTATCGACCAATGATAAAGGGTGTTTACTGGTTAAAAATAATCCTACATCGGTTAATGAAAACATATCATTTTCATCTTGAAATACGATGCCTAAAGGTGCCAAAGCTCGAAGTAACCTGTAGGTTGGTTCTGTTTTTAACTCGCACAATTGCGCTATATTTAGTGCGCTTGCAGCTTGCTTTTCCATGGCATCTCCTATGCCATTTTTTACAAAAGCATATATCATCTGAGAAACCCAATGACCTGTGGAGTATTGCGCTATTTGTTCTATTGCATTCATTCAAGGCTCTTAATATTTTTTGTTTATATAAATATAGTGACAAACAAAGCTTAAGATAATCTTAAACGAACTTATTCTTGAGATATTTTTCATGTAAATCAGATTAGCTTAATGTTGAAATATTTTAATTCTTGTATAAATAGCATCTATTTTGTAATCTGATAAATGCCATTAGTGAAGCTAGATTTTAAAAGGAGTTAACGATTAATGGACGAAATTGAAGCGTACATTTCAAATATACCTGAACAAAGACAAGAAGCCTTTAAACAACTCCGAATTACTATTTTGGAAAACTTACCTCAAGGTTTTTCAGAACAAATGAGTTATGGCATGCCTGGATTTGTTGTACCGCATAGTATTTATCCTGATGGTTATCATTGTGATCCCAGTAAACCTTTACCTTTTACCAGCATTAGCAATCAAAAAAACTTTATCGCTTTATATAATTCGGCAATTTATGCAAATAAGGAAATATTAACTTGGTTTGTGGACTAATACCCTAGACATTGTTCAACAAAGTTAGATATGGGAAAAAGTTGTATAAGATTCAAAAATGTAAATAAAATTTCATTCGAATTGATTGCTCAACTGATGCAAAAAATGACAGTTACACAGTGGATTGATTTATATGAATCAAGAAATAAAAATTTTTAATATTAAGATGTTAATAAAAAGTCAAAGAAAATAATCTATAAGTAGTTAAAATATCGATAAATATAAAATTTATCATTTTTAGTCTATTTATCTAAACAAAAATATAAATATTGTTTTAAACTAAAATAAATTATTTAATTTTTTTATGCTTTATTTTCAATGCTATTGTGTTGTTAATTAAGCTCCTAAAAAGTGAAGTTATGATAACTAGGACTCTATTTTTTTCTAATTTTTGGTTTAAATCTCTGCTGCTAGGTTGCCTAGGTGGTTTAGTAAACCTAATACCTCTCTCTTTTTTATCAAATACAGAATTTTTATTTGGTCAAGTATTCGCGCTTTATACCTTAATTAAATTTGGCACTCGATACGCGTTAATTGCTAGTCTAATAGCCAGTAGTTTTATTTATTTTAAATGGGGACATGTTTGGCCTGCAGGCGTATTTTTCTTTGAAATTATATGGTTATTTAAGTTTTCTATACAAAAGCAAAGATCGATTTTTATTGCCGGGTTATCATATTGGCTATTAATTGGCTTACCTGTGCTAGGGGGATTTGGATTTTTTGTTTTTAACCTACCTTGGTTAGTCATAATAACAGCACTCATAAAGTACTTCTTAAATGCGATGGTTTGTTTATCAATTGCTAATATAATCGCATTATATACAACTAATCAGTTTACACAGAATAAACATAAAATTTCATTAGAAAGCCTGTTAAGTCAAACAATCAGTACTTTAGTGGGGTTATCTATTTTATCAGTTACACTCATTATTATTAACTTTAACCATCAAAAGTTTCAATCTGATGTCCGTAAGCAATTATCAAATAAAGCCAATGATATTGCTAGTTTAGTTGATACCCATTTAACGCGTCATGCCAATGCCATTGAAGTTCAAGCTCAAAGTCTTATTTATGGTGCTGAGCGCCAAAGTGTAATAAACAATTTAACAAATAATTACCCTTATTTCTTAACAAGTTTCACGGCTGATGAGAAAGGATACATAGATAGTGCTGTGCCAATTAGTTTTCTAAAAAAAATACAGGGGAAAACATTTTTAGTGAATGATAGGGAGTACTTTAAGCAAAGTAAAATGGCTAAAACTGTTTTTATCTCAAATGCTTTTGAAGGTAGAGGTTTTGGTAATGACCCTATCGTAGCAATTGCAAAAGGCATCTTTATAAACGATCAGTTTAAAGGCATTGTGGAAGGGTCATTAAACTTAAATGAGTTTTCCCATTACCAACCTAAGTTATTTGACCAAACAGTAGACCTTCTAATTTTAGATACAAAAAATAAAGTTGTATTTTATTCTGGCGAGCTGGATTATCCCGTGTTAAGTGAAGTTACTAAAGAGCGATTAAATTTATTAAATATCAATGATGATAACCCTATATTCACTTCAAATAATAATGAAACGTATTATGTAAGCAGCCAAAAGTCAGAAAAGCATCATTGGCATGCTATTTTATTCTTAAAGCAGTCATATACAGAAATGCAATCAGCGTTATCATGGCTAAAAGCAATTTTAGTTATGTCCTGTATTTTTGTTTTTGTTTTTGTTTTTACAATTAAACTAAGCCGTTGGTTGGTATCTGGAATACATTCATTAAGTCAGCAAATGCATGATTTTAACCCAATGGAAAGTACGAGTTTAAACTTTAATAAACAACAGTCTTGGTATGAAATTGATCAGCTTCAGCAACAATTTAATATACTAGCAAATAAACTTAACGTCAGTTTTTTTGAACTGGCGAGATCAGATAAAGAAAACTCAGAGCTTAATCGGCAATTAAGTTCATATAATGAAGATCTCGCATCGGAAGTAGAAAAAACCACGCATAGTTTAAAGGTGAGTATGCAGGTTGCTGAGCGAGCAAATAAAGCAAAATCGATTTTTCTTGCCAATATGAGTCATGAAATTAGAACCCCTATGAATGGTATTCTAGGTATGAACAACATTATATTACAAATGCCTAACTTACCTGATGAAGTACTCGAAAAAGTGAAATTAACCCATAGTTCTGCCAATACTCTTATGACATTATTAAATGATATTCTGGATTTTTCTAAAATAGAGGCAGGGCAATTAAAGCTTGAGCAATGTAGGACGAATTTGCATGATTTATTTGAAGAACTGACACAAATTTTTCAACTATCTTCGTTAAATAAAGGTGTTGAATTTAAGTTGGATGGATTACAAAATATACCTGTATGGGTAAAAACAGATCCGGTTAGGTTAAAACAAATTATTAGTAACTTGCTGACTAATGCGGGTAAATTTACACATGAAGGAAAGGTTCAATTAAATATTTCATGTACAAATAATAATTTGGAATTTACTGTCGTTGATACTGGAATTGGAATTAGTCCTGAGCAACAAAAACGATTATTTACAGAATTTAATCAAGCTGATAGCTCTACTACAAGAAAGTATGGTGGCACAGGGTTAGGGTTAGCTATTTGTAGAAAACTCATATTCTTATTTAATGGTTCAATGGAGTTAGAAAGTGACATTGGTAAAGGTAGTTGTTTTAAAGTGAATATCCCATTAACAATAATTGATTCAGTCCACAAAAATGAAGTACAAACAATACAAATATTAGATTTAGCAGACAAAGATATATTATTAGTTGAAGATAATAATATTAACCAAATTGTTGCACAAACCATGCTGGAATCTTTTGGTGCAAATGTGGAAGTAGCAGAAAATGGCCAAATAGCCTTGAGTAAGTTATCAAATACAACTTATTCGGTTGTTTTAATGGATTGCCAAATGCCAATTATGGATGGTTTGGAAGCAACAAGGCGTATACGAAAATCACCTCATCTATATGGTACTCCAATCATTATAGCGCTTACAGCGAATGCATTTGATGAAGATCGAAAAACGTGTTTAGCTATCGGAATGAATGACTTTATTAGTAAGCCAATGGACAGAGAGGTTTTATTTTCAGTTTTAATTAAATGGTTCGATAAAGAGGTATAACATTGCTAAAAAATGCTCTGAAGATTAATCAATATTCAGAGCATTGAGGGCTTTATTTATTTTTTATTTTACTCAATCATTGGCATTGCCAGCAATTAATTACTGTTGGAGCACTGAACCAGGTTTGATTGGTACTACCCGCAGACTCTGCCCATGGCGTAATTTCAGGATACGCACTGGTTACATCAACGCGTTCAAATGGGTGCTTCCAACGTGATGTTATATTAAGCGCCCAAGGTAAGTTATCTGATGTAACATAGTATCGACCACTACCACTTGAAGAGTCATCATCTTGAGTACCCAGTTTAGATTGATCAGCTAAGTCTGTTGGAGGGTTATGAGGTAAATGAACTTCAATACCGCGATTATAAGTTGAGAAAATAAAGGGGTTATAAGGTGCGGTTCCTAAAACACTACTGTCAACAGCATTTTTGAAGCTAAATGAGAAACTGACATTTTTAGAAACCTTAACATCCCCAGGCATGGTATTGAAAAACTCATATCCACCAGAAGCTGGCATTAAAGTATGTAGGTTGTTTACAACAACAAATACAAGCTCTCCACTGTGACCTGATTCAGGATCGAGAGATTCAGTAACACCAGATTGAGTAATGCTTGCACTATCAACATCTGATGAATTAAACCCATCAAAACTTAATGCAAAACCGTTTGCTTTTGCAGCGCCACGAGATACAAATTCTGCATTAAAGTTAATTTGTTTAACTTTATTTTCACTATCAGTAATTCTTTCAAAGTAATAATGTAATACTAAATCATTTAAATCATAATCGCCTTTTTGTGGCCATAAATCTTCAAATGCTAAAGTATATTCACCACTAACAGGACTTCTGGCAATAAATGCTCTGAGAGGATCCAGTGGATACGCATCATCTACGTCTAATACGCCATCGTCATCACTATCTCCTAAGCTAGGAAATGTAACCGTTGTTGAAGGTCCTATTAAGCCATTACTATCTGTGGGTGTAATTGTTACACGCCAGCGTTCACCAAAGATGGTTTCACTTGATGGCACTGTATTGCCGGTGTGTTCTGATTTACCAGCAAAAGTATCATCAACAAAATAACCTTGTCCAACATCAACATACCAGCGATAGGTATAAGTAACAGAATCTCCATCAGGATCTGCTGGTGTCGGGCCTGTAATTGTTACCACTAAATCATCACTTACCGAAGTTACTGTATTAGGTGTATAGCTGACTTCAGGCTGGTAAGGAGGTAAATTACTAGTTTCCATATAGGTAATTGTTAAAAGGCTAAACTCTAAAGTTGTTGCCCAATAGTTTTCATTATGATTCATATCAATATCTAAGAAAACATTAATTAAACCATCATCATTAATACTGGATAAAGGAACATCAAAATAGGTTTCTGACCAAGTATTGTTTGTTCCTTGAAGTAATCCGGGGTCTAAATCGACACCATCCACAGCTATACCATCATATTCTCCATTTTCACCATGACTAGGCTCTGAGTCGACATCCCAACCTTTAATCAATAAAATAGCACTTTGAATTTGATAATTACTATTATTAAATGATGAAAAACTATGTTGCCAACCGTAATCCTCACTAAACCAAGAGTATTCATCAAAACCATAACCATTAGGTGCTATATAATGAGGGGAAGAGGAGCTCGCTGTAATTTTTTGTGTGTAGGTAAAAGTGCCATCGCCATTATCAACAGTTGATTGCTCTGTTGGTTCAGCTAAGCAAAAAGTAGATAGCAAACATAAAGTAAATACAGATGTTGATTTTATATTAGATAATATACTCATACTATTCTCCTATAGATCAGAACTAACAGATACATCACAACCTATGGCTATTAGGTTTTCAATTTCAGAGGAGGCAACCCTTTGAGAGCACGTAATATCATTTAGATCTACATGAACTATGATGCCTAACCAATTATTCGGAATATTAAAAGTAACGGGTAGCTCGCCAAATTTATTTGTCATGCCTGTAAATATAGGTGTTGTAATCACATTATCATCTTGGTCAACACCAAATACTTTTACAATATATGTCCCGCTGATCCCCATCCAATCGAGTTGAGGAGAAGCTGATTGTGAGTCAGCAGATAAAGGTTTATTTGAAACTTTCTTATCATTAAAGTTACTGACTAATTTCATTTTGATTTTGGATGATGTTTGCATTGACCAATTAAAATCGTCGGGGGCTGATATATCTGTAAAAGCCGTTGGCTGGTTATTTTCGGTACTAGTAGGTGGAGGATTAACTGGCTCAGGTGCTGATGATGTTTCTTTATCACTGCCACCTCCGCATGCAGTTAATAAAATAGTAACTGAAACTAATGAAATACGTAAAAGTATCATAATTCAGAATCCTTAAGTTTTTATAGAAAACTAAGAAAAGCATGATTTAAGCCACCTACAAGCCATTGTTTTTTATTGCTTTTGTTTTTTGCATTTTAAAATTCATTGCACAATGCGATGCATCTTGGTTTTAAAGTAACCTTTTTAGTCTATCTGGTTTGTATATTTTAAATGATAATATGACTTGATAAGTTGAGATACAAATTTAATACTCAAACTTGCTCAATGAATGATTTAAGGATAATTACATTGAAAAAAATTTTAGTTTTTGGCAATTCAGGTTCAGGTAAATCTACCTATGCCAAAAATATTAGCTTAAATGAAAATTTGATACATTTAGACTTAGATACAGTGGCATTTGAAAAAGATAACCCATTACAAAGAAGACCACTGATAGCGTCTTTGGTAGAAATAAAATTGATTATCAAACAAAGTGATAGTTGGGTCATCGAAGGTTGTTATGGTGATTTAATACAGTGCCTTTTAGAGTACGTTAACGAAATAGTTTTTTTTAACCTTCCTATAGAAC
>Ga0209292_1007162_pt1 | contig 10705 bp, 6 predicted proteins | sample GOMGulsemesocosm_2_FD_184634 | JGI IMG/M metagenome (GOLD analysis project Ga0209292, IMG submission 184634) | Methane-oxidizing microbial communities from mesocosms in the Gulf of Mexico - GOM9C Gulf of Mexico (SPAdes) (version 2) | ecosystem: Environmental > Aquatic > Marine > Cold seeps...
AAGATGACCTTAGAATTACTACCGTTCAATTTAGGACAAATGGTTGAAGATCTCGGTACCGCTATGAGTATCCAGGCCCATCAAAAAGGCTTACAACTCATTTGCCCAGCAAACCCTATCATTCAGCAGTGGGTAAAAGCAGATCCTGGCAGAATTAGGCAAGTACTAACTAATTTAGTAGGCAATGCCATTAAATTTACCGACCATGGTGAAGTGGCGGTATATGTTCATCTTGTTGAAGAAACGCCCGAGCAGAAAGTATTCCGCTTTGAGGTCAAAGACACTGGCATTGGCATTAGTGCAGAGCAACAAGAAAATTTATTTAATCAATTCTCCCAAGCGGATAACTCAACCACCCGTAAATACGGCGGCACTGGGCTAGGGCTATCCATTTGTAAAAAGTTAGTTGAAATTATGGGTGGTGAAATAGGCATTGAGAGCGAAAAAGGTACTGGTTCAACCTTTTGGTTTACACTACCACTGGCCTGTACCGAAGCGACCATCAATCAAGATGCACCAATCTACAATACCGATATTCAGAGTGAAAAAGTCCTTATTGTTGATGACAATGAAACCAACCGGGAATTATTGCATCAACTACACGATATTTGGGGAATTACGCATGTACTAGTAGACAGTGCTAAAGCGGCAATCTCGGCGCTAGAAGGCGCGGCACAGACTGACTCGCCTTATACCATGGCTATTTTAGATATGCATATGCCGGAAACCAATGGTATTGAACTCTGTATGCAAATTCAAAGTACCCCAGCCATTGCCAACACAAAGCTGATTATGGCCTCGTCGCAAGCACAGCGTGGCGATGCCGTTAAAATAAAGGCAGTTGGCTTTCAAGGCTATTTAAGCAAACCTATCCACCAATCAGAATTGTTTGATGTGCTCTTGATGGTGTCCGGTTTAAAAGAGGAAATCCCGCAATTAATTACTCGTCATTCCGCTAAAGAGCATGTGCAATTTAAAGCACATATTTTAGTGGCGGAAGATAACATTACCAATCAACTGGTTATTGAAGGATTACTTCGCACACTAGGGATCACTTGTGATCTAGCCGGTAATGGTTTAGAAGCCGTCGACGCCTTAGAAAGCGGTATTTATTATGATCTAGTGTTTATGGATTGCCAAATGCCGGAGCTCGATGGTTATTCCGCGACCGCCAAAATAAGAATGTTAAAATCAGCTACACTAGATAATAACATTCCTATTATTGCGATGACCGCTAATGCTATGGCAGGTGATAGACAAAAGTGTTTAGACTCGGGCATGAATGACTATCTATCAAAACCGGTTGATCCCGTGAAAGTGGTCGCAATGTTAAGACAGTGGCTACCTAACCTTGAAAAACAACCGCAAACCTCGGCCACGCTCGAAACAAAGCAATCAGAGCCATCAGAGCCGGTAGCAGATGAAATTATTTTCGATTATGACGATATGTCTAGAAGGTTAATGAACGATCACGAACTGATGCGATCAGTGGCTGAAATTTTTTATCAAGATTTAGACGAACAAGTCGAGGAGTTAAAACAAGCGGTTGCTGACAACGACATTAGTCAAACCGCAGCGATTATTCATAAAATAAAAGGCGCTGCCGCTAATGTTGGCGGCGTTGCCTTAAGTGCCTTGGCACTAAAAATGGAGCATGCTGCTAAAGAAGGTAATCTAAACTTCATTATTGAAAATACTGAAGCCTTTACCCACTCATGCAACGATCTAAAAACCGCCATGGAAAAAGCTTTTCAATGAAGTTATTAATTGCTGAAGACGACACTACCTCAAGAATACTACTCAGTACCGTGTGTGCTGAGTGGGGCTATGACGTGGTTTGTGCTGAAGATGGTCAAGCTGCCTGGGAAATAATGCAAGACCACGAGCAAGGGCAAGGGCAAGATGTACCGCAATTAATGGTGATCGATTGGGAAATGCCGCGCATGAATGGCATTGAGTTTTGTCAGCGTATCCGTGAAAAGTTTATTAATAACCCGCCTTATATTATTTTATTAACGTCGCGTAACGAAACCCCTGACATTGTTAACGGCCTTAAAAAAGGCGCCAATGACTATATTGCTAAACCTTTTAATAACGATGAATTACAAGTAAGAATTTCAGTCGGCAAAAGAGTGTTACAGTTACAGAATGAGTTACATCAAACTAACAGTACTTTACATTTAGAACGCAGTATTATTGAGAATATTCTGTTAGGGATGAAAGCGAATGCGCCCTTTGAGCAAAGCCATTTACGTGATATTCAAGTACCGGTAGAGAAAACGTCTGGTGATTTTTTATTTGCCGCCAGCTGCCCCGATGGCCGGCAACATGTGATGTTGGGCGACTTTACCGGTCATGGTATTACCGCGGCATTAGGTGGCCCTATTGCCTCAGATACCTTTTATAAAATGACCGCTAAAAATTTCCCTTTAGCTGATATTGGCAATGAAATTAACTTACATATGTGTTCAAAAATGCCGACCGGCTTATTTCTTGCCTCGATATTATTTGAAATAAGCCCCGCGCGCGATACCGTCAAAATATGGAATTGCGGCATGGAAGATATTCTATTTTTTAGGGGTGGTGTTTATAAAGAGTCGATAAAATCTTCACACCCTGCTTTAGGCATAATTAAAGATAAAATTGATAATATGCATGAACTTAAAGTACAAACTAACGATAAGCTCTATGCCTATTCAGACGGCATTATTGAAACGGTAAACCCAAATAATGAAATGTTTGGTACTCAACGTTTAATTACTAGCATTAGTGACATGCTAAGCTATGATAAAAATATAGACACCATCCAAAACAGTGCTGACACTTTTCGTGACAGCGCAGATCAGCTTGATGATCTTACCTTTGTAGAGTTAAGCTGTTAACACAAGAGAGTGAAATGAAATTATTAGTTGCAGATGACAGCAAAGTATCACGAATGATGTTATTAGCGATAACCAAAGGATGGGGTTACGAAGTGGTACTAGCCGAAGATGGCGAACAAGCATGGGAAATAATGCAACAAGAGGATGCCCCACAACTGCTGTTGCTAGATTGGGAAATGCCAAAAATGAATGGCATTGAAGTTTGTGAACGGGTTATAAAACAAAATTCAGCAAGCCCTGCTTATATATTGCTATTAACCTCACGTAATTCTTCAGAAGATATAGTAGAAGGCCTCAGTAAGGGCGCCAGTGATTATTTATCTAAACCCTTCGATAGCGCAGAATTAAAAGTACGCTTACAAGTCGGTAACCGTATGCTTGAGATGCAAGAAAAATTAAATAATACCTTAGAAGAAATGACCTTACTTGCCAGCCTAGATATGCTAACCGGCATTCTCAATCGACGCGCTATCATGGCTGCTTTACCTAAAGAAATTAACCGCATTGAGCGACTTTCTCAAGTATTGTGCATCGGCATGTGTGATATTGATCACTTCAAAAAGATCAATGATACCTACGGACATTTAGTTGGTGATGAAGTATTAAAAGAAGTCACTCAGCGAATGAAAAAAGCGCTTAGAGAATATGATTTGTTAGGTCGATACGGCGGTGAAGAGTTTTTAATTATTACCCCGGTCGCCAATGAAAAGTGCATGCCTTTATATCAACGAATATGCCAAGCGGTTTCAGCAACCCCGATACAAGTAGAAGAATTAGCGATTCCTGTTACCGTCAGTTGTGGGGTGACAAGTTACTCTTTGGAAGCCGATGGCCATAATATGACTACTTTATTAGCAAGAGCTGATGAAGCATTATATGAGGCAAAAGATGCCGGACGTAATCAAGTTATTTTGAAAACAGCCTTTAGCTAGGTTAGGTTTTAAATGACTGAGCGACTTTTCCTACACATTTATCGTTCACTTTTATCATTCACTGCAATGAAGCACTGCAAGAGTTAGCGTCAAAAAAATAGTAAGCCCCTTATCCTATCCAGGGTAAGGGGCTTATGTTTACTTAAGATAAAGACTAATCACATTGTAGTGACCTGGTTGTTTCATCAGGCATAGCGATACGAATATCACTAATAGCTAGCACCAAGGTCCCTTGAGCAGTTAACGCAAATGGCATGGCGAGTTGCTTAACGTTAACCCCTTTCTTGCTAAAACACTGACTAGCAACAGCAAGCTCAAGCCACTCATTAGCTGGCGTTGCTGCGATCATATCGGTAATATCTACCACAGCAGCGCAATGATCATTGACCTCATCCACACACTCCATCGCTAACATCACCTGAGTGTTTACTTCACTTTCTCGTTTAACTTTGAATATTATCGCCGCATTATTTTTTGCTATTCTACTGGCATCAACCCCTAGATGGTTGATGGCATTAAATGAAAGACCCGCTTCGGTATTGCCAGTCCAAGTCAAACGAAAAGCATCCTCTTGAACAACGCGATCTACAGTACGGTAATTTACGCCGGGTAAACTCGCGCTATTCGATAGAATTTCTAGCGATTGCTTAGCTGAGGTAAGGTTCATTTTCCATAAACCATTGGCCTTAGTGGTAAATACATCAACACTTTGTTCGGCGTTATCTGCTGCGACATACACTTCAGATAAATCATCAGCCACCGTACTCGCTTGACCATACTGCAAGCCATATCCATAAGGAAATAGTGGCTGATAGTTTTCGTCAAAACGGTTAGCATTTTGTTGCGGCGTTATCGGCCAAGAAAATGACAATTTACCGGTAAAGTCATACTGAATTTGTTCATTGGCATCGGTTAATAATACCTCGGCAACAGCATTACCTTCAGAGCCTGGTAACCATGCGGCAACAAAAGCATCACAGGCATTTAACTCGGCATTAACCCACATTGGACGACCACTAATAAAGATACAAACCGATGGGATCCCTTGTGTTTGTAACCGCTTTAATAACGCTAAATCTGCTCTATCATCGGGTTTATAAGCAAGATCTGAACGATCGCCAGGGCCTTCGGCGTAAGGCTCTTCACCAAATACCACCACAGCGACGTCAGGTTTTTGTTGATATTCACCCTGTTCGTTTAAGTGAATACTGCCGCCTGCGGCACTAACTTGTTCAACAAGGCCTTGATAGATTGAGCTTCCGCCGGGAAAGTCAGTATTTTTATTATTAGTACCTTGCCAAGTAATTGACCAACCACCCGACTGTTTACCAATATTATCAGCACCATCACCCGCCACTAACATATTGAGTTTAGGTGACAGCGGTAAAATACCGGCTTTGTTTTTCAGCAACACTAACGATTCACGTACCGCCTGTTTGGCAACATCGCGATGGGCTTTACTACCGATTAGTTCGGTTTTACCTGAAAACATCCGCTGTGCTGGGCTTGGTTTTTCAAAGAGTCCGGCACGTAGTTTTACCCGTAAAATACGGCTAACGGCATCATTAATACGTGACTCAAGAATTTCTCCTGACTGCACTTGTTTGATGGTATTTTCATATAATGGCTTCCAAGCATCGGTGGGTACCATAAAAATATCTAAGCCGGCATTAATCGATTGTGGACAGCTTTCATTGCTACAGCCTCTGATCTGGCCATGGCCGTTCCAGTCTCCCACCACGAAGCCATCAAAGCCCATTTTTTCTTTCAGCACCTCGGTTAATAAATACTGATTGCCGTGATTTTTCTTGCCATGCCAGCTATTAAAAGAAGCCATCACTGACTGAGAGCCAGCCGCTAAACCACTAATATAACCTTGGGCATGTAAATCAAATAAGGCTTGTTCATCATCAATATTGTTACCTTGATCATCACCATTTTGGGTACCACCATCACCGAGAAAATGCTTTACGGTACTGATCACCCGGTTATCCGCTAAAAAGGTTTCCCCGGCATGGCCCTGTAACCCCTGAACAATGGCTTTAGCATAAGTGCGTACAATTTCTGGGTCTTCAGAGTAACCTTCATAGGTTCTGCCCCAGCGATCATCTCTGACCGTAGCAACCGTTGGTGCAAACACCCAATCAATACCGGTAACCATCACTTCGGTCGCGGTTATTTGTGCAATTTTCTCTAACAACTCAGGATTATTTGCCGCCCCTAAACCAATATTATGCGGGAATAAGGTCGCGCCAATAACATTGTTGTGGCCATGAACGGCATCGGTGCCCCACATGGTGGGAATAGTACTGCCATCTAGGGAGTCATCAATTGATGCTTGGTACATTTGCTCAGCTAAGTTAACCCAGTCTTGCGGGGTCGCATGCTTGTTGTTATTTGGAAAAGCGCCACCACCATTTAAATAAGAGCCAAAGCCATACTTGCGCATATCTTCAGGGGTAATGTCTCTAATTTCGGGTTGGATCATTTGCGCGACTTTTTGCTCTAATGTCATCCCTGCAAGTAGTTGAATAATTTTCAATTCTACTTGGTCGTCTTTTTTAACATCAAAGTCTAATGTTGGCCAAATCTCTGTGGAACTATTTTCAAGCGAATTAGTTTGATTAGCACGTGCTAAATCATCGCTGTTATTCGCGTTTATTTGGCTATCGGAACAAGCCAATAAACTCAACGATGCCAGCATCAATAGCGCGGTTTTAGCGGGTGTTTTAATATTCATAAATAGAGTCTCTACTTAGTAGCTTATTTACTGTTAGCTACTGGTTGTTGATTAACAAGTTTACTGCCTTTAACACCATAAAAAGCTATATACAGATAACATAGCAAAGGTAAAATAAAGGCGAATTGTACTGAAAAGTAATCGGCGAGCACGCCTTGAGCAAGCGGCACAATCGCACCACCCACAATGGCTAAACATAAAATACCGGCTCCGTGGCTGGTATGTTTACCTAAGCTCTGTAGTGCCAAACTGAAAATGGTGGGAAACATAATAGAGTTACACAGGCCCACTAACAGAATTGCCCACATCGCTAATGCGCCATCAGCAATAATCGCTATTGCAATCAGTACCACCGCAAATACAGCATTAAATGCCAAGACCTTACCTGCTGCCATTTTTTGCATGACCGCCGCACCAATAAAACGACCAACCATAGCGCCGCCCCAATAATAGGTTAAGTACTTAGCCGCTTCAGATTCGACTAAGCCGGCAATATGTGCTTCGCCAAGGAAGTTCACTAAGAAGCTACCAATGGACACTTCTGCACCAACGTAAACAAAGATCCCTACCGCGCCTAACACTAAATGTTGATATTGCCACGCCGAGCCTTCAATGGATTCATCGTCATCGACCGGCGTTTCTTCCTCAACAGAAGGTAAGCGAATAAAAGCAAAAATGGCCGCTAACAGCAGTAACATTGCCGTTAATAGCAAATATGGCCCTTTAACACTATCTGCTGAAGCAGTATCAGACATTACGCCCGTTGCTTCATTCAAAATAAATAATGCTCCTAAATAGGGCGCAATAGTGGTACCTAATGAATTAAAGGCTTGCGTTAAGGTCAGTCGTGATGACGCCGTTTTAGCAGGGCCTAACAAGGTTACATAAGGGTTGGCAGAAACTTGCAGCACCGTAATACCGCTCGCTAACACAAATAATGCCGCTAAAAATAATCCGTAGCTATGATACGAGGCTGCGGGGTAAAACATTAAACAGCCAATTGCCGCAATCACTAAACCGGTCACGATACCTTTTTGATAAGAGACCCTTTTAACTAATCGCCCAGCCGGCAGCGACACCAAGAAATAGGCGCCGAAAAAGCAAAACTGTACCAGCATCGACTGCGTATAAGTGAGGGAGAAGATCGCTTTTAAATGAGGAATTAAAATGTCGTTTAAACAGGTAATAAACCCCCACATAAAAAATAATGAAGTTAGTGAAACTAATGCAAAACCGTTACTACTATTTGGTTCAATATCTGAACCATGTTGAGCCGCGGTATTAAATGAAGCGCTCGCCATAGGGTTAATTCCTGCTGTTAAAGTATAAATTCAGAGGTGAGTAGCACAGGGCTACAACACTTTAGTGATCAACGTCGCTCACCTGTCATCCGCTAAAATAGCGTCGATGCAGTGAGAAAATTGACAGCTTCATCATGTGCTAACAGCAAAGGGGTTACAATTGAAATGCGCTATCAAGCGCCATTGACGCGGCATCTGCAGCTTAGCGCGAAAAAACACGACCAAGCGCAACAAAATCACGATAACCGGTGCCGCTGATTTGTTCAGCTAATGAGGTATGTTGGCTAATAAGGTGATGTTGAAAGGGAAGAGCTATATTTGTTTATCTTTAATCAGGGCTTGAATAGCGGCGTTATAGTTACGGCTCACTTTTAATTGAATATCTTCAGACAAGCTCACCAAACTTTCACTATTGCGTAATGATCTAATACCTTTGATGAATTGCACATTCACCAGTGTCGATTTATGAATGCGTTTGAACATACGTTGATCTAATTGTTCAACTAATTTTTTCATGGTGATACGCACAATATGCGTTTCAGCTTCGGTGTGCACACACATATAATCACCCGCAGCATCAATCCAGCGAATGGTCTCTACCGCCACAAACACTTTTTCATTGTCGCTATTTTTGATGACCAACTCCTGACAAAAAGTAGTCGGCAGTGGCTGATCGGTTGTTAGCCAATCTTCAAGCTCAGCCACAGCAATGCCAGAGCTTTTCTCTAACGCCGCTAACAAACGAAATTTTTCGCGCTCATTGCTTTGTTGTTGTTGGCTAACGTGCTCAAGGCTCTCTTGCCCATCACTGCCCTGCTCTTGCTGCGGTATTAGCTGAGCGGGATGACGCTTTGCTAATAAACGCGCAACCGTCTTTTTCAAACGGCCTAAATTAGCAGGTTTTAGCACGTAATCAATGGCATTGAGTTCAAACGCATCGAGAGCATATTCATCATAAGCACTAACAAAAACGATCATAGGTAAAATATCAGCTTGCAGCACCTGCACCACTTCAAGACCATTTAAACCGGGTAAGTGTAAATCAAGGAATAATACATCAGGACAATGTTCATGGCACAAGGCAATCGCTTGATCGCCATCACTCGCTTCACCAATAATCTCTATTTCAGGGATTTTTTGTAACCGTAATTTTAGCCCTTCTAAGGCTAGCGGCTCATCATCAACAATAATAGCGGTTAACGGTTTAATTTTAGCAGTGATATTGGCAGTACTGATCGAGCTCATAGTTTTTTCTCAAAGGGAACATCAATAGTAACGGTAGTCCCTTGGCAATCATTAGCGGTAATATCAATGGTAAAATCGCCATGAAACATCGCATCTAGCCTTGCTTTAGTATTACTCATGCCAATACCGAAACCTTGGTTACTGGAGTTATATTTACCATCGCCATTATCAACAATGGCGATCACCAGCCGGTGATCAATGCGCTGGGCACTAATGGTAATAGCGCCCCCTGATTTTCTTGGTTCAACCGCGTATTTAATCGAATTTTCCACTAAGGGCTGTAATAACATGCTAGGTACTTGGCAATACAATACACGGTCGCTAATAGCCATATTAACGGTTAGTCGCTCACCAAAGCGTACTTTTTCGATCGATAAGTATAAGTCTAACAGCGAAATCTCTTTGGTCAGCGTGGTTTTAATATCGGCTTTGTTATCCAGCGAATAACGAAAAAACTCACACAATTTATCTAACATTTCATTCGCTTTATCATTCTCATCTTTATAAATAAGCGTAGAAATGGCATTCATAGTATTAAACATAAAATGCGGATTTAACTGGTAACGCAACATTTGTAATTGTGCATCTTTTGCTGAGGTTTGTGCGATTAATCGTTTGGCATGCTCTTTTTGTAACTTAGTATTATAAAGCATGATGAAAAAAATCGCGGTCCAAACAAACATAGTCGTCAGAGAAAACAATAACCAGCCACCAAATTCTAAGGTATTCCAACCTTGATGCCATTGCTGTTGCAACGCAATCACTTTAAAAGAAACTAACTTAATAATATTAAAGACTAACCCTAACAATGCCGCACAAGAAAAACTTAAAATAAGCATACGGCGTAACGGGAAATGAATAATACTGCGGATAAAACGCCACTGTAGTAAAGACAAACAAAAACCTACGCACGTTTCGAACACTAGATTGAGAAATTGACCTGAAAAGTCAAAATGGGGTTGTGCCAGTTGTGGCCGATGAATGGCAGTAAAAACCACTAATGCATAGAAAAACCAACCGGCGAACTGAAGCGTCCAGAATTGTTGGCTTTGATTAGCAAAGGCTTGTGGCTCTATTTCAAGGGGATTTACTATTTTAGTTTTATCCATAACACTAATCATATTAACCTAACATTTTCGTTAAACCAATGTGATTATATTCAATCTATTTGATAAGTAATTGAATTTGCGACAACGGGAGTACATTTCGAGACAAGTGCTGCACTTGCCTCAACTGGACACTTAGCTCACACCTAAATGGCGTTCAACCGTGAATGGCTATCACCTTGAATGATTAAGCTTGTAGCAGCGCTTTAATTTCTTGTAGGTTAACGGTTTTATCATCAACCTTTAAATAAGCTACCGCAGTGCTGTTTGAGCTATCGTCTTGCACTAGCGTTGCTTCTATTACCCCTGGCATGCCAATTAATAATTGTGCCACGTCATCCGCTTTTTCAGGACAATCAATGGTGGTACTTAAGCTATAGCTTTTCGATTTTTTCAGCTGTTGCATGCCAAAACTTAGCAGTAACCAAATCAATGACATCAGCGCCATCACTAAAAAGATACTTTGCTCACCAAAGCGGCTGGCAATAAAGCCCCCTAG
>Ga0209292_1007164_pt1 | contig 10701 bp, 8 predicted proteins | sample GOMGulsemesocosm_2_FD_184634 | JGI IMG/M metagenome (GOLD analysis project Ga0209292, IMG submission 184634) | Methane-oxidizing microbial communities from mesocosms in the Gulf of Mexico - GOM9C Gulf of Mexico (SPAdes) (version 2) | ecosystem: Environmental > Aquatic > Marine > Cold seeps...
AGTTCATCACCGGTGCTCAGCGCGGCAACTCGTAACGGCCTATAAATCGCCACTTCGGCAATACCCACCGAAGCCAGCTGGCCAATATGCTGCGGGAATAATTTCTGGCCTTTAACCAGCACCACGTCACCGACGTTAATATCTTGTCCCTGCGGGCGCACATTGTTGCCGGGGTTGATCGATGCGGGTAGCACCACGCTATCGCCATCGACTTGGCAATCTTCCTGCATCACCACGGCATTGGCGCCGACGGGTATTTGGCCACCGGTAAAAATACGCACCGCTGTGCCGCGCTCGAAGGGCTTCGCTTCATGACCTGCCATCACGCATTGACTGATTTTTAGCGTCGTTTTTTGCCCGGCAATCAGGTCATCGGTATACAGCGCGTAACCGTCCATCGCACTGCAATCTTCAGGCGGTACATTAAGCGTTGAGCAAACGTCTTCAGCCAACACGAAGCCCAGCGATTCACTCGCTGGCACACGCTTAATGGCGGTGATCGGTTTGACGTTGTCTCTGAAGATTTGTAGTGCGTTTTCTACGGAAAGTAATGACATATCAATAGGTAATCGTTGTCAGTGTTAATGAATCCAAAACAAAAATGGATACCGGATTACCCGATAAAGGGCACAAGCGAGTCCGGTATGACGGCCATTTATTCTATACCGTCATTCCGGCGCATGCCGAAATCCATTTTTGTCATCTCGACCCACGGGAGAGATCTTTAAAGTCCTGAAAAGACCCCTCACATTCGTTCGGGATGACATGGTGTTTGTTATTAATGTGGCAATTCACCCACCAGATAAGCGGCAAAGTTACAGGGACGATGACGGCTGTCCAGCTGCTCGGCGATGATGCTATCCCACGCGGTACGACAGGCGTTGGTCGAACCCGGCAGGCAGAAAATGGCGGTGCTGTTAACCAAGCCCGCTACCGCGCGGGATTGAATGGTTGAGGTGCCAATCTGCTTTTCTGAAACCTGGCGGAACAGCTCACCAAAACCTTCAATTTCTTTGTCGAACAGCGGTTTCATGGCTTCCGGTGTGCTGTCACGGTGCGAGAAGCCGGTGCCGCCTGTCAGCAGTACAACATGTACGTTGCTGTCGGCAATCCACTGGGAAACCACGGCGCGCATCTGATACACGTCGTCCTTCACAATTTGTTTGTCGATATTCACGTGGCCCGCCGCTTCTGCGCGTTCAGCCAGAATGACACCTGACTTGTCTGTTTTGCCGGTGCGGGTATCGGATACGGTTAGAACCGCAATATTCAGGGGGGTAAAATCTTTTGTCATTACATAAATCCAAATTGATCAAAGGGGAAGAAGGTAAGCAAATCGCCCTCTTCTACCTGTGTTAAATCTTCTGCCAGCTCAACTAAACCATCGGCTTCGACAAGCGAGCTCAAAACGCCGGAGCCTTGCTTGGCGTAACTGCTAACGCGCAGCCCTTCTTCGCTTTGTTGTAAAACGGATCGTACAAACTCAGTACGGCCTGCTTTCTTCTTCATGCTAAAGGCGGCAGGTAATTGATAGCTGCGCGGCTCTGGCCATTGCTGACCGGACAAGGTGCAAAGCAAAGGATAGGCAAAACGCAGGAAGCACACGCCAACGGCAACCGGATTACCGGGCAGGCCGATAAATCGAGCATTGCCCAATTGCCCCAGCGCCAAGGGTTTGCCGGGCTTCATCGCCAAGCGCCAGAAATTCAGCGAGCCTTCAGCTGCCAGCACATCGGTAATGTGATCGGTGTCGCCGGTAGAAGCTCCGCCAGAGGTCATGATGACATCGTGACTTTCAGCGGCTTCGGTCAATGCGTTGCGTACGGCATCATACTGATCGGGCAATATGCCCAAATCGGTCACATCACAGCCCATAGCCTGTAACCAGCTGCGCAGCATATAGCGGTTAATGTCATAAACGCTGTCTTCAGCCAGCGGTTGACCAGGTTCAAGAATTTCATCACCGGTAGAAAACACGGCGACGCGTAGGGCCTTATAAACGCGCAATTGCGAGCAACCAATGGCCGCCGCCATGCCGATATCCTGTGGACGCAGGCGTTGACCTTTCAGGCGTACAATCTGCCCGCTAGCCACATCCTCACCACGCGGACGCCAGTTGCCGCCAGCCGTTACACCTGCCGGCAAGGTCACTTGACCATCAACAACCTCGACATCTTCCTGCATCACCACGGTATCGGCGCCATCGGGCATTTTGGCACCAGTGAGAATCCGCATCGCCGTGCCGGGTTTTAAGGCTTCGGCACTGGCGTGACCAGCCGTGGACTGTCCCAGCAAAGGTAGTTGCGTCGTATAATCAGCGCTGAGATCAGCGGCTCGGATAGCGTAACCATCCACTGCGGCATTATTGAAACCGGGAATATCACGACCTGAGATAAGTGGCTCAGCTAACACACGGCCCTGCATCTCGGCTAACGGCAACATCTCGGTTCCCACTACCGCTTGTCCTGCCTCACGCAACTGCGCCAAGGCATCGGGCACCGACAGCAGCTTTTTAGCCGGGGCAAAACAATCGTTGATAGCCATGCTTATTTCTCAAGTCCTAAATCGAGGTAATCGCTGATGTAGGCAGCAATGATCTCGACGTCATTCAAATCCAGTACGGGGCCATCAACGTTTAGGTCAACGGCATTCACTGGCGTTTCGGCTGCCAAAGCAACGATGTTATTGGCCTTGTCATTGTTCATTGGTTTTACTGTAACAGACGGTCTGACCGCCTGAATCTTGGGATGGGTATCACCCTTGTAGCCTTCTACCAGCACCAAATCCAGATCGCCAAATTGTTTCAGCAATTCCGACAACGGCTGCTCACCTTCATCCTGTAGCTCGTGCATTTTGGCCCAGCGCTTTTCAGAAGCAATCATCACTTCCTGTGCGCCCGCCTCGCGGTGCTTATAACTATCGGTGCCGGGCTGATCAATGTCAAAACCGCAGTGCGCGCGTTTGATGGTGCCGACCTTCAAACCTTTACCGACAAAATAACTCACCAGCTTAACCACCAGTGTGGTCTTGCCTGAATTTTTCCAGCCGGTTACGCCAAATACTTTGTTCATTCTAAGCCCTATACACTCTTTATTTTGGTTACAGGTTCAATCGCAAATTCACGACGGATAAATTCGTAGGCTTCTTCACAGGAAGGTTGGGTGAAAAACTCCTCAACCGGCTGGTGCGCCATAATCCGGCCATCCTGAATAAAGATAATCTGCTGTGCCAGTCGTCGCGCCTGAGCGAGATTATGGGTGCTCATCAGCACCTGAATACCGGATTCGTGCATTGCTTTTACATGTTCTTCCACATAGTCGCAAGCGCCAGGATCAAGGCTGGCCGTGGGCTCATCAAGAAACAGGATTTCAGGCTTCAAGGCCCAAGCTCTGGCAATGGCCAAACGCTGTTGCTGACCACCCGATAGCACCGTTGCCATACGGTCGGAAAGCGCTTCCAAGCCAGCCCATTTCAGCGCCTGTTGGGCACGCTGGGCTTTTTCCGACTTAGGCCAGTTACGTAGCGCGTACATGATATTTTCTTTCGCTGAACGCCTCAGCATCACCGGTTTCTGAAACACCATGGTTTGCGGTGGACGAGACTGATTGCCGTTCCAGCTCACGTCACCTTTATCTGGCTCTAGCAAACCGTGACAAAGACGCAGAAACAAGCTTTTACCGGAGCCGTTGGGACCCAGCACCACGGTAAAGGAGCCTTTATCCAAAGATAAATTTAAATCCTTAAGCAGCTCGGTGCCATTAATGGAAAAACTGACATCGTTTAGGGTCGGACTGGCCATGGTTATTTTGCGCCTCCTCTAATGGAGGACCAATAACTCACCCAATGCACCGCCACATTCACCAACAACGCCAGCACCAACAACACGATGCCCAGCGCCATGGCCAACTCAAGATTGCCCTTGCTGGTTTCCAGCGCAATGGCGGTAGTCATCACTCGTGTCAGGTGATCGATGTTGCCACCCACAATCATCACCGCACCAATTTCGGCAATGGCGCGCCCAAAACCGGCCAGCACCACCGTTGTGAGTGCGGCGCGGGTTTCCCAAAACAGCGTGGGTAATGCCGTCATGGTGCCAATATTAAATGATCGCAGTTGTTCACCTACCCGTTCCCATTCCTGCTGGAAATGCTGACGACTCAATGCCACAACTATCGGCGTGATTAACACTGTTTGCGCGATCACCATCGCAGCAGGCGTATAAAGCAGACCAAACACCCCAAGCGGGCCGGAACGGGACAGCAGAACATAGACAAACAAACCCACCACCACGGGCGGCAGGCTCATCATAGTATTAACAGTAATGGTAATCGCATGATGGCCGCGAAACTGCTTAACGGCGAGTAGCGCGCCCAGCGGCAAACCCAGCAATGTTGAGATTGCCACAGACGATATGCTGACACGCAGCGACAGGCCAATGATTTCCCACAAGTCCCCGCCCCACTGAAAGATCAGCAGAAACGCGGAAAGGAAGGTTTGAGAATCACTCATAGTCAGTTAGCAGTAATCAGGCTTGCGTTAAAAATTGCTCAGCCGCCTGCAAATCTTCCGGCCGGTTAATATTAAAAAACGGATCAAAGGGTTCGGTAGAAAACTCCACCTGACTGCAGGTGTAACGATCCGTCCAACGCAGAATTTTACGCATTTCCTCGTCAACCACCGCTTTGTGTAAATCTTCCAGCAGCGACACAGACCACAGTCCAAACACGGGATGGTTTTGACCATCACTGACGGCGCAGGCCAGAGGTGCGTTTTCGGCTTCGGCTTGCTGCAACATGCGTGCAACCAAATCCTCGGGGAAGAATGGTGTATCACTGGCGAAACTCACCAGCCATTCACACTCTGGTGCGTTATCACGTACCCAATGCATACCGGTCAAAATACCTGCCAACGGGCCAGCAAAATCAGGCACCACATCGGCGGCAACGGGTAAGCCATAGGCCGCAAAACGGGCAGGATCGCCGTTGGCGTTCAGCACCAGGGTATCGACCTGTGAACCGGCGCGCTCAATGACACGATCGAGCAGCGGCTTGTCACCTAAGGTCAGCAGGCTTTTATCACCGCCGCCCATACGTCGGGCCAGACCACCGGCGAGGATCACACCGGCGACTTTTTTTCCGTGCACAGAATCAGTCATCATGCGCCTTGCGTGACATTCTTTTTGGCTCGTCTGCAACCTTGGAATGATCGGCATCGTAGATCAAACGTTCTTGGCCAGACAGTACGGTAAAACGTTTACCTTTGGCGCGACCTAACAGCGTCAAGTTCGCCTGACGCGCCAGCTGTACGCCCCAGGCGGTATAGCCCGAGCGTGACATCAAAATAGGAATGCCCATCTGCACCGTTTTCAGCACCATTTCCGAGGTTAAGCGGCCGGTGGTGAAAAAAGTTTTATTGTCGGGTTTGATGTCGTTGAGGTACATATAACCAGCAACTTTATCCACCGCGTTATGGCGACCAACGTCTTCCATATACACCAGCGGTTTATCTTCTTCACACAACACACAACCGTGAATGGCACCGGACTTCAGGTACAGGCTTGGCTGGTGATTAATCTTGGAGAATAATGTGTACAGCCAGGAGGTTCTCAGCACCGTATCGGTCGGTAACTTGATCGTCTTGAAGCTCTCCATAATATCGGCAAAAATCGTGCCCTGAGCGCAGCCAGAGGTACGAATTTTCTTTTGCAGTTTATGCTCGTAGTTCGACTCTTCCTTTGTGCGTACCACCACCACATCCAGATCTTCGTCATACTCGATATCAGTAACTTCGTCGTCCGGCTTGAGCATGTTCTGATTGAGCAGAAAACCAATCGCCAATTCACGGGGATGGTCACCCACAGTCATCATGGTTACGACTTCGCGGCTGTTGAGATACAGCGTCAGCGGGCGCTCAATAATGACATCAAGTTCGACTTCATCACCATTATGGTCATAGCCGGACACACGGTCAGTCAGGCGAGGATCCTCTGGATCAGGTGATACTTGAAACTCTTCTATTGCCACAGATAACTCCAGTTACTTTCTCAAAGCGGTCTTTCAAATTGCTTGAGAGCATATAAGTAAAATCAGGCTAAAGAAAGGATCTTGATCAAGTGCAAAACCTAATAAAGCCCAATCAAAAACCTACTCAACAGGCAGAAAAAACAAACCCCGCAAAAGCGGGGTTTGTTTAAATCTCAAAAGTCTTTAATTTAAGGCTGACCTAAACGATCAGCCTCTTAACCATTAGATGGTATTAAGCGACTTTTTCAATTTTCGCTGCACAGAACTTGAATTCCGGAATCTTACCGAATGGATCAAGCGCGGCGTTGGTCAGCATGTTCGCTGCGCCTTCCGAGAAACAGAACGGCATGAACAGACAGCCATCAGCAATTTCAGGAAGTACACGTGCGTAACACTCAACTTGACCACGACGTGTCGCGATACGAACCATATCACCGGCTTCAACACCCAGTTTGATCGCATCGTTCGGGCTAACCGAAACAAATGCGCTTGGCTCCAGATCATCCAACGTTTCTGAACGACGTGTCATAGAACCTGTGTGCCAGTGCTCCAGAACTCGACCCGTAGACAGAATCATTGGATATTCTTCATCTGGCTCTTCATCTGGAGAAATCAGACCAGCAGGAACCAGTGTCGCTTTACCCGTTGCTGTTGGGAAGCCGTCGGTGAATACCACGTCCTGACCCGGTTGATCCGGTGCATGACATGGGTACGTCACTGAGTTTTCGCGTGATACACGTTCCCAAGTGATGTTATTCAAAGAAGGCATTGCCAGCTTCATTTCGTTGAACACGTCTTCCTGGCTCTCGTAAGTCCAGTCCAGACCCATACGTTTAGCAACTTCCTGAATCAACCACCAATCCTGACGAGCATCACCCGGCATTGGAATCGCCGCACGCGCACGCTGAACCTGACGGTTAGTGTTACTTACCGTACAGTCTTTTTCATAGAGAGCAGAAGCAGGCAGGATAACGTCAGCATAAATGGCTGTTTCTGTCACAAACAGATCCTGAACCACTAGGTGTTCCAGTTTAGCCAGTGCTTCACGAGCGTGGTTAACATCTGGATCAGACATCGCCGGGTTTTCACCCTGAATGTACATGCCTTTGATTATATCGTCATGAACGGCATCCATGATTTCAACAACGGTCAGTCCCTTATTAGGATCCAGATTATCGACGCCCCACAGCTTTTCGAATTTAGCCTTATTCTCGGGATTGGTGACAGGCTGGTAATCCGGGTACATCATTGGGATCAAACCAACATCAGATGTGCCCTGTACATTGTTCTGACCACGCAGTGGGTGCAGACCGGTACCTGGACGGCCAATATGACCCGTCATCATTGCCAAGGAAATCATCGCACGTACGTTATCAGTACCGTGAACGTGCTGGGAAACACCCATGCCCCAAAAAATAATGGACGATTTAGCCGTTGCGTAAGTACGTGCTACGTCACGGATTGTCTCAGCGTCGATGCCACAGATTTCAGCCATATCTTCTGGTTTGAAATCTTTCAGATGTTCTTTCAACTGATCAAAACCGATGGTCATGTCATCGAGGAAGTCTTGCTTGTACAGCTTCTCTTCGAGGATTACGTTCATCATGGCATTTACCAGACTTACGTCGGCGCCATATTTGAACTGCAACATGTGAGAAGCGTGTTCTTTCATGCTGTGACCACGAGGGTCCATGATGATCAGCTTAGTGCCACGGATCGCAGCACGCTTGAAGAAGGTTGCCGCAACCGGGTGGTTAGACTCCGGGTTACAACCGATCAAGATAGCGACTTCAGAGTTCTCAACTTCCATAAAGGAAGCCGATACTGCACCCGAACCAACACCTTCCAGCAGCGCGGCTACGGATGAGGCGTGACACAGACGTGTACAGTGATCAATGTTGTTAGAACCAAAGCCGGTACGAACCAGTTTCTGAAGCATGTACGCTTCTTCGTTAGAACCTTTAGCAGAGCCAAAACCGGCTAATGATTTAGGACCGTTAGCTGGATCATCGCGAAGATCACGAAGACCGCCAGCAGCTAAATCAAGCGCCTCTTCCCATGTTGCATCACGGAAATGCGTGTATGGGTTGGCTGGATCGAAATCAACTTCAGCAGTCTTAGGCACGCCTTCTTTACGAATCAGCGGCTTAGTCAGACGATCTGGGTGACGTGGGTAATCAAAACCAAAACGACCCTTCACACACAGGCGGTTTTTATTTGATGGGCCACCGGCGCCTTCAATATAAATAATTTCGTCGTCTTTAACTGCAAGACTTACCTGACAACCAACGCCGCAATATGGGCAAATGGTTTTGACTTTACGGTCAACGTCTTCACCTTTCTCGAAGATACCAACACCTGACTCATCAAGTGTTTTCTTCGGCAGCAGTGCGCCGGTAGGACAAGCCTGAACACACTCACCACAGGCAACACAGGTAGACTCGCCCATTGGGTCGTTGAAATCGAACACGATTTCAGTTTTAGAGCCACGTTGTGCTAAACCAATCACTTCGTTCACCTGAACGTCGCGACAAGCCTGAACACACAGCTGACAAGTGATACATGCATCCATGTTCACAGCGATAGAGATATGGCTATCATCTTTTTCGCGCTTTGGTGCAGCGGGGAAACGAGCGGCATCAACCGCCAGTTCATCGGCCCACTGCCACATTTTGGAGTTTTTATCGTGTGCAACTTCACGGTCTGGCTGGTCAGCAACCATCAGTTCCATGACCAGTTTACGTGTCTTCTGGGCTTTCTCGGAGCTGGCACTGTTTACTTTCATGCCTTCCGTTGGTTTTCTCACACAGGAAGCTGCTAGTACACGTTCACCTTCAATTTCTACCACACAGGCGCGACAGTTGCCGCTTGGCTCGTAATCAGCCTCTGGTGAGTAGCAAAGATGCGGAATGCTTTCTTCGTGGCGTTTTGCCGCCTGCCAAATAGTTTCCCCTTCTAACGCTTCAACTTCAGCGCCATCAAGGAAAAATTTAACGGTATTTAATGATTCACCCATTGTCTTATCCTCGCGCGATGACGTCGTCTTTGAAGTAGTTAATTACGGAGTTAACCGGATTAGCTGCTGCTTGGCCCAAACCACAGATGGACGCTGTGCCCATTACCATGCTCAGATCAGCTAACAGTTCCAGATCCCAGTTGTCGTCTTCGATCAACTGAACCGTTTTCTCAGTACCAGAGCGACATGGCGTACATTGGCCACAGCTCTCGTCTTCGAAGAACTTCATCAGGTTAAGAGCAACTTCTTTCATGCTGTCCTGATCAGACAGAACGATAACAGCGGCAGAACCGATGAAACAGCCGTACTCTTCAAGTGTGCCGAAGTCCAAAGGCAGATCGCCTTTGCTCGCTGGCAAGATACCACCGGACGCACCACCCGGCAGATAGCCTTTGAAGGTGTGTCCTTCAATAATGCCGCCACAGTAGTTTTCAATCAGCTCGTTCATGGTTGTGCCCGCCGGTGCCAATTTAACACCAGGGTTATTAACACGACCCGAAACCGAGTAGCTACGCAGACCTTTACGGCCGTTAGCACCATGAGAAGAGAACCACTCGGCACCTTTCTCTACGATGTCACGCAACCAGAACACAGTCTCAACGTTGTTGACTAGTGTTGGACGGTTGAACAAACCAACCTGTGCTACATAAGGAGGACGCTGACGCGGATAACCACGTTTGCCTTCCAGAGATTCGATCATGGCAGATTCTTCACCACAGATGTATGCACCAGCGCCGCGGCGTAGGTGGATAAAGCCAGCTTCTGCAAGGCCTTCAGCTTCAATGCGAGCAATCGCTTTAGTGACGATTTCACGAGCGGCTGGGTATTCATCACGCAGGTAGATGTAAACGCCTTCAGCTTCAACAGCCCATGCGCTAACCAACATACCTTCGAGGAAGCGGAACGGATCACTTTCCAGATAGAAGCGATCTTTGAATGTACCTGGTTCGCCTTCATCACCGTTGATAGCCATCAAACGAGGGCCGTCTTCTTGACGTACGAACTTCCATTTCAGAGCAGTCGGGAAACCCGCACCACCCAAACCACGCAGGCCAGAGTCACTCAAGATAGTGCTCAGTTCTTCGTAGGTACGCTTGCCCGCTTTAATGTCTTTAAGCAGCGCGAAGCCACCTTCAGCAGCATACGTTTCGTAGCTGATAGACTCAGGGATTTGAGCGTGAAAATCTTTTGCTTCAACAACCTGAACGATTGAATCAACCGTTGCGTTGTCAACGTGACGGTGACCTACTTCAGCAACAGGTGCTGTGTCACAACGTCCCATGCAAGGTGCGTTTACTACGCGAACCTGTGCAGCATCAACTTTGGCTTCCAGCGCAGCTTTGAGCTGGTCAGCACCGCGCAGTTGGCAGCTCAAGCTGTCACACACACGAATAGTCACTGCAGGAGGTGCAGTTTCGCCTTCTTTAATCACATCGAAATGTGCGTAGAAAGTCGCTACTTCATAGACTTCAGCCTGTGGCAGAGTCATTTCCACTGCCAGTGCAGCCAGGTGTGACGCTGAAATGTGACCGAATTTGTCCTGAATCAGGTGCAAGTGCTCAATCAGCAAATCGCGTTGACGTGACTTGTCTCCCAACAATTCACGTATTTCCTGCAGTGCGGCAGGCTGTACCTGACGACCACGATCAACAATTCTTCCCT
>Ga0209292_1007165_pt1 | contig 10699 bp, 5 predicted proteins | sample GOMGulsemesocosm_2_FD_184634 | JGI IMG/M metagenome (GOLD analysis project Ga0209292, IMG submission 184634) | Methane-oxidizing microbial communities from mesocosms in the Gulf of Mexico - GOM9C Gulf of Mexico (SPAdes) (version 2) | ecosystem: Environmental > Aquatic > Marine > Cold seeps...
GGCCGAAGGAGCACGCCTGGAAAGTGTGTATAGGGCAACCTATCGAGGGTTCGAATCCCTCCCTCACCGCCATTTATATTCAAGCATAAGAGCCTCGACTAACCTCGGGGCTTTTTTGTGTTCAGGATGAACGGTATAGCGCGGTGGCATGGATGACAAAGAACGCATGTGCACGTAAGCTAATTGGGGGGCAGAATTTTGTTCTCGTCAAATTCTAAGTACCTGCATCCCTACAGGCAAGATCACTCACAGGTTCGAACCTAAGCGAGCGAGCCAATATTGTAGCTTGCGACAGAAACCCCGCAGGGGTGAAGAGCGTAGCGGTGAATAGCCTCTCTCAGCACCTTTGCATCACTAGGTGACTATAAAATGTCTTATTAGCTCTGGAATGACTTCAGCGACACCCTAACCATTCACTTCCTGTCCTAGTATGTACGCCATTATAAGCACTGCGTTTTCTTACTCAATCGGCGGATCCTGACTCATGCAAAAAATTAACAGTAAAGCTACCACTCAATAATAGAACCGTCGTAATCAAAATACTGGCTGTTAAATTGCGAGTAGTTTGCTTGATTGACGCCATCCACAATAGCGCGCATACCTTTAACGCTGGTTGCTGTATCAATCGCCCCTTCCTCGCCGCCCATATCTGTTTTTACATGACCTGGGTGTAGTAATAAACAGCTTATGTATTGTGCTTTTAGATCATGTGCCAAACAACGCACGGCCATATTTAAGGCGCTTTTAGAGGAGCGATAGGCATAAGCCCCCTCACCATTGACACTTAATGAGCCCATTTTGCTGGTGGTAAAGGCCAGTACTTTTCTGTCTGAGTTGGATAGATTTTGATGCAGAGCTTGCGCTATTTGAATTGGGGCGATGGTATTGACAGCCACGCTTTGTAACCACGTTTGGCTATCAAGCTGTGCTAGGTCCACATCTTTATCTAAATAAACGCCGGCGTTATTCCAAATGACGTCGATATCAACCCCTTGAAGTTGTGCAGCGAGGGCATCAATAGAGCTTTGCTGTGTGACATCTAATACAAAGTGCTCAGCACCTGTTGCAACAGAGGCTTGCTCGCTGCGCGATGTGGCAAGCACCCGCCAGCCATCGGTTAAGTATGACTCACACAAAGCGTTGCCAATACCACGATTGGCACCGGTAATTAAAATAGTGGGCATTATTGACTCCAAGTCAGGGAAATAGCATATTTGCTCAATCTTTGTATGCTAATGCAATTGTCGATGAATTAAAATTAGATGCGTCGTTAAGAGCAGTTTCAGCCGTACTTACGTATAGTAAAATAGGCTTCAAAATAGTTGATTGATCGGGTCTATGGCATTAAAAGTTAAACTAGATTGATAAATGCGCCTGTGAAGATACTAGTAGGGTATGTAAGTGTGTACTTGAAATCAGCTACTGTTTGAGCACAACACTACTGGCGCTTTAGGCGCTTATCGAGCGCAGTCGTTTCGCCATATCTTTACAGTGCTTATTCCCCTTTGCTCTTATTCGTTAACTTTTGTTAACTCCCAGAAATGTGTAACGGACCTATCCACTTACCGGTTTCCTGACCCGTAATTCAATCTCTTAGATGGGCGTTTTAAAAAAGCAGAGAGAGTTTTTAAAAAAAACAGCGTCTTTTTTGCTTATTTAATTATTGTTAACCTATACTGCATTGCAGGCTATTTGAGTGCCTTAATGCGTACAAAAATTAATAAAAAGTAGTTCTGTTTTCTAAAAAATCCTTTAAGTTTAATAGGTAACCTTAAAAACAAATTTAGTAACACACTCTACAACCGCTATACTTATAGAACGGAACATTAAAAATGTAAATAATTGCTAGGGTAGGTTGCATGCAAAAAGACATTCTACGTATTTTATGGAAGCAGATATTAGCACTCGCTTTAGTTGGCATCGTTATTATTGTCGGTGTCGTCCCCTTTATATTAAAAGAAATCACTATAAAAGAAGCGACTTTGATCGCACAAAATACTGCGCAACAATATTCGCAATTAAGAAGTTACTACACTAAAAATATTGTCAGTAAGCTTAAAGGGCAGGACAAAGTCTCTGCATCCAGCGATTACAAAGAGCATGAGTTCGAAATTCCATTGCCTGCTACAATGATTCACGAGTTAAGTGAATTATCTAACTCTAGTGGTTTTCAAATCAAACTCTATTCCGCTTATCCCTTTCCCGAGCGCTCAGAGAGAGTGCTCGATGATTTCCAACAACAAGCATGGCAACAGCTACAACTTACTCCCGATCAACCTTTCTTAAAACACCAAGAGCAAGATAAATCGAACGTTGTGCGAGTGGCCATTGCCGATAATTTAACCGAGCAAGCGTGTGTTGATTGCCATAACTCACACCCAGATACGCCCAAAAATAACTGGGAGCTGGGTGATGTACGTGGCGTGCTGGAGATTGTAGTGCCTATTGATCAGCATTTAGCGTGGCAACAAGGCAGTAGTTATCAGCTTTCTGTTATTTTTGTGCTAGTTTTTCTGCTCATATTTATCACTCTAGTGCGTATCTTGAACACAGAGTCAAATAATCAGACTCGGGCTATATTAACACCATTGAAAAATCAAAAAATGGCCTTGAATTCGCATTCTTTAGTCTCGATGGCTGATAAACAGGGCAACATCACTTATGTTAACGACAAGTTCTGTGAGGTAAGTGGCTACGATAAAGAGGAGTTACTCGGCAAAAAGCACAGTGTGTTAAATTCGGGAAATAAATCGAAAACCTATTGGAAAGATATGCATAAGTGCGTGCTTGCAGGGGAAGTGTGGCACGATGAAGTCCGTAATAAAACCAAAAAAGGCCATTATTATTGGGTAGATACCACTATTGTGCCCAATTATGATGAGGCTCACAAAGTATCAGGTTTTACCTCTATTCGTACAGATATCACGCAACAAATAACATTCCTCGAATATCTGGAGGAAGCCAAAAGACAAGCTGAAGAGGCTAATCTCGCCTTAAATCAGCATTCACTCGTTTCTATTGCCGATCTTCATGGCACGATTACTTACGTAAATAGAAAGTTTTGTGAAATTAGTGGTTACGCTAAGTCCGAGTTAATGGGTAAAAAGCACGCTATGCTTAACTCCGCTCATCAGCCAAAAGGCTATTGGAAAGATATGCATCAGCGTGTACTTGCAGGTGACGTTTGGCATGATGAGGTGCGTAATAAAGCAAAGAACGGGCAGTATTATTGGGTTGATACCACTATCTTGCCCAATTTTGATAAAGATAAACAGATCAAAGGTTTTACTTCTATTCGAACAGATATCACCGAAAAGAAAAAAGATGCAGAGTTACTGACTATTGCTAAAGACAGAGCTGAAGCTGACGCCGCAGATTTACTCGCGGCAAAAGAACAAGCTGAAGCTGACGCCGCAGATTTACTCGCGGCAAAAGAACAAGCTGAAGCTGACGCCGCAGATTTACTCGCGGCAAAAGAACAAGCTGAAGCTGACGCCGCAGATTTACTCGCGGCAAAAGAACAAGCTGAATCCGCTAAGTTTGCATTAGATCAACACTCCCTTGTTTCAGTCACAGATATCAAAGGTACTATTACTTATGTTAATGATAAGTTCGTACAAATCAGTGGTTATCAAAGAAGTGAACTCATAGGTCAAAAACATAGCTTGCTCAATTCTAATAATCAACCTCAAGATTATTGGAAAAGCATGTTTAACACAGTGCTGTCAGGTAAAGTTTGGCGTGATGAAGTGCGAAATACATCAAAAAATGGTCAGTACTATTGGGTAGATACGACCATTGTTCCAAGCTTCGATGCGGAAAACAAAATTGTTGGTTTTACTTCAATAAGAACAGATATTACCGAGCAAAAAATGAATGGCGTGCGGTTAAAACGGGCCAAAGAACAAGCTGAAGCGGCAAAATTTGCGCTTGACCAACATTCTCTTATCTCAATGGCTGAACTCAACGGTGATATTACCTATGTTAACGAAAAATTCGTTGAAATCAGTGGTTATGCAGCAAGTGAGTTAATTGGTCAAAAACACTCTTTACTTAATTCAGCTGGTCAGAGTAAAGACTACTGGAAAAAAATGCATCGACAGGTGCTCGCAGGTCATGTGTGGCATGATGAGGTGCGAAATAAAGCTAAGAATGGTCGTTTTTACTGGGTTGATACGACTATCGTGCCCAACTTTGATAGCAATAGAAAAGTGATTGGTTTTATCTCTATTCGTACGGATATAACTGAGCAAAAAGACAACATGCATAACATCGAGTTGGCAATACAGAAAGCTGAAGCATCGAAGTTTGCACTAGATCAACATTCGTTAGTCTCTGTGGCTGACATCACAGGTAGGATTCTCTATGTTAATGACAAATTTATTGAAATAAGTGGTTATGAAGAGAGTGAAATTATTGGTGAAAAGCACAGTATACTAAACTCAGGCAATCAGCCCAAAGATTACTGGAAACATATGCATCAACAGGTAATCGCGGGGAATGTTTGGCATGATGAAGTGCGCAATAAAGCAAAAAATGGCAGCTACTATTGGGTTGATACCACTATCGTACCTAACTTTGATTCAACCAATAAAGTCATAGGCTTTACCTCGATTAGAACAGATATAACCGAGCAAAAAGCAAACCTAGCCCGGCTTGAGCTTTCAGTAAGAGAGAGCAAAGCTGCTCAATTTGCTTTAAATGAGCACTCTCTTGTTTCTATGGCAGATATTAAAGGTAACATTACCTATGTTAATGAAAAGTTTATTGATGTCAGTGGTTATCAATCCCATGAGTTGATCGGCCAAAAACATGCTCTGCTTAATTCCGGTTATCAAGATAAAGGTTATTGGAAAGCTATGCATCAGCAAGTACTCTCTGGTGAAACGTGGCATGATGAGGTACGCAATAAAGCGAAAGATGGACACTATTATTGGGTAGATACCACCATTGTTCCAAATTTTGATGCTCATCAAGAAGTCATTGGTTTTACTTCTATTCGCACAGATATCACCCAACAACAAGAGAACGCGGAAAAACTCGTGCTAGCAAAAGAGCTCGCGGAAGCTGCCAGTATTACTAAAGCAGACTTTCTTGCCAACATGAGCCATGAAATACGCACGCCAATGAATGGTGTTATCGGCATGACCAATCTGCTGCTGGATACAGAGTTAAACGCAGAGCAAGATAAATTAGCCAATACCGTTAAATCATCGGCAGTGGGACTGTTAGGTATTATCAACGATATTTTAGATTTCTCCAAAGTTGAGGCAGGTAAGATGGATCTTGAATTGATTCCATTTAATCTCGGGCAAATGGTTGAGGATGTCGGTACTGCTTTAAGTTTCCAAGCCGATCGTAAAAACCTGCACCTTATTTGCCCTGCTAATCCTATTCTGCAACAGTGGGTTAAAGCTGATCCTGGTCGTATTCGTCAAGTCATGACAAACCTTATTGGCAATGCCATTAAATTTACCGAACAGGGCGAAGTGGCGGTCTTTGTTAAGCTTTTACATCAAACCGATGAGCATAAAGTATTCCGCTTTGAAGTGCGGGACACAGGCATTGGCATCACTGTGGAACAGCAGCAACAGCTGTTTGATAAATTTACCCAAGCAGATACATCGACCACTCGAAAATATGGTGGTACAGGTTTAGGATTATCCATTTGTAAGCAACTCGTGGAATTAATGGGTGGTGAGATTGGTATTGATAGCGTAATGGGCCAGGGCAGTACCTTTTGGTTCACTGTACCTTTGCTTAAAACCAAGGCTTTGGCTGATGCTCCTGTTTATAATATGGATATTACCCACGAGAAAATTTTAGTTGTCGATGATAATGAAACCAATCGAGAATTGATGAGGCAGTTACATGATCATTGGGATATACCACATACGCTCGTCGATAGCGCACGTGCAGCAGTGGCTGAGCTGACATTAGCGGCACTTGAGAATGAACCTTACACGATTGCGATTCTCGATATGCATATGCCAGACACTAACGGCTTAGAGCTTTGTCAGCAGATACGAGCGATCCCGCAGTTGCAAAAAACCAAGCTTATAATGGCTTCATCCCAAGCACAACGTGGAGATGCCGCTAGAATGAAAGAGGCCGGTTTTCAGGGGTATCTTACCAAACCTATTCATCAGTCTGAACTGTTTGATGTACTGCTGATGGTTTCTGGTTTAGGGACTAGTGCGCCAGAGTTTATTACTCGCCATTCAACCAAAGAGCATGTGCAATTTAAAGCGCATGTTTTAGTAGTAGAAGATAACCCTACTAACCAACTCGTGATTGAAGGGTTATTACGTACTTTAGGGGTAACCGTTGATATAGCGGGCAATGGACAAGAGGCTATCTCAGCATTACAAAGCATAACAATGCATGATTTGGTCTTTATGGATTGCCAAATGCCCGTATTGGATGGCTATGAAGCGACTCAAAAAATTAGGACTGAAAAAATGGGTATTATTAATACCAATATCCCGATTATCGCCATGACTGCAAATGCGATGACTGGCGATAAAGAAAAGTGCCTAGATGTGGGGATGGATGATTATTTATCTAAGCCTATAGTACCGGCTAAAGTGATCGAAATGTTGGCCAAATGGCTGCCAAAATATGCTAAGCCTGGAAATGTTGAAGAGATTGAAGTCGTAGAAGCGCTAAAAGAAGAGAGCGTACCTGTCTTTGATTACGATGATATGGCAAGTCGATTAATGGGCGATGTTGAATTGATGCAATCTGTTGCAGAAATCTTCTGCGAAGACGTCGTTGAGCAAATAGCTAGTCTTAAAGCGGCTGTCGAAACTGCAGATATGGCAAAAAGTACCGCTGTTATGCATCAGATAAAAGGTGCTGCTTCAAATGTGGGTGGTAAGTCGCTCAGCGCCTTAGCGCTTAAAATGGAACAGGCGGGTAAAGCTGAAAAAATGGCTGAAATTGAGCAAAATGTAGCGCTATTAGAGCAGGAATTCAATGTTCTTAAAATGGCCATGGAGCAAGCATTATCATGAAATTACTGATTGCAGAAGATGATAAAACCTCACGACTTATCCTGCGCTCAGTCTGCAGTAAATGGGGCTACAATGTTACCTGCGTCGAAGATGGGCGAGCTGCATGGGAGCTGATGCAGGCGGATGACGTTCCGCAATTATTGATTATAGACTGGGAAATGCCGCGTATGAATGGCATAGAGTTATGCCAGTTGATCAGTGAAAAATTTACCCAAAATCCTCCTTATATCATTCTGCTGACATCTCGAACAGAGACGCAGGACATTGTTGAAGGTTTAAAGGCCGGGGCTAACGATTATATCGCCAAACCTTTTAACAACGATGAACTCAAAGTACGCATTTCTGTAGGGCGTCGTATGATTGAGTTACAAGATACGTTGAATGATACATTAAAACAATTAACGGCGTTGGCCAGTATAGATGTGTTAACAGGGCTGTTAAATCGCCGCGCCATTATGGAGTCGTTAACTAAAGAGATCAGGCGCCTAGAGCGAAATGATCATATTTTATGTATCGGCATGTGCGATATTGACCATTTCAAAAGTATTAACGATACCTATGGCCATTTAGTGGGTGATGAAGTATTAAAAGAAGTCACTCTTCGGATGCAAGATGCGCTGCGAGTCAATGATTTACTCGGGCGTTACGGGGGTGAAGAGTTCTTAGTGATTACGCCTGTAGATAGGGTTGAAAATGCCTCTATTGTCTATGAGAGAATTTGCAAAAAAGTGGCTGCTACAGCAATTGAAATCTACGATGTGTCTATTAACGTCACCATAAGCTGCGGTGTGACCAGTTACGTGGCAGATAATGATGGGCAAAAACTAGAGACGGTGATTGCCAGGGCAGATGAAGCGCTCTATAAAGCAAAACATGAAGGTAGAAACCGCGTGGTTTTAAAGCTGCTTGAAGAGCAAACGCAACTTTAAAACCGTGGTGACTATAGCGGTTTAAATAACAAGGTTGTTTAAACCGCTAAAAGCCCCAGAATCCTGCGGGTTTAATATGCGCAACCTCAAAGTCATTGCAGTTTTTCAGTGTGATGTTTAGCATCTGATCGATCACTGCTTGATCTTCAGCCTTTAATAATCCGAGCTTTTTCAGTGTGGCGCTCAGCATCATTTCTGCACCGCGAGTAGAACCGTCGCTACATTTAAGTGTAATGCCAATGCCATGCTCAGGTAGCGTCGCGCAAAAAACACCTTCAGCACCGGTTTTAATAAATAACGGCGTTGCTAGTTTGGCCATCGCGTTGGTGCAATACCTATCAGTGCCCGCGACATAATAAGGTTCCGCCATTACTGCTTGTTGCAGCGTATTAAAGCTAAGTTTGCGCGATTCACCTAAACCTTTACCCCGAGAAATTTTAGCCAGTGCCTGTGCCCAAGACTTTAACGGCGCGGCCCAAGTAGGCACAGAACAGCCATCTTTTGCACAAGGGGCAGAGTGAATGTCAAACTCTGTTAAATCACTGATCACATCAGCGGTTGTTTGCTGTACAGGGTGCTCAACATCAATGTAGTTGAACAGGTCAAATTTTTGATGAGCCGCAAAAGCTAGCATGCCAGCGTGCTTGCCTGAGCAGTTATTGTGTAGCGCACAAGGCGCTTGGTTAGTACGCACGAGTTGGTATTCACTCGGCTTATGGTAGGGCATATGCGCACCACACTCTAACAGCGATGCACTTAATGTCGCAGCTTGCAGGATCGATTGTGCCGTTTGCGTATGCGAGGGCTCTCCATTATGTGATGAGCATGCCAGCGCTAATTGACGGTTATTGAGATTGTATTTTGCGGCAGCGCCCGATTCAACTAAAGGCAATGCTTGCATTATTTTGATGGCAGATCGCGGGAACAACAATGTGTCGACATCACCTATGGATAACAGCTCAGATCCTCGGTCATCAACGACATATACAGCACCTGAGTGCTGGCTCTCTAGGTAATCCCCACGCATAACATCTACTAAATTTGGGTTCATTGGTTACTCCTTAAATAAGCGTAGCGCAATCATAGCATTTTGATAGATAAGAGGAAGAGCACTGGCTAAAGATCCCTAAAACATAAGCAGTGCTTTATATAAAGAGCTATTGAGTGTCGCTCAGAGGCAGTTTAGCCGTGACTAGGGCGGCTATTGCAATACAGCTAACCGAGACCCAAAGACAAGCTTCTAATCCGTAAATCTGATAGATCCAGCCTGAAAACAAAGTGCCCAATAGTCTACCCAACGCATTGGCGGCGTAGTAGAAGCCGACATCCATTGAAGTGTTTTCAGCACGCGCAAAGCTGACAATTAAATAGCTGTGTAAGGCGGAGTTTACGGCAAAGAAAGCGCCAAATAACAGCAGTTCCAATAACAGTAATTGTTTGACGTAGAAATCAAAATGCAAAGTCAACGCGATAATAATTGTCGTGCTCAAAAGCATTAATGCCCAGCGTAGGGCGTGTTTTGCATCCGGCTTTTTTACGGTGATCTTGGGCGCTTGTGTTTGTACTACGCCATAGCCTATTACCCATGCAGCTAAAACAGCACTAACTACCCAATAGTTCCAGTTAAACACTTGTGCTAAATAGACCGGTAGGGCGACCACAAACCAGACATCTCTGGCTGCAAATAAAAATAAGCGGGCCGCTGAAAGCAAATTAAGGTTTCGACTAGTGGAAAAAATCTGGGTGAATTTTGGTTTGTTCTTGCTTTGTCCTATTCCATTTGCTAAAAATTTGAGCGAGCATATCCAAATGCTAAACAGCATTGCAGCCATTATCAGCACTGCAGCTTTGAAGCTAAAGACACTTAATAGAACACCACCTAAGAAAAAGCCGACGCCTTTTAAGGTGTTTTTTGAGCCGGTGAGTTTTGCCACCCAGCGATAGAGCTTGCCCTGCTCACTTGCCGGGATTAGTGTCTTGATGGCACTTTTGGCGCTCATTTTATTTAAGTCTTTGGCAATGCCTGATAGTGCCTGGGCGAACATGACGTAAATAATGGTTAAATATTCGCTGGGAACGGCCAGCATGCAAAGCGCAATGACTTGCAAAAACAAGCCGATATTCATGGTTTTGTTGAGGCCTAAACGCACACCTAACCAACCGCCTAATAAGTTGGTAAGCACACCGAATATTTCGTAAAACACGAATAAAAGCGCAATTTGCAGTGCGTCATAACCAAGCTGATGAAAGTAGAGCACCACCAACATGCGCAGAGCGCCATCGGTTAAGGTGAATGCCCAGTAATTGGCACTAATCATCAGGTATTGTTTGATGTGACTGGGCAGCTGCCTTATTGCATTTAAGTAAGTAGACATTAATGAGATCTATCAGACAAGCCGACTAACAGGGCCAACTCCGCGGCGCGATTGGCGTAGCCCCATTCGTTGTCATACCAGACATAGAGTTTTAACTGGGTTTGATTGACCAGCATGGTTGATAAACCATCAACAATGCTAGAGCGAGGGTCCGTCTTATAATCGATTGAGACTAATGGGCGCTCTTCAAAACCTAAAATGCCTTTAAGCTCCCCTTTCGCAGCGTTCGCTAACAGTGTATTGACTTCTTCGATGTCACTCGCACGCTCCAGTTCAAAGACACAGTCGGTGAGGGATGCGTTTGCCAGTGGTACCCGAATGGCATGGCCATCTAATTTCCCTGTTAGCTCAGGGAAAATGTGCGTGATAGCAGTGGCCG
>Ga0209292_1007168_pt1 | contig 10698 bp, 8 predicted proteins | sample GOMGulsemesocosm_2_FD_184634 | JGI IMG/M metagenome (GOLD analysis project Ga0209292, IMG submission 184634) | Methane-oxidizing microbial communities from mesocosms in the Gulf of Mexico - GOM9C Gulf of Mexico (SPAdes) (version 2) | ecosystem: Environmental > Aquatic > Marine > Cold seeps...
GTCCTGCAGCTGAATATAGCCAGCTTACATGTACCTTAGACGAAATTCTTATCGATCACCCGAGCTCCACTTTTATTGGTAAAGCCTGTGGTGATTCAATGGAAGGTGTTGGTATTTTTGATGGTGACTTATTGATTGTTGATAGGCATGTTACGCCCAGACAGCACGATATTGTTGTTGCTAATTTAAATGGGGAGTTCGTTTGTAAGTTACTGAATGTTCGCCAACGTATGCTAGTGTCTGCAAATGATAAAGTTAAGCCTGTCTTCATTAACGATTTAGATTCATTTAGCATTGAAGGGGTTGTTATACGCTCTATCCGTTGCCATCGCCCTAGCTATCTATTGGATGATAATTAGTGTTTGCCCTCGTTGATGCTAATTCATTCTACTGCAGTGCAGAGCAAGTGTTTCGCCCAGATTGGCGTAATAAACCCATTGTGGTTTTGTCTAATAATGACGGATGTATCGTTGCCGCAAACAGACAAGCAAAAGAAGCCGGTGTTCCAAAGTTTAAACCTTATTTCCAGATCAAAAATTTGTGTGAAAAAAAAGGCGTTATTGCGCTCTCTTCTAACTACGAGCTTTATTCAGACCTCTCGGCAAAGATGATGCAAGTCATTGGTCGTTTTGCTCCTGAACAGCATATCTACAGTATCGATGAGTCTTTCTTGTCATTTAAAAAAACTTATCCCGCAATACCTTGCCTTCGAACTCATGGTGCTAAGATCAGGCGTGCAGTATGGAAAGAATGCCGATTGCCTGTATGTGTCGGAATTGGCCCTACCCTGACTCTTGCTAAAATAGCTAACCAGGCAGCAAAGAAATTACATCACTATAATGGCGTTTGCGTACTCGATAATGACGCAGAACGATTAAAGGTACTTGCAGCGATAAGTATCAGTGATGTTTGGGGTATTGGTCGCAAGCTATCAAAAATAATGACAGTGATGGGACTGAATCACGCATTAGACCTTGCTGAATACCCTGCGGGTTTAGCGCGCAAAGAGTTCAATGTTGAGGTTGAACGCATAATACGAGAACTCAATGGGCTACCTTGTAAAAATTGGGATACAGCCAGGGCTGATAAAAAACAAATTTACTCTACACGCAGTGTCGGTGAACGCATTACAGAACTCAGTACACTACAACAAGCGCTAAGCCAGCATGCTGGCATTGCATCGCTAAAAGCACGTAAGCAACATTCATTGTGTAAAGTAATGCTGTGCTTTGCGGCAAGCTCACCGTTTGATGACAAACCCGCGAGTTACCGCGCTATTCATCATTTCCCATACCCGACTGCAGATGTGGATCAAATAACGAAAGCTGCAACCCGATTAGCAAAAGAGCTGTTCCATAAAGGTGTAAGGTATTACAAGATAGGTATCGGCCTGATCGATTTAGTTGATGGTACCCATGAACAAAAAGATTTATTCAACTCTGAGCAAAATAACGAAAATCTGATGCAAGTGTTCGATAAGCTCAATCAGAGATATGGCAATAATACCGTATTTTTAGGCGCCCAAGGCACAGAGCAAAAATGGGCCATGCGTCGTAAAATGCTTACACCACAATATACAACCAACTGGCAGGATATACCGAAGGTAAAGTGCTGAACGCTCTTCGTCATCTCTGCAAGGAAATAATGATTTGATCCGTCAATTTCCCTTGGTAATTATAAAAAGTATTGCGAAGTTGGATTAACTCCGAATTCAGGCGACTAAAATCGTGGGTTATAATGTGTAGCGCAACTAAACCTAATCCACTTTTTAGTTCCGTTTAAATACCTTGTTACTGATTTAAATATTATTAAAATCTGGAATCCAATAAGTACCTGCGGAATAAGCCGTAAAAGGACATGTATTATTTTTTAAGTGGATTGCAGACGCTACATTGATAGCTTGCTTACAAAGCTCAACAAAGAAACTAGCTGGATACACAAGCTCCCATTGATTAGAGTAAATCATTTCTTTATTAGTGATGGAACTAACGATTGTTACTTTTTGGTAAAAAGCAAATTCCGGATTATATCGCCCTTGCTCTACACCTTCCCCTGGGGCTCGATACTCGTGTACCACAGAGTTTCTATAGAGCCAAAGTAAGTTTTCATGCTTTAATTGATGTGGTAATACTCCGCCAATCTTGATTGGTTTACCATTTTGTTTAGGCCAAAGAAGTAAAACCCTGTCAATATCAGTATCTAAACTGATTGGTTTATTCTCAGTATATAGTCCGTTCAGTATAGGAAATAACTTTGAAAATGTGTTCTTTGAAAACTCTTTGAGTTGCTTTACATTAGACGGCAAATTTTGTGTTACTTCAAACAGCCTTACCAAATGAAGCAAACTAATTTTTTGGCTTTCAGGCCAGCTTTCGCATAATCTAACAAGTTCAACAAAGCGTTCGCGATTACCGTGAATATTAGGGAACACACTTTTTGAAATCGCATCAAATATTGAACAGCAAAGAATCTTAGAATGGACTTTTTCGTTAGCAAGGTTCGGTTCACACTCTGCCGTCTTAATTAGATCCAAATAGTACATTTGAAACCTACTAACTTTATCAGATAACGTTTCTGAATCATTCATTATAATTTAAACTCCAACGTCAGCTAACGTCTTAGTACTTAACAGCTTATTATACAGACGTCTTTATAAGTGATTTTGAAAAACATCTATTAAAATCAAGATGCTACCTTAAACTATTTTTAAAATCAATGCATTAACTGTTAGTTAATAGCTATGTTTTGAACATATTTCGAGTGAGTAAATGTTCTAACGCGCAACGGGGCAATTTTGAGTTAGCAAGGCTAGCTAACTCATTCTTGGACAAAAATGGGTTAGAGTTTGAACTTTAAAGAGCACTGTTCGCATTACAGAAATTATGCCTAGGTTTGGATTTAGACCTTGTTAGGGTTACTGGTTGAAACTCTTAAATTCGCCTTATATTTCCGTAGAAGAAATGAGGATGCTGTAGCCGCACAGTTGTTTATCAATAGTGCAAGCTCAATACTAGGCTTACTATCTCCAGGAGATCCCCCGTGAGCAGTACCAACATGTGTTCTTGTTGCTCCAGCTCCAGAGCATATAGATTTAATGCCACCTAATAGCTGATTTATATCTGCTTTCGATTCTTTGTAATCATCTAAATTTAAGCAATCAATTGCAGCACCAACTAAATTTGTAATAACTTTTTTATCTGGGAGTGAATTACCAGAATCTTCGATAATATATCGACAGACAGATTCTAAATAACTACTGCTCCTTGTGATTGAATCTGATGGATCACTTGATATCGACGCTCTAGCTTTGACCCAATCGCGTAAAAGTGGCTTGTTGTCGACAAGTATCTCTTCCACGCTTTGATCAATTGCATGTGCTTCCGATAAAAGAACCTGCTCAATAGCTGTTGATGAAAGCTCAACTTCAGACAAAGCTATTTTTAAATTACGCTCGATATTATTGAGCAGTGAATTTATTATTTTCTCGTCGGAAAATCGTAGTTTCCATGACGCTTTAGCTCCAGCTAGTTTAATTTTTTGATACGTTTTATATTCATCAGGCACACCATTCATTGAGTCATCAAAATCATCAAAAGTTGTGCGTGAAGCAATTTTAAGACCATCGTCATCAAAAAATAAATAACCGTATCGCCATTCATCTTCTGCAATCATCTCTATTTGAATTGAATCACCACAAGCATATATAGTGATACCATCTAGATCTTTTTTTAATTCTAAATCTAGTTCTTCTAATTTTTTAGATACGTGCGATTGCTTATCGTTAATCTGGCTCGCAAGTGACTTTATATTTTCAAATCTATTTATCATTTTTGTTAATCTCAATTTTAACGAGGGTACTAAGTAAGTCTAACGCCGCATTAAGCGTGTGCTTACTGTAAAACTGGAGTAATGACAGGTTCACTAGCTTCTGTTAATTGAGTAATTAGCTTTCCTAACTTATCACTATCATTTGCAACTAAGTCAACGAAATAACCTGAAAGATCAGGAACATGATCACCCAAACCAAGATTTGTACACCGTTCTGGATTTTCTCTAATAAATATTTCAAGTTCACTCAAAAACTCAGATGATTTAGAGTCAACGAGCCTCATGGAATAAACAATGCTTATACCAGTATCCGTACGTTTCCATACAGGAAACACTTCACCGTCAATAGACCCAAAACTTGCACAATTACAACTATGACTCAATAGCCCAAGTGAATTGTTCCACATTGCTGTTATTTCTTGTAATGCTTCATTTTTGGCGTCCATAGACCATACTGTTACCGCACCTTCAACGATTCTTTCCCAAACAGGAGCTCGAACAGGATGAGCATCACCACTCCAATATTTATGTGCTAAACATAGCCAGTTAGGTTGTAACTCTCCATTTTTATTAATAATGTCAGTAATCCAATTTGAATCTACCCTGCTTGAATTTTTAACGGATACTCCGATATCTGTTATGTAATCATCAATAAAATGCCCCCCCCAATTATTGTTTTCCCATAGACTTCCCATGCTTTCAATTTCATCAAATACAAATAAACCTCTTAAACGAGATACTTGCTCTGGATAGTGTAACTGTCTGATATTCTCTAAATGAAATTCAGCCGTTAAACGCTCAGCTGATGAGTTAGATAGCATCGAAGCCATTGACATTGATATAGCAGAACCACGTTCTTTAGGATCAAGGCAATCGATTGAGTGGAAAACTCCTCTAGCAACATTCCATGTAACCGGAGGATAATGGAAATTTAAATATACAAACCCTTCAAAATCACTTTTCACATTATTAACCTATATGATGGCGCATAACCTTGTAATAGTAAGACACCTCGTTTATAAAATTCATTCGCTATTGAAAATTGCAATGAAATAACTGAAATTATAACTATATTCCAAACTGCTTAATCGTTTTTTTATGGGAAAACGAGTAGTTCTGTAAATTATTTATTTAGTCTTGTAAGTTATATATAAAACTAGCTATGTAGCTGAATATATTGACATTAATTTTCTGCTACAAGATAAACCTGACTGTCTTTTGACAAATCGAGTCTGAACTCACCAAAATACCAATAACACTCTATAAAATCATCGCACCGTTTCTATTAAGCACAGATATGGTCAGTCAAATAAAAGAAACTAAGATTTAAACATAACTAAATGTATGGCGAACAGCCATGAATAAAAATGGGGGAGTCAAAGCTATAACACGAAAGGGGGCAGAAACGGCTTCGCGTTATTGCCCCAAACCATTACTGGACATAAACGTGCTAGAGCATTGAGTCGAATGAAGGTAACATTGATTAGAAAAAGTATCTTAATTTATTCGAAAGCTCTGATTCGCTCCGCCCCCTTATCTGATGTACGCTTGGTGGGGTAGAAAACATAATACGGTAGGCACATGATGATGCACCTACCAAGCTTGTTAATCACACGACTGATAATAATTAGCGCGTAGTGATATCTATTATTTGAACATATCGACTTCTACATCGTGAAAGTCGAAGGTTACCGTTATAGGGTTATCAATGACATGGAGGGTTCTACTATCTCTCTTTATTTTCTCTATATCCATTTCACCTTCGATGCGAATAATGGAAGTTCCATATATTTTAACTGAAACTGACTGACTTAAGTCATGGATGCCTTCACCATTCATACTGTGAGTCTCTACATCGAGATCGGGCTCATCCAAAAGCTCCTGAGCCGACTGGTATTCAGCACAATAAGACATTCCAGCCTCAGCGTCACATGTAAAATCGAATGAATATTCATTCTGGTCTAGTAGTTCAACTTCTGTAATTTCTAGGTTAGTAATGTTGTCAAAACCAGATATTGATTCACCAAAAATATCAAGCCCACCTGCATCAGTAACGGCCACATTAGCTTCATCTAAGAATATATCTTCTATAAACTCTGATTCTGTGTGTAAATTTTCTAAAAACAACCTCTGAAATTCTTCAGAACCAAAGAATTCTCGAGCTAAACCATTGACTCTGAATAAGATCATGTTTGCATCTAGTTCTGTAAATTTATCGACATTCCTTTGTTCGCTTAAAAATGAATCTAAAGAATTCGCAATGGGTAATTTCCCGGCTCTTACAAAGTGCTTATTTAAAATCCCGTCGTTTAGGATTGCAGTTAGTTCCCCTACATTCGCATGAATGCTATTGATTGTTTTTTCGATAAACGAATCAGGGAAGTCATCTTTATTTTGTGGCTTGCGAAAAGCATTCTTGCCAGCAAAATAATCCTTCATTACGTCTAGAGTGCAGTCATTAGGAATTGGAACTATTTCAACATTATATTTATGCACCCACTTGTCAAAATCTAAGCGTAGCTCACCTTCAATTGTTTCCATTAGTTGCTCTAACGAATTCTGAACCGTACTAATTTCACTGTGAATGTCTCGACCTAGTAAGGTTTTCTTCGAAAGGATTTCTTTAAGGCTATCTTTCGCTGATAGTAGTCTGGTTCCGGACTCTGAAATTTTTTTATTCAAGAACTCCATCTTGACTAATTCAGGGACAAATACCCTTACGTGTTCAGATAATACTAACCGATGCAACTTCAACATAGGAACAGAGGATAACCCCTCTTTGTAAAGAATGTTTGTATCTAACACCACATTGATCATGCCATATCTCTTCTTTTAAAATTAGCCGCTTAGGTCACTAGGATAGACACTAGCGTAGTACTAAGATTGTATCAAGTAGGATATTTGGTTAATTAGAGTAAGGAGAGTGAACGGTAGATAATTGACCTTTCGGGTATAGAGGCAAAGCCAGAATTGACGTTATTTATATCTCGCGTCAATTAGCCCATAGATGTCGCGTCAATTAGGGAGTTTGTTATTTGTACGATATGGATTATGAGCTTCGTAGGGTGATACATACACCTCATACTAAACCAATCTTCTTCAGGCCTTGTATTGTCAAGGATGCGAGCGTAGCGAGTACCAGTATGGCTTGTCCTTGATAATATGAGTTCTGATGAGATAATAACCTATGAGGCGTATTCTAATTGACGCCAAGTTGGCTTTCTAGTTGTCGTCTTATAGTTATTTAGTTGGTTCTATGGTTTTGTTGAAGTTGGTAAGTCTGTAAGTCTGTAGCGCTCCGTGGTGAGATAATCTTTTTCCTTAAGAAGTTTAGGGTCAGGTCTTGTATTTTGCTTGTCCATTAGCGCATGTATGGCAAACGTTATTAGTTAAAGACGACTCAGCCTAATGAGATAAAATATAAAGGGGCAGTTTCGGCTTAGATCGATCACCCTAAGCCATTGATGGACATAAACGGCTTAAAGCTTGAGCTTTAAATTATAAGGTTCGCATAACAGAAAGTATTGTGAAATTGAGATTAACGTCGCTGTAATGGGTTTGGGTGAGTTGGCAGCCTTTTTCGAAAAAGATGGACAGCTTACCCAACCCCAATTCACAGCCTTGCTAGGCTCTTTCACAGTCTATCCAGTTATCAATTCCCGCAGCTGACATAATTTGTTTTTTTGCTTCCTCAGGAAATGGAAACTCAGCATTAGGATTATCAACGACCTTTATACTGTCTTTTTTAAGCATAGGCTTACCTTCTTGAACGTATCGCTCGACATATATTATGGCTGAAAGCTCTAATAACGTATCGCCAAAGAGGCTATTTTTGTTCATATCTCTATTGAACTGAACTCCAAAACCAGTAAATTCATCATAATTATATAATACGAGTACTACTGGCATTTTCTTATTATAGGCATACTGGAATTGCCCAATTTTTTCATCATACATTTTGACGATAATACGCTTTAAGCTATTTTTCTCAGAGTAATTGATTTCATTACAACGTCCGTCTTTTGAGGGGTTTAATGTTGTAACTTCAAACATTACACATAAATCTTCAAGTTTAAGACAAAAGTCAGGTGTTCTATTTTTACCTGTTGGAATAGGTTCAATTATGAATCCACGGGATACCCAAAACACCCACCAAGACAATTCATTTACAGCGCCCAAATGATCTGTATTATCTAGACTTTTTAAAGATGCTTTTAGATGGTTTTTCTGTTTATTTGAGCCTGGCATCTCAGAAAACCATCTTGAGATACATTTAAGATAGATATCACCAAGGCCATTTTCATTTTCATTTTCAAGAACATCTAAGGCCCAACTTCTTTTATCGTTCTTTACTGTCGCTTTCCAATCAGCATTAAATAAATTGTCGGTGATCATATCCGTTTTTAACCTTCATCTTCTGTTATTAATATTTCACTTAAGCTCATGATTAAGTGGCATAGTTAATTGAACCACCTAATTAGAGGGGTTTTCATACGTATCTAAGTCATTTTTGGACATAACCTCGTTAGAGTTATTACATACATATTAGGTTTTCTAGGGCAAATCTGCCCCCCCACACCTGATTAACCGTAACGTGCGTTATACGCATAACCCTTATGGAGGACTCCAAGTTTAACTTAATTATTTCCCCATAGTTTTTGATTCTTGTCTTCTATAATCTTATTTCTTTCTGGTGAGGGGAATAAATTGCGCCCATTACCACCTTGCTGACTAGCAAAGTATTCATCAATAGCTTGCCCCATTTGTTCGGGTGTTGTTCCTATTGGAAAGTTGAAGGTTTTACCCTTTGCCTTCGCTTTGATAGCATTACCAGCTTGCGCGGCTGGAGCCTCTTTTGTTTCTTGAGCGTAATTCAACCACGGTTTTCCAGTTGTGTCTTGCGGTTGCTGTGGTTCGCCTCCGAAATCATCCCATGTGGCCAATCCATTTGATACCGCCTTCCTTGCTATATCATCCTTACTGGTACCTTCTGGCACACCTCTAATTGTATATCCGTTTGGCAGTTTTACATTAAATACATCATTGCCTTTTTGTTCGCCTTGGCCTTGTCGTTGGTCATGGCTTTGTACCATCTTGGCTAAGCGTCTGGCTGCTGTGGCATCACCCGCTTTATCTGCATTTCTCAACGCAGTCATTAACTGCTCTCTAGAATGTCCAGTGCCTTCCTGTTCTAGCTTTGCTGTGGAAGTTTCACTTCTATCTGGAGAGTAATTCAACCACGGCTTTCCAATTGTGTCTTGCGGTTGCTCTACTGTATTACCATTAGGCAACGTTACCGTGATTCCATTGGCAGCCTTACATATCTCGTCTGTGTCTTTGCGTAGTTCCCACTCTGATTGCTCAAGTTTGCGAACCACCCCCCACTCAAGCTGCTTATTAGGTTTATTGTCTGCCACCTGAAGGCAAGGCTCTAACCGTTCCAGTTGAGCGTTAATACGTTGTACATGTGTTACTTTATCATAGATAAAATCACCGTCGATAAAGAATGCGACACAAGCCAACAAGACTAAAAAAAGTCTAGTAACTCCCCACATAACTCCTAACTTTAAAATCCATTTCATATCCCAACGGAACAAAGCAACTAATAAATAATGGATAACTGTCATAAAAGTAAACCTTTTAGGAAATTTGATAATACCGATATGTTACTAGTGAGTAATGTCTGCATGTTGATAGTTCTTACTTAACACTTGATTTGTTATTACGTGTCTGACATAGAACCAATCATGCTAATAGCTATACTCCAAGCAAAGAAAGAGCCTATCCCAGAAAGAACTGAACCATAACTGTTGTAAGTGATCTCTAGAAATTGACCGATATTAGGAATCTGATTGATAAGAAAATAAATAAATCCATCGCCAGGGTAGAAATATAGCCATTTAACCCACAACCAAACATCACTAATAGTGATTGACCCGCTGTAATTCATGTCAGCGACAAACAACCATTGCCGTAAATCGTACATTTACACTCCTTTATTGGTAATAGATAGATGACTATACAGGCATCTTTGACAAGTGCTCTTTCAAAAAACGGTCAGAATAAAAATAAGCATTTTAAATGAACGTTAAAGGAAATGCACTGATAACTAGTTAGAGTTCTGATTTTATTTAGTTTTATCTTCAAAACAGATATACATGTTGAGTGGTTGTTGCGATCTCTAAAGATAAAGCGGCCTATTGAAAATAAAGGTGATAATGCGCAGTGTCATTTCACTACTCAGGCAAAAAGTCCTCTCTAACGCTTACTTTACCCCTTTAAAACCAATTTTAACCCGTAATTCTGGATGGATCATTTTGCACTGTCTTAGTGAATATCACTTTCGCATCAATTTTAATTGAAATGCTTATTTCTAATGCTTTTGTAATATGGGATACAAGTCACTATAGGAGGGTGAGCCCCTTTGCATAATATCTAATCTAACCAAGTCTGGCTCACAATTTAACTCGCAATAGAGTTCGCGTGTACTGTTGTGATATGACAGATTCCTCACATGATAAAATGTATGGCAAATCGATATGAAAACATCGTGAGTGAGTAACTGCTCTAACGCAGAAAGGGGCAAATCTGCCTTAGGTTATCGACATCCCTACCATATAACCCGCCAGAAAATTAGCAGCCACGACTCCTAAATCATTTAACAACAGCTTTCACCTTGGCAAGTATATACCGCCATTGCACCACTGTATAAAAACACAGCTAAGTACTGTATAATTTACACACCTGTTTGTTAGTTAAGTGGATGTTTTATGCGAGTACTTTGTTCTGAGTGTGGCGATAAAAGCCGTATACAAAAAACGAATCGAATTTCGATTGAATACACAGATTTATATTGCAGCTGTACTAATC
>Ga0209292_1007170_pt1 | contig 10696 bp, 13 predicted proteins | sample GOMGulsemesocosm_2_FD_184634 | JGI IMG/M metagenome (GOLD analysis project Ga0209292, IMG submission 184634) | Methane-oxidizing microbial communities from mesocosms in the Gulf of Mexico - GOM9C Gulf of Mexico (SPAdes) (version 2) | ecosystem: Environmental > Aquatic > Marine > Cold seeps...
GAAAGTCAGAAGTCACTAAAATACAGTGAGTAATAGCGTGTCGCTGTAAAATAGGCTTAGATAACGTAGCATCTTGTAATGTAAAAGAACTATGTGCTATTTCTATAAAAGACGATGAAGGTACCCCTTTTGATATTAAATACTCTTGTAGGTATTGGCCGTGCGGAATATTCGTTAAATTAAAATGTTCGCCAAAGCCTCCTGTACAAAGAAGTTTGTAATTCCTATTTTTTTTAAATTCAACAAGTGCCGCTTCCGCTCTTGAGATGGCTATAGGTAATAACTTTCCATCTTTATCATTAGGTGATCCTAAAACTACTATCGCACAACTCATACTTAACCCTGTTAATACTAACGCGCTAATTAAGCGAGCTATAATTTTACTTCGTTATAGCGCCCGGTATTCTTTAAACGCTAATTGGTATGCTATTTTTGCCGCAGGAATGACATCTGTACGACTAAAGCCTGATTGCTGCTTTGGCTGATAAATTAACTTTAATTGAGACTCACCTTCCTGACAGCTACCATCAACCTTGAAACCACCCCAAGCAAAACCGAGCCCTTCTATATCTTGGGCAGTACCATCAATGAAAAACCGAGTACGAGAGGTGAATCCATTATCCATCATAAAATGACCAACATTACGTGCTTCATCTTTTGACGCAAAACAAAATGATGCTTCTTCATAGTAGGTAGATGAACAACCTATTATGACAAAACTAAAATCCAAATAATAAACTTGAACCCTTCATATAACCTCCTTGGGTAATTTAACCGTCCATCAAAAGCCAACTGAAAGCTTTTGTTTGTCTGAGATGATAAGAAACTTTTTCCGTTGTTCTTATTGACCCACATATATACAAGGCTCTACATAAATGAGGGAGTATAATGCAAAACGAAATATTTTAAACAAACCAAAGCCTATAATGATCGCAATAAAAATAAAATGAAAGGGTAAAATATCGATTAAGATATGCCCCTATTTTTACCAAAGAATTATCACGTAAGCAATCTACTCGTAAAGTTAACATAACCCTAAATATAAATTCTTTCGACTGAATCCCATTGACTTACAAACACCAAATCGAATATTTGGCTATAACGAACTAGTACATTGTTTATTAAGTTACTTGATAACGGTATCATTTACGAAATGATTTTCTGATTAAACTAAAGATAAAGAAGTCCCCAGCTAAATGTACGACCATTGCGCCTAGTGAGTCAATGCCGTTTGACGCTGAAAATGCTTTGATAAAGCTATTTCCATTATGATTCAGATTACGACGTATATTATCTAATGCTACCTCGAATAAGCTATATTCATTATAAATAGAGGATAAATTTACAATAGCGAACATAAGAAAAAGTATCGAGACAGCTCTTTGCTTTTCTACATCCCACTAAATTTTTGAAGAAAACAACCAACCCAACAAACTGCACATGCGGTAACGTAAAAATTCCAAAGAAAGTTAATTTTCGCTTATCGATAATGCTATTTGAACAATTTCATAATCTGTCATAAAACTCCGTTTATTAATATAAGCTAACGCCAAATTAAGCGGCAAATAATGCTCGGCTAAAATATGCGACAAAGGAGCAAAAGCCTACAATTTTGCTGTTTATAAACATTATGTTAGACATATTAGCCTTCCGCTCGCTTTATAGATGAAGGCACGATTATTTTATGTATAGGTTTTACGAAAAACATATAGAGCTTTCCAAGAAAATTATGAACATGTACTACAGTCGAAATTGAAATTGTATGGGCTTGATTCATCTCCGTATACACAGAAACATTTACATCTAAATGCTTATCCGAATCACCTAAAATAACTTCCCTATCGCTTAAATAAAGTAAGGTAAAGATCCCGACACTATCACCAACTTGATACTCGTTAATATGTTTGTTTGTTTTTATGTCTCCTATACGACCAATGTTTTTCAAGCCAAACATTGATACGATTATATTTCGACTAGCCATTAAGAAGTTAACCCAACTAGGTATTTTAGAAGCGTGATCTAGCCAAATTTTGAGCGCAACTCTATTTGTTTTTCTTGAACAAAATGAATACGAGTCTGAATAATAGGCATCGTTAAGCGCTTTAAATATCTCACTGTTCACAGGGATAATTGTCTTGTTAACAGGAAACGCCATAGCTAGGTACTCAGGTGCCGATTAATCAGCATCTTTTATCGAGAATAAACCGAACCAAAAGGATAATTCAAATGCTGCACCTAGAATAACAAAACCCCAGGCGCTTTCTGAAAAGCCAGCTCTATAAGAAACCGCGGCACCAACAATAAGTAAAATTAAAATTAACCACTTGATTAAAGTATTCATTAGATATCCTTTTAATTAGTACAACTAACGCCCCATTAGGAGTAATTGTAACTTTGTTATGTTATTTTTTAGTGAGTAATAACTGAATAAACTGAATAAAAGATTCGACAATAAAGGCACCAGGCATTAAGACGATTTTAAAAAACATAAGTTTTCTATTCCAGTTGTCCGTTATTCTAAATGGATTATTAATTAGCCCTCCTGCCCAGCCCATATTGGATGTATCGGGTTTAGGTCTTATGAAAAAGCCTAAAAGACAATAAAATAGCAAGAGTATTGAAGGTATTATGAAATTTTCTAAAGTTATTGATGAAACGCTGGTATATAACGAAAAGTAAACATATACAATGCAGGTAAAAGAAATAACAAAGCGAAGTGTTATCATTCCATTCGACCTGGAAGGGAAACCCCTTCGGACTAATTCCAATCTCCCTATAGCACCTAAGTTTTGTCTTTCACAAAACCACTCAAATAAACTCATATCTAATATCGCTCCTTGATGTTAATAACTATAAATACATAATGTCATAATAAACGTTAAAGTAATAGCTTGTTAGTATAAGAAACTAAGCCTCAGCTGAAGATCTACTTGTATAGCTATGAAGATAAATTTCCAAACTTACTATGACTGATAAAGTGATATAAGCTCGAAAGTAAAAGGGTAAATCCTCCTATTATGCAAAGCTGGAGTGAATAGTAAAACTTCATTGGGTAAACAGATGTCACTTATTGAACATCAAGGTTGGACAATTGCATTAATTTATATTTCGATAAGCTAATCTGGATTAATAAACTTACTGACTTCCATGACAGTATCTACTGGAAGTATATGTTTGAAATACTCACTTCTGACTACAGCAACTTCTTGCCAGTTATCAATATTAGTAAGGAGCATACTTGTTCTTACAACACCATTGATGTGTGGCACCAGCCTCTTTTAACGCAATCACAATAATTATTATGCATTGCTTTGTTTGCTCTGCTGGAGCAATAATTCCTAAAGTCTTCCCTTTGTCACTTATAGTACAATTTCACCAACAGAGATAACATTTACAACTTTAACTGCTCGAGAAAGCCCAATTTAGAAACATAGGGCTTTGAAGCTTTATATCAAACTCAAGCCTAAGAAAGTTTAACACCACATTAAACTGAAATATGTTTTTTAACTGTTTATCAACTTATTATTATTTCCTTTTAGTTTTGATAATCAGCGCTATTGCTGTAAATATGTGAAAAAACAACCCAAGAACAAACCAAAGCGATGAGCTTCTTCCAGATGTTTTTGCCCACCAAGCACAGAAGAATGCAAACAATATAAGCGTTAATGCATTATTTTGGGCTACCTGAGCAAGAGCATCAAGTTGTGTTTTATTTTGACCAACTAAATTCTCAATGATGCTCACCCTATTTTTAAGTATTGTTATTTCCTTTTCAATATTGATATTTTGCACGGTTGTAGAATTACTGGTGAAAGTGCTAAAAAGTGCACTAAATACAATTAACGATATCCATATATACTTGATAAAATTTCTCCCTCTTTACACTAAAACGGCTGCCTAAGAGTTGAATAGTAGTGGGCTTAGGTGTGCCCGATACAAAACGAAGCCAACTGTTTTTTGCTGGTTTGAATGCTATATTTGGTAGATTTACCTTGGGTATTGTTCGTTTTTAATTGGTGCTAATAATAAATAAAATACCCAAGCAAGCCAAGATACAAAAATAACGGCTAGTACCCATGCTAGTTTCTCCCCCCCTTGTGTTCGGTTTGATTTAGAGATCAAAATTATAGGCATGGCCCAGATTAACAAACAAAACAATAAAAAAATCATTGAAAAAAAAGTTTCCATAATGATTATAACCTCTTTGACCTAATGCCCTAATAGGGCTACTAATAGTTAGCTCCAATGTGCAACATTGGAGAGTAAAGCCACTACTTAAAGTTCTGCTCGAATGGCTTATTATGTATTTCGAAGGTATGCACTTGAGTTATCTAAAGTATGAATATACATTTTATTTGATGAATACACTTTCGACATAATATGTCCAAAGATAAACACTGCGACATATTATGTCAACATCAAATTTATTGATACCGTACAAATTTAGGTTTATGTTATTTGTAACTTTAATATAATTATAAACCTTCGTATGGGGTATCTTGTTAATACTTAAGCCGTTTAGCTAACCTACCCACATGCAACTCTAATTTATAATCATTAGGGTCCAATATATAAAGCGAGTTGCTCTCACTTTTGTTGTGTTTCCATTGCTCGACTCCTGCACACAACAATTATTATTTAAGCATTGAAAATCAGAGCCCACTTAATGAAAAGAAGGCGCCGTTATTCTATTTAGCATTAGGTCGCATTCATAACAGTTCAAGATAGAAGCTAAACGATTCATTTAAACCATTTACAGCGATGGTATATGATTTAACCTTCTAAGCATCAACTATCTTCAGTAAATTTAACACCTCATTTCAAGGAAGATAATAGTTGAAAATAACCGACGATAGTTCATACAGCAAACTAGTATATCCCTTACTTTAATGGCTTTTTAGTCGTTTTTTCTGTCTGTAAATTATACCAAGCTATAAAAACGGCTATCATTTGAATTAGTATGCATGGTATTAACAAAAACAGATCAAGCCTAATATTTGTTCGGGGAGTTAACGACATCTCGTGTAATATGCATAAAACAATAAGAAAAATTATCGAATAATTAAGATACTTTTGAACCTTCGTTTTATAAAGTACATCAGCTTTCGATGCTTTTAGAGCAAACCAAGTTGAAAAAAACGGAAGTAAAACCGAAATAATAAATGTAAACCAAAATATAAAATACCATGGCTGTTCCGTGTGCTCTTTAGGTATACCAATGTACGCATTACAACCTACTAAAACAAACATACTAATTAAAATTAATAACTTATTCAAAATACAACTCCTTTTGTAATTGATACTTCTAACGCCCGTTAAAAGACTCTGTTGAAGTAATTGTTAAGTAAGACCAGTTTAAAAAAACAAAAAATATACCTCGCCGCAACAATAATATAACATTTAAAATATAATTAACACGGTTATTAGGTTTATGGCGACAACATAAATGATGAATAGCCAATTCGTGATGATACTTTGCCTTTAATCATGCTCGAAGACTATTTGCATGTGAGTGTTGTTGAGCTTGCTAAAACACGAAAAAATAAATTATGAAAACGCAAGCGCTACTTAATTGCAATTTGATTTAAACAATAAAAGCTCAATTGTAATTTCACCTAACGCTTTAGCAAAAGTAATTGACAGTAAGTTACATTTGCGTTTGCCGCCTAACTAACTGAAAAGTCTTTTATTGAATTAACAAGCAAACTTGAGTGTTTTTTTAGATATTTTTTGAATACCCCTTCCAAGGTAGTAATCTTTAATTGAAAAGTGATAGCTAATATTGCTGAAATAATAATATTAGAGAAAAGCTAAACACAAGAAAAAATAAATTAAATAGCATACGGATAAACCAAGAACTACCTTGATATGAAATATTATATGATTTTGAAATTAAGACAATAATTCCCATTAAAGCGAACCATGGAGTAAAAAAGCAAACTACCTGCCACTTAATAACTGTTACAGCTAGATCATGAAGTGCACCACTTACAGCAAAAGTTAATAAAATTGAGAGCCAAATAGGAAATACCATATTTAAAGGTCTCATAACGTTGCGAGATAAATAGAAGCCCCAAATAGGATTCCAGTATTGCCAGAATAAATAAAAAGATTTTGCCCCAAATGATCGCTTAAGCATAGCTTGTAAAGAACCATGCGACCCTAAGGGTAAACCATTTCGCTTTTTAACATACTTTGCTAATGATATTTTATACATAGTGATATATGCCTTACGCCCATTTTAGAGACTGGTAATAGTTTCTATTTTGTCTACGAAGTAAACTGTCACCAGTCTCGCATAAATGTCTCGTTAGGTACAATTACCATGTATTCTAAGGGCTCAGATTCGTGTAAGTATCAAGTTAAAGTATCCTTAGGACGTTCAAACTCATTAGATGACAATGCCCTCGAAGCCATGCCCCGGTGGTTACTGCTGTGAGTTGATAAATGTGCTAAAACTTCTACTGTTAATTGGTCAAAGCCACCATCCATCCATCCATCCATGAATGAAGTAACTCTACTTAAGTCGTTTGATAATGATGACTCTGTAAACTGTATAAGGCAGGCGTCATTCTGTTCTATGGTATTGCTTAATTGTTTTAGTGTTGAAGTTTCGACAATGTTATCGGTTTCATATAATTATTTTTCACCCAAAAGACGACTTAAAAATAAACTATCCACGACTGTTGTATGGTTTAATATACGAATAAGGAAAGTTACATCGCTTGCTTAAAGAAAATTTATGTATTGTTCTCCAAATGCTAACAACTCATTATTGGCCCATTCCTTATATTTAAATGCATTAAAAAATTGATACTATATTTCCAAATTATCTATTTTTAATAGCCAACTGTTACTTGCACTTTTTGAGTTGCTTGCTAGGCAATATTAAGCAAAACTTAATTATAGTGAGCAATAATTGCCCTCATAACTTTAGCTTGTAGTTCATAAGTCTCATCACCACCATTAGTTAAAATAGCAACTTCAAGGTCGTGTTTAGGATCAAAAAATAATTCTGTTTGATATCCATCCTGGGAACCTCCATGAGAATAGAAAGGCTCATCACCCCAACCAATAATCCAACCTAGACCAAAGGTGCCATCATCGCCAGCATCACTATGAACTTTAGTCATTAAATTTAACGACTCTTGACTAATAATTTGTCCCTCTTTCAATGCGTTCATAAAGTTATTCAGGTCTTCAATACTACTGACTTGAGCCATTGCCCCGGTGGTATATTGATTTATACCAAAAAACGATTCAGTTTTGGCATAATTAAGTGCGTCACTATGCCTAATAGTGACACCTTTCACGACAATATAGCTATTATGCATCTTTGCAGGCACAAAAATATTGTCACTCAAATAATCGGAAAAACTAACTCCGCTAACTTTTTCAATAACTTCAGCTAGCAATACGTAACAACTATTACAATATATCGCTTTATCGAAAGCTTGTGGTTTGACCTTAATTTTATTTGATGAAATAAATTTTATAACATCTTGGTTTGTCGACAAGTTTGCTAAATTTAGGTTGGTGTCTGAGAAGAAGTCTTCAGAAATATATACTCTATGAGATAGCAAATGCTTTATCGTAACGCCTTTCCAATCTACGGGTAGATCTCGAATGTACCTGGTGACTTGATCGGCTAAAGAAATCTGCTTCTGCTCCACTAACGTCATAATTGCCAGCGCAGTAAAAGATTTACTAATTGAACCAATTCTAAAGCCAGTATTAGCATTAATCGATAGATTATTCCTCTTATTTGCAAGTCCTTTACTTAATTGAAATACCACTTTATTGTCTTTTTTAACAAGAACACTAACTCCTGGTCTATCTTCTTCTTGCATTAAAAAAATTTGATTTAGCTTATCCACAAGAGGACTTTTATTGTTTTGTGATTCGTTGCTAGCTAAGGAAATAAAACTTATTACATTGATAAATAAAAACAAAAACATTTTAATTGAAATTATACGCACTACTGACTCCTTCCTTGTTTAGATTTTAGTTTGAACTGTTTGTTAGTAACAATACCACTATTAATTATTCTTCAACCATACGATTTAGCTCGTTCTTTAACATTACAACTTTCTATTTTTTAAATAAATTTTCAGCTTGAGTAATATTACCTAATTAAAGAAGCGTTTTGCATAAAGTTCATATATACGCTTTGTCAGTTGTATTGGGTTGATTTTTTCGAGTGCAGCTAAAGCCTTAGAAAATGTACCATGTAAATTATCAAATGTATTTTTTAATACATAGAATTAATACCTCCCCCCCAAAAAAAACAAAAACTAGAATCTATTTTTTCTCTGCAATATTAATATGTCATTAAGCTAAAGCAAGCAGATACTTTACTCTTGAATAATGTTGACTATCATACTCAACACCGAATGAATTGGCACTGAATAAGAGCAGAATTATAAATAGTATAAATTTAAACACGCCCCCTCTTAAAACATAACAACTTGTTAGAATTTGCTATTAATACTTGTGAAACTAATTGACTATTTCTTCATTAGCTTTAACTTTGATCATTATTAAACCGTGATTCTCTTTTAGGTAAAGAACAACCAAGTTACTAACAGGCATCTGTTTATCAATTTTATAAAATACATTTCGCCATGAACTAACATTAGTGAAGACCCGAGTTAAGTAGCCTTTTTCCTCCTTTATACGCTCATCGTTAATTAAGTTTATTGCTTAAGAACAAAATGATAAGTTCAGGGAGCATCTTAAGTTTGACATGTCGTACGCTTTGAGGCGTAAGCCAATAAAACTCTGGCTCTTCCGAATATAGTTTAACTGGCACAATTTGTTTGGTATACTGTATACAATACAAATTTAATACAATAGGAAAGATGATGGAAACAAATAGTACAGATTGGCGATATACGGTTATGCCTGCCGTATTCACATGGCTAAAAGAGTCGGAATCCGGTGCCCTTGAAATTGACTTTGATGTAACAAAAAAACAGGCCGCAGCTGTTTTAAGAACTCAAGGAAAAGGCGGAAGTAGAATGGGCGGGCTTGTTGCTTCTGGTACTTTGGGTGAAAATAGCTACCTTAGTACCGAGCAGCGTCTTTCTTTAATTAAATCCCTTTCTGAGGTTGCTAAAGAATACAATGTCCCGTTAATCAGTGGAGCTGCAGCTGAAACTAAAGAAGAGCTTGCCAAAATCATTGGAGGACTCGCAACGGTTGGAGTTGATACTGTTATGGTTATGCCGCCAAAAACAGAGGTGGTTCCTTCTGATGAAGAAATGTATGCGTACTATGAGCTTGCTGCAATTGCTGCAAAAGAGGTAGGCGTAACAATTATGCCTTATAACAACCCTGATGCAGCCGGGTATCATGCCATTTCAACAGATATTCTTAGAAGACTTGCTGCTCTACCTGAAGTAACGGCCCTTAAAATATCAACTACAGATGTTTCAACTATTGAAACGCTGATGTTAGAAAACAGAGGTTTAAAAATCTTGGCAGGTGTTGACACTGTAACAGTACACGCAGGGCTTGCTGGAGCATGCGGCGGCATTACAGGTGTAGGTACTATCTTCCCAAAAGCTAGTGTTACTATGCAGGAACATGTTTTAAAAGGCGAATGGGCTGAGGCAAACAAAATTTCTCAAGCTATGAATTCTATATCATATCTTGATGCTCAACCACTGCTTATGGAATACCTTAAGTTTGCTATGGGAATTCATCATAACGATGCTGACGGAGGGCTTCGTACCTTGGGTAAGAAATTAACTCAACAGCAAATTGATGATGTTCGAGCAAGATATGCTCTAGCAAAAGAAAGACTTGAAACGTTGGATTTATTAGACTAATTATTGAAAATAATTTATAAAAGAAAAAGCTCCGTTTTTACGGAGCTTAGTTCATACTTTACATGATTAATAAAAAGATTGAAGCCAAAAGGCTAAATCAATACCACCTAACTATCATATAAGAATGAACTTAGCTGCAGGTACGACGAACAAACACATTAAGTAAATAAATATCCCTTAAACAGAATAATCAAATTTTTCCCACTTATACAACTTGTTATATGCATGTTTAAATCCCTTAACAACAGCGTTTAATTGATAATTACTTGTTGCTCAGAATTAATTTGCGCATTGTTCTCAAAGGCAAGTGCTTTTCCATATTGAACACCTCCCATAAAACAGATAGTGAGAAATATGCCACTAACTACACCAAGTAAAAACAGCTTGTTGAATAATATTTTTTTGATTTCCATATGAAAATTATCCCTTAATTTAAATTATTATTTTACATCATCAACTAAGTCGTTATTCCTACAAGAAGATAGTAGGAATAAAAATATAGCTTCAAAGTAATAGTATCGATTATGAGTATTTTATTACAAAAACATTTAATTGAGTTTAGGGACACTATTTGACTAAGCATATAACGTCGTTTTAAGCGGAAAACTACAGTTGGCTAAAATAAGTGAGGTTCGAACAAACAGCCAACTGTAATATGTCTGGCTTGAAAAATCTTACTAGTTGTTTTACAAGTTTAAATGAATGCCCACGTAAATTATTAAACCAGCCAATAGAACCTTTCGTGACCAAAATAAAACATTATAAATTGTTCTATTCATATCGCTAACCGAAAGAGCAAACTCGTTGTTAAATTTAATTGCCTGTTTAATCACTTCATATTTACTTTCATCAAGCATTAATAT
>Ga0209292_1007172_pt1 | contig 10695 bp, 7 predicted proteins | sample GOMGulsemesocosm_2_FD_184634 | JGI IMG/M metagenome (GOLD analysis project Ga0209292, IMG submission 184634) | Methane-oxidizing microbial communities from mesocosms in the Gulf of Mexico - GOM9C Gulf of Mexico (SPAdes) (version 2) | ecosystem: Environmental > Aquatic > Marine > Cold seeps...
CTATGTATCTAACGCTGGGTCTATTAGCGTGGAAATTATTACAGATTAGTATGTTCACTGAAACGACAACGAATGCGATTTATATTGGCTTAGCTGTATTATATGTTTTTGATTGCTGGAAAACGTACCAGGTAAACAGCGATATTTTTGTCAAAGATGTGCCTGAAATTGAACGTTATAAGTTTAAGCAAGTAGCGGTACTGAACGTATTGTACTTCTCAACATTTGGTTCTGAGTTAGCGGTTGTTTCTATGCTGCCATTATTCTTTGCTGAAACATTCGGGTTAGGTATGGCTGAGGCGGGTATGGTTGCCGCGTCTTACGCCTTCATGAACCTGATGTCTCGTCCTGGTGGCGGCTGGATCAGTGATCGCTTTGGTCGTAAGAAAACCTTACTTATTCTGACAGCTGGTTTAGCGGTAGGCTATTATACCATGTCACAAATCACTGCAGATTGGTCACTACCACTTGCAATCGCTGCTGCAATGGCGTGTTCGTTCTTCGTGCAAGCCGGTGAAGGCGCAGTATTTGCTGCAGTACCATTAATCAAACGTCGTTTAACAGGGCAGATTGCCGGTATGACTGGTGCCTATGGTAATGTCGGTGCGGTATTTTACTTAACGCTATATTCAATTGTATCAACGCAAGTATTCTTTTATGCGATTGCAATCACGGCGATAGTCGGGTTTATTGCCTTACTGTTAATGGAGGAGCCAAAAGGCCATATCGCAGAAGTTGATGAAGACGGTAAAGTGACGTTAATTAATGTGTCATAAATAGTGTTAATAAGCTTTGTGTGACGAGTTCATGCTCGTTGCATGTTTTATTACAGCTTGATGACTGTTATTGATTATGGAAAGCTGAGAACTGAGTGTTATTGATTGTCATTGAAAGACGGCGCTATTACTATTATTTGGTAATGGCGCCGTTTTGTTTATGCCTGACTATGTCTAATTTTACATTTATGCTTCGGTCATTTCAGCAATTAAAGTCGGCGAAATTTTTGCGAGCGCGATGTTAAACATATCATGATCTAGGTTTTCAGGCAGGGCGAGCTTCAATTTGGCATAAAATTGATTATTATCTGATTGCCACAAGTCTTTACAATGGGTAGTTATTGCTTTCAACTCAATATCATACTGAGTCAGTACTTTAGATACTTCATTAATAATGCCCGGTCGATCGCTATCTTGAATAATCAGGCAAGGAGATTGTTGCCAAACATTTTGGTTTTTACCTTCAGCGAAATTAATAGTCAGGCCTGGAATGAGGCTCAATGCTTCACATAAATCACGGTAATATTCATCTTCGACTGAAATTTGTAAAATACCTGCAAATTGTCCTGCGAGTTCACTCATGTTACTTGCTAACCAATTGCCCTTATGCTCGGCGACGACACGTGATAAGTTGTTTATGAGACCTGATTTATCATCACCAATAAGCGTTACGATAAGTTGTTTAAGCATTACTAAGCCCTATGTAAGAAATCATAGCTAAAACGTTTAGTGTTAGCTATTTTAATCACTCAATATGATCCGCCATACTATATGCAAAGAAGATGAATAAATATAGCTTCGTCATCGAAATATCAGAACTTAGTCATCTATAATACTCAAGTTACTTCAAGATCCGATATCAGTGACTAACAGGGATATCAGAACGAGGCGCAATATGTAGATAATGGTTATTCCATTTTCAAATATTGGTATAGATTATATTTAGCAGAGTTGCTTGATGTCATATAACTGTCATAAATATTACATATAATCGCCTTGTGATTAATTACAGCTAATACGAGGAAGAGATGGCTGAACAGTTTTCTTTAACGGTTGCGGGCTCCCGCAAACGCTTACTTAAAGATAAACTCGCAGAATATGGCATTAAAATGGGTGGTGGTGTTGTACTGATGACACTGTTACTAATATTTTTCTACCTACTGTACGTGGTTTATCCGGTTTTTGAATCTGCAAAGGTGGAATCTAAAGCACAATACAGTCAGTCTTTTGCTGGTACTACTTATGCGTTGGCGATGGAAGAGCAAAATGAAATTGCTTACCGTTATAGTGATTTAGGTATTAACTTCTTTAACACTCAAGATCCAAACGTTGAGTTAATGCAGTTTGCATTACCACAGCCTGCGTCATCATTTGGTCAAAGTGGGCCTACATCATCAGCCGTGGTATTCGGCTTTAATGATGGTAATGCGCTAGTTGCGGCTGCGGACTTTGATATTACTTATCCAGGTGATAAGCGCCTTATTACTCCACAGGTTAAGTTTCCATTTGGCGAACAACCAATTGAAGTTGATAGCCAGGGGCAAGCATTACAACATATTGCGATTGAAGTTGAAGGCGAAGATGCAGCTATCGTAGCGGTAACGGCCGACAATCGCGGTGTATTATTACGCTACGTTGCCGAAGAAAACTTCATGACCGAAGAATTGGAATGGAGCAGTGAAACAATCGAGCTGCCTTCAATGCCAATGAATGTTGAGCAAGTGCTGTTAACACCTAACTTCCGTTTTATCTTTATGCGCAGTGGTAATAAACTGTCTATCTACGATATCCGTGATACTGATGATATTTCCATTGTTGAAGTATTAGACATTAATGAAAAACAACACGATGTTACGCATGTTGCTTTGTTAACAGGTGCAAGTTCATTATTGGTAGGCAATGATAACGGCGTAGTGAGTCAATGGTTTGAAGTGGCTAAAGATGGTGAGCGTAAGTTTACTAAGATCCGCCAGTTCGATGCTAAAGCAAGCATCACTGATATTACGACTGAGTTTTCGCGTAAAGGTTTCATGACTGTGGGTAAGGATAATAGCTTAGGCATTTTCCATACCACGGGTGAAACAACGTTATTACACCAAGACCTTAACATGGGTTCACTGCAACACGTTGCTATCTCTCCTCGAGCAAATGCGTTTTTGGTGGAATCAGAACAAGGTATTGGTTTTTACAAGTTAACCAATGAGCATCCTGAAGTAACGTGGAGCGCATTATGGCAAGAAGTTTGGTACGAAGGTTATGCTGAACCAGACTATGTCTGGCAGTCAACCTCAGCATCAGATGATTTTGAACCGAAATTAAGCTTAGTACCAATCACATTCGGTACCATTAAAGCGGCATTTTATGCCATGTTATTTGCGGTGCCAATCGCGGTAGCTGGTGCGATTTATACCGCTTACTTCATGAACTCTGGTTTACGTAAAGTGATTAAACCAACGGTTGAAATCATGGAAGCATTACCAACCGTAATTTTAGGTTTTCTTGCTGGTCTATGGTTAGCGCCGTTTGTTGAAATGCATTTACCGGGTGTCATGATGATCGCCGTGCTCTTGCCATTTTCGGCAGTACTGGTGGCGGCTATTTGGCACTTCTTACCACAGTCACTTGTTAATCGTGTCCCACAAGGTGCACACGTTATTATCTTATTACCGGTATTACTGCTTGTTGGTTACTTATCGGTATTAGCTAGCCCGCTTGTAGAAGACCTGGTATTTGATGGTGACGCACGTGCTTATATCAATGACATCTTTGGCTTCGACCAACGTAATTCTTTGATTGTTGGTATTGCGATGGGCTTTGCGGTTATTCCGACTATCTTCTCGATTGCAGAAGATGCCATTTTCAGTGTACCAAAGCATTTAACCCAAGGTTCATTGGCATTAGGTGCGACAAGTTGGCAGACGCTGATTAAAGTTGTATTGCTCACTGCAAGTCCAGGTATTTTCTCGGCAGTTATGATGGGCTTAGGTCGTGCGGTTGGCGAAACTATGATTGTATTAATGGCAACCGGTAATACGCCTGTCATGGACTTCAATATCTTCTCTGGTATGAGAACATTAGCAGCCAACATTGCAGTCGAAATGCCTGAATCAGAAGTGGGTAGCTCGCATTACCGCGTACTGTTCTTAGCGGCATTCGTGCTCTTTATTCTGACGTTTGTATTCAATACGATTGCAGAATACGTCAGACAGCGTTTACGTGAAAAATACAGCGCGATTTAATCTAAGGCTTGTAAGTAGGATATTAAAATGAAAAATTGGTTTCGCTCAGGATCGCCTTGGATATGGATGACAGGTGGTGCTGTAAGTATAAGTTTGATTGCCGTTCTTGGTTTGTTAATGTTGATCGCATGGCGTGGTCTGACTTACTTCTGGCCAAGCGCGATACATGAATTTAATGTGCAGCTTGAAGATGGCTCTAACCGTACTGTTATTGGTGAGATTTACGACCGTGAAGTTGTGCCGATTCAACGTCTACTTGAAGCGGGTGTGAAGATTGACCCGACGTTAGACACGGTAGAGCGTATCTTAGTTAAAACTGGTAATCGCGAATATGTTGATCTTGATTTCAGCTGGTTACTGGGGCCGGCAATTAAGCAGCAATCAACACCCGCTGCCGTTGCTGTGATTGAACGTTTCACTAATGGTAACTTCTATGGTTACCCAGTTGCTGTCGAAGAAGATGGGGTGAAGAAAACCTTAACCTCTGCAGAGCAGTTAGAAGTGTTGGTTAAACGTGCAGTTGCACTAAACGATAAAGCACAAGACCTACAGAAAGGTGACATCAGTTCGGTAAACTATGAATTAGAGCGTATTCGCTTGAAATTACGTAGTTATGAATTAAAAGACCAACTGACTAGCGAGATTGAAACAAAATATAGCAAGATCGCTGAAGGACTGCGTGCTGAATATCAAATTTATGAAGCGCAATTATTTAGTTATCGTGACCAAGCTAACCGTGATGCTGTTATCGTCAAAGACATGCGTGGTGAGGAAGTTCGAATTCCATTATCAAACGTGCTTGAAGTGACTTACCCGAACGATATGGGTATCGTCAGTAAGATCATCCATTGGTTTGGTAATATGGGCAGTTTTGTAACCAGTGATCCGCGTGAAGCAAATACCGAAGGCGGGGTATTCCCAGCTATCTTTGGTACTATTTTCATGGTGATGTTGATGGCTGTTATTGTGACGCCATTAGGTGTGGTTGCCGCGATTTACCTACACGAATATGCCCCGAAAAATGGCTTAACGAAGATGATCCGGATTGCGGTGATTAACCTCGCAGGTGTACCATCAATCGTATACGGTGTATTTGGTCTTGGTTTCTTCGTTTACATGTTAGGTGGCTCAATTGATGAATTATTCTATCCTGAGTCATCACCATCACCAGTATTTGGTTCGCCAGGTGTATTATGGTCGGCATTAACATTGGCAATCTTAACCTTACCTGTCGTGATTGTATCGACAGAAGAAGGTTTATCGCGAATTCCAACCTCATTACGTCAAGGCTCGCTAGCACTGGGTGCAACGAAGTTTGAAACGTTATGGCGTATTATTGTGCCAATGGCAAGTCCGGCAATTATGACGGGTTTAATTCTTGCTGTTGCCCGTGCTGCTGGCGAAGTTGCACCATTAATGCTGGTGGGTGTAGTTAAACTAGCCCCGACATTACCGGTTGATATGAACTTCCCGTATATTCACGTTGAACGTAAGTTCATGCACTTAGGTTTCCACATTTATGATGTTGGTTTCCAAAGTCCAAATGTAGAAGCGGCACGACCACTTGTTTATGCCACGTCGTTCTTGTTAGTAACCGTAATTATCGGGCTCAACTTAACGGCAATTGGTGTGCGTAACCATTTACGCGAAAAATTCAAAAATTTAGAACTATAGACCTCTAACTGATTCGTTAGGTTGTAGATTTAGAAATGGAAAGCAGCTGCTCAAGTGGCTGCTTCAATAGGAAAGAAAATGATTGATATGAGTTCAAATCTTACTGATGCTGTAAGCCTAGATGTTGCTAACTTAGCAGCAGAAGATACGGCATTAGAAATTAAAAACTTAGACTTATTTTATGGCGACAAACAGGCCTTGTTTGATGTCAGTATGAAAATACCGAAAAAACAAGTCACCGCTTTCATTGGCCCATCGGGTTGTGGTAAATCAACACTATTACGTTGTATTAATCGCATGAATGATTTAGTTGATATTTGCCACATTAAAGGTGATATTAATTTACGTGGTAAAAACATTTATGACCGTGATGTTGATGTCGCAACACTACGTCGTAACGTTGGTATGGTGTTCCAGCGTCCTAATCCATTTCCTAAATCGATTTATGAAAATGTTGTTTATGGTTTACGCTTACAAGGCATCAACGATAAACGTCGTTTAGATGAAGCCGCTGAATCTTCATTACGTGGCGCAGCGATCTGGGATGAAGTAAAAGACCGTCTACACGACAATGCGTTTGGCTTATCTGGTGGTCAGCAACAACGTTTAGTAATTGCCCGTGCTATTGCCATTGAACCTGAAATTTTATTACTGGATGAACCTACATCAGCACTGGACCCGATCTCGACATTAGTGATTGAAGAATTGATCACTGAATTGAAGAAAAAATTCACTGTCGTTATCGTCACGCACAACATGCAACAAGCGGCACGTGTATCGGACCATACAGCGTTCATGTATATGGGCAAGCTAGTTGAATACGCTGACACAAATACGTTATTTACCACACCAGCGAAAAAGCAGACAGAAGATTATATTACGGGTAAATACGGTTAATTTGAGATTTTTTGGAGCCAATAAAGAGTTTGGATTCAATAAAGAGTTTAGGTTTGATAAAGAATTAGCGCCAAGATAGGCAAAGGACAAAAAATGGATAGTTTAACATTAGGCCGTCATATTTCTGGTCAATTTAATGCAGAATTAGAAAGCATCCGTAATCAAGTGATGGTAATGGGTGGTTTGGTTGAAGAACAACTAAATTCAGCAATTGAAGTATTATCGTCACAAGATTTAGATGCGGCGAACAAGATCATCGATACCGATAAAAGTGTAAATTCAATGGAAGTGGCGATTGATGAAGCTTGCACGCGTATTATTGCTAAGCGTCAACCTGCAGCAAGTGATTTACGTCTAGTCATGGCTATTATTAAAACCATTACAGATTTAGAGCGCATTGGTGATGTCGCTGATCGTATCGCACGAACTGTAATTGAAAACCGTAACAAAAAATCACCACCGCTCGTTAGCATGGAAAATATGGGCCGTCATACGGTAAAAATGTTACATGATGTACTTGATGCATTTGCGCGTATGGATGTTGATGCGGCGTTTAAAGTATACCAAGAAGATGTCAAAGTTGATCGTGAATACGAAAGTATCATCCGTGAACTGATGACCTACATGATGGAAGATCCACGCTCTATCCCACAGGTATTGAATGTACTGTGGTGCGCACGAGCATTAGAACGTGTTGGTGATCGTTGTCAGAATATTTCTGAATACATCGTTTACTTTGTTAAAGGTAAAGATATTCGTCATATCAACCATGATGAAGTAAAAGACTTACTGGAAAAGTAAGTAGAATATATTACCTATTCTAGTTAGTTGTTAAGCCTTGTTTATTATTTGATAAGCAAGGCTTTTTTATTTATTGCCGATCCTTAATGTTTGACTTGGAATAAATAACATTTCAGCGGCATTTTACTTTACAAGTCTCGTCAGCATGCGACTATATTCATCATTAGCTTATGTTTAATTGATGAGGATATAGTAATGCATTCTGTGCTGACGGCGAGTGATGGCCGAGAGATAAAATTGTTTGCTTGGTTACCAGAGCAAGAAATTCGCTATGTGATGGTATTAAGTCACGGCATGGCTGAGCATATACAGCGATATGAAAAATTTGCGCTGGCGTGCAATGCAGCCGGTATTGCTGTGTATGGTGCTAACCATCGGGGACACGGCGATGATGCTCATGTTTTAGGGCATTATGCAGATGATAACGGTTGGAAGAAAGTGATCAGTGATTTAGATCTTATCATTGATGATGTGCTAAAACGTCATGCCGTACCGCTAGTATTATTTGGTCACAGTATGGGGTCTTTTATTGCTCAGCAGTATGCAATTTTACACGGGAATAAATTGAATGGGTTGATACTTAGTGGCTCAAATTATCAAAACCCGATCATGTATAAATTGGCTACCTTGGTCAGCAAAGTTGAAAAAATGCGTATTGGTGCCAGAGCGCCAAGTCGATTTTTAGACTTTGTCTCATTTGGTGCGTTCAATAGTAAATTCAAACCCACACGTACTGCATCTGATTGGCTAAGCCGTGATCCTGTGCAAGTTGATAAGTACATTAATGATGATTACTGTGGTTTTCCATGTAGCCCACAATTTTGGTTAGATTTTATGTCTGGTTTAATCATCATTAGCCAAAAATCAGAGATAGCTAAAATTCCAAATCAATTACCTATCTATATTTTTAGTGGTGATAAAGATCCGGTCGGTTTACAGGGCAAAGGCGTATTAGCATTAGAACAACATATTTCTAACAATGGTTGTGAGAAAGTGCAGTGTAAGCTTTATTCTGGCGGTCGTCATGAGATGCTCAATGAGTCCAATGCTAATGATGTATTCAATGACGTAACAGGTTGGATTACATCAACACTGACCTGATTTTACATATCAGACTAGCTTCATCTGAAAGTACGTTTCACTTCAGCCTTAGCTGATTTTTGTTAAAGCGAGACGTTGTTGTTTGACACTGTGTCAATAGTGTGAAATATGTTGCATTTATTGCCAGTTTGTTGCAATCTGTAGGGCGAGAGAGCAATTCGTACACATGTTTAAAACAATGGGGCGTTATGCTTCCAGCGTTTAGATTGTGATGAATTGTGGCCAACACATATATTTCAACGGAGTGAAGCTATGACTGTCAATACCCAGTCTAATGAAACAGGTTCTCTGGTTTTCCAAGGGGAAATCAATCAAGAACAACAACAGATCCTAAATCCTGCAGCAGTTGCTTTGTTGACTGAGTTAGTCGAAAAATTCGCTCCTCAAGTCGATGAGTTACTAAACCAACGTGTAAAAAAACAAGCACGTATGGATGCCGGTGAGCTTCCAGACTTCTTACCTGAAACTGCCCATATCCGTGAAGGTGATTGGAAAATTCAAGGTATCCCAGCAAAACTTCAAGACCGTCGCGTCGAAATTACTGGTCCAGTAGACCGTAAAATGGTGATTAATGCACTAAACGCGCGCGTTAAAGTATTTATGGCTGATTTTGAAGATTCATTCGCGCCAACATGGGCTGGTGTATTAGATGGTCAAGTGAACTTACGTGATGCTGTAAACGGCACGATTGAATACACTAATCCAGCGAACGGTAAACACTACTCGTTAGATGAAGATCCTGCGACGTTAATCTGTCGTGTACGTGGTCTGCATTTACCTGAGAAACACATTACTTTTAACGGTAAAATCGTACCAGGTTGTTTAGTTGATTTCGCTCTGTATTTCTCTAACAACTACGAAGCACTATTAGAAAAAGGCGCTGGTCCTTATTTCTATGTACCTAAATTACAAAGCCACCATGAGTCAAAATGGTGGAGTGAAGTATTTAGCTATGCAGAAGATAAAGTGAATCTTGAACGCGGTACGATCAAAGCAACACTGCTGATTGAAACTATCCCAGCTGTATTTGAGATGGAAGAAATTCTGTATAGCATGAAAGAGCACATCGTTGCGCTTAACTGTGGTCGTTGGGATTATATCTTTAGCTACATTAAAACACTGCGTAAGCATGCTGACCGTGTACTACCAGATCGCCATTCAGTAACCATGGATAAAACTTTCCTTAGTGCTTACTCACGTTTATTAATTAAAACATGTCATAAACGTGGTGCACTGGCGATGGGTGGTATGGCTGCATTTATTCCAGCTAAAACCGCTGAAGAAAATGATAAAGTATTAACCAAAGTAACTGCAGATAAGACCCTAGAAGCACAAAATGGTCATGACGGTACTTGGGTTGCTCATCCAGGCTTAGCAGATACTGCTATGGGTGTGATGAACGAATACATAGGTGAAGGCAACGCTAACCAAATTAACGTTTTACGTGAAGACGATGCACCGGTAACGGCTGCTGAGTTACTTGAACCTTGTGCAGGTGAACGTACTGAAACGGGCATGCGTTTAAACATCCGTATCGGTGTTCGCTACCTAGAAGCATGGATATCAGGTAATGGTTGCGTGCCTATCTACGGCCTAATGGAAGATGCGGCAACAGCCGAAATCTCTCGTGCGTCAATTTGGCAGTGGATCCAACACGGCAAAACATTAAGCAACGGTAAAGTTGTAACAAAAGAATTATTCTGCCAGTTATTACAAGAAGAACTTGTGGTAATTCGTGATGAAGAAATTGGTGTTGAAGCTTACGATAACGGTCGTTTTGCTGAAGCGTCAAAACTGTTTGAAGAATTAACCATCAGCGATCACCTAGCTGAGTTCTTAACGCTGCCAGGTTATGATTTCTTAGATTAGAAATTTTGGGGATATGACGGGGTTAGTTTATCTCGTCATGTTCTTGTTGTATCAAGTATTATAATAATTATTAAAGGAATAAATAATGTCTATATACAAAAATGATATCGATGCAGTTGCTACACTAAAAGCTGAACAAGGTTCTAAATGGGCTGCAATTAGCCCTGAATATGCAGCACGTATGCGTGCGCAAAACCGTTTCAAAACAGGTCTAGAAGTTGCGCAATACACAGCTGACATTATGCGCGCTGATATGGAAAACTACGATAATGATTCTTCATTGTACACGCAGTCTTTAGGTTGCTGGCATGGTTTTATCGGTCAACAAAAAATGATTT
>Ga0209292_1007173_pt1 | contig 10694 bp, 5 predicted proteins | sample GOMGulsemesocosm_2_FD_184634 | JGI IMG/M metagenome (GOLD analysis project Ga0209292, IMG submission 184634) | Methane-oxidizing microbial communities from mesocosms in the Gulf of Mexico - GOM9C Gulf of Mexico (SPAdes) (version 2) | ecosystem: Environmental > Aquatic > Marine > Cold seeps...
CCTTCGCGGATCAGCTGATTAATCCGTTCAACCATTACCACGCCATTTAACACCGCGACACCAAACAACGTAATAAAACCAACCGAACTTGGCACCGACAAATATTGCCCCGACAGATACAGCGACACGATGCCGCCAATAATCGCTAGCGGCACATTCACCAAGATAAGCATCGCTTGCGAAGCACTGCCGAACGCAAAATAGAGTAGCAATCCGATTAGCCCTAACGATAGCGGAACCACCAGCATTAATCGCTGCTGAGCACGCTGCTGGCTCTCAAACTGGCCACCGATAATCACCGAATAACCGGGTTCAAGGGTCACTTGCTTAGCAATGGCTTGGCGAATATCATTAACGACACTGCCCATGTCACGACCTTCCACGTTTGCACCAATTACCACTCGTCGCTGCACATCGTCACGGCGCACCTGTGGCGGTCCCGATTCAAATTTTATCGTCGCAACATCCCCTAAACGTACCCATGCACCGGTCGGAGATTGCAAACGAAGGTCGCTAATCACCTCGGGATTGTCGCGATGCTGACGATCCAGGCGGACATAAATATCATAACGCTCGTTGCCATTAATAATCTGCCCTGCATTTATCCCGCCGATACCGTTTTGGACAATGTTCATGACATCGCTAACCGATAAACCAAAGCGCGATAATTGTGCGCGATTTGGCGTGATCACTAACTGCGCCTCTCCAGCAATTTGCTCCAGAGCGATATCGCGCGCGCCACTAATCGACTGAATCACCCGCTCGATTTCGGCCCCTTTTATCGCTAGTACATCGAGATTAGGGCCAAACAACTTAATCGCCAATTGCGCCTTAACCCCAGAGAGCAGTTCATCGACCCGAGTCGCAATCGGCTGCGAGAAATTAAGCAAGAGCCCTGGAAACTGAGCAAGCTCATGCTCCATCAATGCTTGTAGTGCGATTCGATCCTTGGCACTAGTCCATTGCGCGACAGGTTTTAGGCCAATGTATATCTCGATATTGTTAACCGGCTCTGGGTCTCCTCCTATTTCGGCGCGACCAATCCGGCTTAGTGCATAATCGACCTCTGGAAACGCCATTAATTTTTGCTCTAGAATCGGGGCAACCGACAACGCGGTCGCTAAACTCGCTGACGGCGCCAGCGTTACGCGCAGGTTAATGGTTCCCTCTTCCAGCTCAGGCACAAACTCGGTACCAATCTTAGGGATTAGCGATAAAGCCGCAACGAGCATAATGACCGCGCTTAAAACCACTGTTTTTCGATAGGTTATCGCGTGTGTTAAGCAAACACGATAGCCATTTTCTAATGAGGAAGCGATCAAACTAGGCCGCGCTGTAATGGCCCGTTTAAACATCAACGTTGCCAGAGCCGGCACCACCAATAGCGCGACTAAAATAGCGGAAATGACCGCCAACATAATACTAATCGCCATCGGCTGAAACAGTTTAGCCTCGACCCCTTCAAAGCTAAATAGCGGCGTGAACACCACCAAGATAATCGCCGTTGCAAAAAATATCGGCCGTGCGACCTCTTTACCGGCTAGTTTAAGCCGCGAAGTTATCGCGTGTTTATCCTCATGGTGAGCGGCTAGATTGAGATGCTTAAACATATTTTCAACCATCACCACCGATCCATCCACCAGCATGCCGATTGCCACGGCAATTCCCCCCAGCGACATTAAATTCGCTGACAATCCGAGCCATGACATCACCATTAGCGCCATGCCAATCGAAATAGGAATAGAGATAAGCACCAATAATGTCGCCCGAAGGTTCATTAAGAACAGTGCTAATACCAGCGCAATAAATACAAAGGCCAGCCCTAACGCTTGCACCACCGTATCAACCGCTTGGCCAATCAGATCAGCTTGATCATAAAACGGTTCAAAACGTACGCCATCGGGTAGCGCTTGGTTTATCATCGGCAGACGCGCCTTAATACCATCGATAGTTGCTTTGGTATTTGCCCCCATCCGCTTTAGCACGATGCCAGAAACCACTTCCCCTAATCGTTCGACTTCACCATGTTCACCACGACGAGACATCGTTACCGCACCTTGGCGGATCTCGCTACCTAACGAGACAGAGGCAACATCAGCAATAGTCACCACCGTGCCAGCCACTGTTTTGACCGGTACTTGCCTAATATCCGTTAGGCCAGATTCGCCGCTACTAAACCAGCCTGTGCCGCGTACCACTAATTGCTCTTGACCGCGATTAAGGTACCAACCGCCGACATTGCTATTATTGCGCTGCAATGCATCGACAATGTCTTGCTGAGTCAGTTGATAGGAAAGCAATTTATTGGGGGCGATATTCACTTGATATTGCTTAACATGGCCGCCAAACGATAATACGTCAGTAACGCCGTCCACCGGCATCACTAACAACTTGACCACCCAGTCATTTAGGCTCCGTAACGCCATCGCATCGAAACCAGACTCGTCATCGGCAATCAATAAATACTGGAACACTTGGCCTAATCCGGATGTATTTGGCCCCATTTCAGGGGTACCAACACCAGTGGGAATAAGTTCTTTGGCCGCCTGTAATCGTTCGAACACTAATTGACGGGCGAAATAGATATCGGTGCCTTCTTTAAACGCGACAGTGACACCAGATAAGCCAGTTTTAGAGATCGAACGGACTTGTTCGACATCGGGCAAGGCATACATCACCGCCTCTATCGGATAGGTAATAAGCTGCTCGACTTCTGTCGCTGCAAGCCCCGGTGCTTCGGTATTTATCGCGACTTGGACGTTGGTAACATCAGGAAACGCATCGAGATTAAGCTTGGGCACCATGATCAACGATAATGCCATTGTTGCCAATAATAGGATCAGTACCACGAGGCGATGGTCGATTGACCAATCGATAATTTTATTAAACATTATGATGGCTCCGGCTAGTGGTTGTGCGGATCAAATCCGCTTTTCGCAAGTTCAGAGGCGATAAAGAATGCCCCCTGAGTAACGACCTTAGTGTTTGCCGTTATGCCGATGATTTGACGATAACGACCCAGTGGCTTGCCCCGCTCAACTTCAACGGCGACAAACTCACCCGGCTGTTGCTCGACAAATACTGTCCAATCACCATCCGCGCCACGCATTAATGCCGTTTCCGGTACGGCGATAACAGGCGTTTCGGTGGTAAAATGAAAGTTGACGTTAACAAACATCCCGGCATGTAGATTGTCATCGCTATTCTCAACCGCCAAACGGACGATTCGGGTGCGTGTTTTAGGATCAATCGAATGAGCTGCTTGAATCACCGAGGCTGGATATTGTTGGCCGGAAACCTCAATAATCGCCGTTGTGCCAATCGGCAGATTCAATTTTTTATTGGGAGAGACACGCGCTTCGACCCACAGGTGCTGCTCGTCAGCTAACACCATGATCTCTTCACCAGATTCGACCCGTTGTCCTAGCGAAAAGTCATCACTTAAGACCACGCCAGCACGTTGTGCCACCAACGTATATTCACCCAGATTATTTGCCCCTTGACTGGCCGCATTAGCAATCGCACCAGCTGTTAACCCCAAGGCTTTTAGTCGACCTAACGCGGCGTTATAGTCTGTTTCACTACGTAATCGGGTGCTATCACTGAGTGTTCCAGAGGCCATTTTTTTAATTCGTTGCCATTCACTATAGCTAATCCGATAATTGGCCTGCGCTTGAGCCATCGATTCACTAAATAACGTCACTAATGATTGCCCTAATTCAACATGCTCACCGAGTGCTGCGTGACGATTAACCACCACCGATTCGGTACGTGCAGACACGATATAGCTGGTGTAACTGTTGGCTTTTATTTCTCCTGGCGCATATTCCTCGCTGGTAAATAATTGAGGACGTAATCTGCTGACGTTGATATTGGCGATCGCGATTTTTTCGCCGCTTAATCGGACACGTTGTTGTTGGTGCTGCTCATCGCTTGAGTGAACTGGTGGCTGAACGATTTCTTGCGTGGCATGTTGATGGTCATGACCACCATGGGATTCAACAGGCTCTGTGCCTGCCAATAAATTTGCACTAAGCACTAGGCTGCCTAGTACTATTAAGATAGATTTTTTCATTGTTGTTACCAAATAATGTTGAGCGATGCTCAATAAAAAATTAAGACGGTTGCTATAGATAGCGACCGCAATATTAATATTATTGGTATTAAACGATGGGAGGGCGCAGTGCTGTTTCGGTCAGTCGGCTGAGACTGGTGACCTGTTGTTGATACACTTCTTGCGCTATTAGTTGTTGCTGAGAAATGTAAACCTCGACATTAACCCAAGTGAGGTGTGAACCGCTGCAATGCCCACAATGATGGCAGTCTTCAATCTCGTGTTGGTCGGCGGTGGTAGCGCGTTTATCATCAGCATGAGAATGCTGCGTTTGAAGATGTTGGCTATCCGTTTGGTGACTATCCCACGCACTCGCCACTGCGCCGAACGATTGACAAACAATCGCAACGATCAACAATAGATGAATGACGTTTTGTCGGACCAAAACAATACCAAGTGATTAAATTTAAGGCAACAATATCACCTGACCATTTTTTTGTCACTGATAATATGACAAGAAACGGCTTATAAGCCACGGCAAGTGCATTATTATCGCATGCCAGAATCCATACATATTACGAAAAACCGCCGTAAATCCATCCGTGGAGGCTTATTTTTCGTCTCGGCAATCTGCTCCCGGCATTGCCCTAATATAACCGTCCAAGGTTAAGCATGAAAAAGATGTTTTTCTTCACATGCACGGAAACTGGCAGTTTACCTCTTCAATTCCTATAGCCTTAAATTTACAGACCAATTTAATGACGAAAATCAGAGCTTAGAGCGAAACACAACCATGTATCTTTGATACAAGGAAGTTTGTGTAGCAGTGACGTATTCACGCGTTTTTCGACATTCAAAGGAATACTTCGTTGAAACAGCTAAAATTAAATCAATACGCGCTTGCCGTGGCTTATAATCTATCGCAATGATCTGGCAACAGTGATCACAAGATTAACATAGCGACATCGCTAATTTTAAAGAATGAGTGCGATGCCCTTCCAGTCTTCGACTTAGATCTGTATTATCGCCGTCACTAAATTTTCAGTGGTTACTGAAACACAGTTCAACATAATAGAAGGTTCACCCCATGACGAAATCAAATAAGCCTAACAGTGCGACGATGTTAAAACGCGCTCATCAAAATATGCCGATGGGTGTTGCCGATAGCTATCGTTATTGGGGTGAAGATAACACCGTATTTTTGAGTAGCATGCAAGGTTGCACCATCACCGATTGTGACGAGCAAACCTTCGTCGATTTTCGTCTCGCTTATGGCCCAATCATCTTAGGTTATCGTGACCAACGCATCGACAGCGCCGTGATCGACGCTATCACTAATACTGGTGTGATATCTGGCTTTTCAACCGGTCTTGATTCCGACGTTGTTGAACTGATTAAATCGATGTGTCCAAACATCGAAAAAATGCGTTTTGCTAACTCAGGTACCGAAGCCGTGATTGGCGCAGTACGTACAGCTCGTGGTTATACTAAACGTAACAAAATCGTCGTTGTTGAAGGTGGTTTCCATGGCTTGCATGATGAAGTGATGTGGAAATCAGATGTTGATAATTGGGATGTTACCAATGAAGACGCACCAAAAATCATTCCTTTTGGCGGCGGCATTCCAGCCGATACCCGTCAACATCAAGTAAGCGTACCACTCAATGATTTTGCGGCGCTAGAGGCTGTTTTTTCAACCCACGGTGAAGACATCGCAGCCATACTTATCGAGCCAATTATGGGTAACTGTGGTTCAATCGCTTCAACCCAAGAATACATGCAAAAAATGCGTGATATTTGTGATGCTAATGGCTCACTCCTTATCCTTGATGAAGTAAAAACCGGATTTCGGGTCGCCCGTGGTGGCGCACAGGAGCTCTACGGTATCTACGCAGACCTAACCACTTATGCCAAAGCAATGGGCAATGGTTACCCGGTTGCTGCTTTTGGCGGTAAAGCCAATGTGATGGATACCATCTCCTTTGACGAAGGTGGCGTAACACACGGCGGGACTTACACGGCTAACATGGTGGCATTAAGCGCGGCTAAAGCAACATTGACGGTACTAAAAGAAACCGATGTTCATGGCACGATCAATGCTGCCGGACTTAAGATTCAACAATTGTTGTCACGCGTGTTTAGCAAGTTTGATATCGAACATTGTTTTGCAGGTCCAGATTCAATGTTTGGTGTCCACCTTGGTAGCACCGTGCCGCAAAACTATCGTGACTGGAAACAAACCAACAGTGATCTTTATACCGCATTTGCGATGAACCTAATCGACAATGGCGTGATGTTAGAACCTGACTCGCGTGAACCGTGGTTTATTTGTGAAGCTCACGCTACCATCGACTTTAGCTGGTTAGAGCAAGTGGCAGAGCAATCGATGGCAGATGCCATTAGCAGTTCAAGTATTTAGATACTCTTAAGCGCTTTACCCAAAGCGCTTTTTTTTGTCGTTGCTAAGGGGACAATAATGAAGACACGTTATGACTATGTGATCGTTGGCGCGGGCTCTGCTGGCTGTGTGCTAGCGAATCGTCTCACTGAATGTGGCCAATACTCGGTGTTGTTATTGGAAACCGGTGGTAGTGATAATAGTATTTTCATTAAAATGCCGACCGCGCTTTCCATTCCCATGAATAGTAAGAAATGGGCATGGCAATTCCATACCCAGCCAGAACCCTACCTTAACAATCGTGTGATGCATAATCCGCGTGGCAAAGTACTCGGCGGCTCTTCATCAATCAATGGCATGGTCTATGTGCGCGGACATGCCAAGGACTTTGATGAATGGGCTCAAAGAGGGGCAACGGATTGGGATTATGCCCATTGCCTGCCTTATTTCAAGAGAGCCGAAAACTGGAGCGGTGGCGGTGACGCGTATCGTGGTGACACGGGACCCTTAGGCGTTAACAATGGCAATGAAATGAAAAATCCATTGTATCGCGCCTTTATTGATGCCGGTTCACAAGCCGGCTATATGACTACCGATGATTATAATGGCGCGCAGCAAGAAGGCTTTGGCCCCATGCATATGACCATTAAAGATGGTGTTCGTTGCTCTACTGCCGTTGCCTATCTTAATCCAGCGAAAAGCCGCCCTAACCTCACCGTTATTACACACGCACTAGTACACAAGGTTCTGCTCGACGGTAAACGTGCTATTGGTGTGCGTTATGAGCGCCATGGCAAAGTCATCGATGTTCATTGTGATAAGGAAGTGATCTTAAGTGCTGGACCGATGGGTTCGCCACATATATTGCAGCTATCGGGTATTGGCGATCAAGCCGTATTAGCCAAGGCTGGAATTGAGATCCTTCATCATTTACCGAAAGTCGGTAAAGAACTGCAAGATCATATTGAATTCTACTTCCAGTTTAAATGCACCAAACCAGTGTCACTAAACAGCGAGTTGAGCTACTGGCGTAAGTTTCTCATTGGCGCGCGTTGGGTATTAACCAAAAAAGGACTCGGTGCAACGAATCACTTCGAATCATGCGGTTTTATTCGTTCACACCACGCATTGCAGTGGCCTGATCTGCAATATCACTTTTTGCCAGCCGCGATGCGTTATGATGGCAAAGAAGCGTTTTCCGATGATGGTTTTCAAGTGCATATTGGCCATAATAAGCCCAAGAGTCACGGTACGATCACCGTTACCTCAAGCGATCCTAAACAAGCGCCAGAGATTCAGTTTAACTACCTACAACATCCCGATGATATTGAAGGCTTCCGTGCTTGTGTCCGTTTAACCCGTGAAATTATTAATCAAGCCGCGTTTGACGAATATCGCGGCGATGAGATCCAGCCCGGACTACATGTTCAAACCGACGAGCAAATAGATGCTTTCGTCCGTGAAAATGTCGAAAGTGCCTATCATCCTTGCAGTTCATGTAAAATGGGCAGCACTGTGGAAGATTCAGTGGTTGATCCACAAACCAAAGTACACGGCATCGACGGATTGCGCGTGGTGGATTCATCCATCTTTCCAAGTATTCCCAACGGCAACCTAAATGGTCCGACGATCATGGTCGCAGAACGTGCCGCCGATTTAATTTTAAATAAAACACCGTTAGCGCCAAGTGACGCCAATGTGGAATATCACCCACAATGGCAGACCCAGCAACGCTAATAATATTAGACATCTAAAAATGAGGAATTACCCATGACAGCCTGGTTATCTACTGGCTTACTTTTTACCTTTAGCGCTATTGCCTTCGTGCTTTATCGTTGGGGCAACATGAAAATTGTTGGTGTAACGCCGGTGCGCACCTTTACCTTTATCGCGATATTATTTACCTCAGGGTTAGATGTCGGCCTTATTATGTTTCCGCTAACCGAATTTGCAGGCTATGCAGATTTGGCCACCAGTCCTGAATACGCCTTTACTAATCCACTAGCGATTGAATTTGGCTTTTGGGCCTTCATCATTTGGGGATTCTATTTCCTGACTTGTTTCTATTTCTGCGTGATTGAACCTCATGTCAAATTCTTTGAAATTCCAGTGGTTAAAGTGATTAATAATGTGGTTATTATCGGTACCTGTGCCTTTACTGCCTATTTATTACTGAGTAATTTACCGTGGTATTTACCGGAATTGGGCGATGGTGAAAGTATCATAGGTTCTTTCTACGCCATCGTTTTCGTGGTGATTGCACTGGCCGTATACTCCAGTACCAGTATTAAATACGTGCGGATATTAAGTTTAGCCACCACATGGTTCTTCATTGCGTTAATCGCTCTGATGTGGGGCGGTGCATTCTTAGGTGAGCATGGTACAGTCGCTGACTTTGCGACGACGTTGGCAATGATTGGTGGTTACTTCGGTAACATTCATCAATTTATTCTGCCACTCAATGACTATCATGAGTTTTATCTTTACTGGTGGTTCGCTTGGAGCATTATGATTGGTCAATTTACCTCGCGTTTTGTTGGTGGTTTACGGACCTATCAAGTGCTATTGGCGATGGTCGTTTTCCCATCACTACCTATTGCGATATGGTTTACGGTGCTTTATTACTTTAGCGCTAACGCAATCGACACCACAGGGTTCTACAACATTGCGATGGCTGTGGTTGGTATCACGTTTGTGATCAATTCACTCGATTCTCTGATACGATTATATACTGACAATTTAAATCTCACTGTTGCGCGTTTAGGTAAGGTTAAATACATCGGGTTAAACCTCGTGATGATGGCCTTGTTAACCTTATTATTCAAACTGGACTTTATCCAAATTCAGTGGGTTGGTGCTGTTGTTATTGGGCTGTTCTTTAGCTGTTTCATCTATATTTTGGTGAAGAAGTTCGCAACGGTTAAGGCAATCGATAGTTCACCAAAAGAAAACAAAATTGATTACAAAAAAATTGAATTAGCTAACTAGGAATTAACAATGAATAATAAATTACTTACTGCGGCAACATTGAGCTTAATGGCCGTTGCTACAACAGCTCAGGCAGACTTATCGACCACGGTTAATGTTACCTCTGATTATACTTTTAACGGTGTTAGCCAAACTGACAGCAGCCCAGCGCTACAGGCGAGCTTAGATTACGCCAACGAAAGTGGTTTGTATGTCGGCACTTGGGCATCTAATCTTGATTTTGGCGCCAGCGATGACACCAACATTGAGTGGGACTTTTACATCGGTAAGGGTTATACCTTAACTGAAAACGTTAGTGTCGATCTTGGCCTGGCATACTACACCTACCATGGTGAGAATTTTTCCGACAACTATAACTATGCTGAAGTTTATTCGAAATTTGGTTTTAGCAATGAACTTGGTCAAAGTGAAGTGAATTTCTGGTATGCCAATGATTATGCAGGTTCAAAGGCTGGCCATTGGATAGTCATGCTTGGCCACACGTTCACGATTGCACAAGGTCATGATGTTCGTGTTAGTGCCGATCGTTCAACGTCACTTGATGAAGAGAAATGGGCTTGGGGAGATTCAAGTAGCTACAATCATTATCGCGTTGAATACAATACAAGCTATCAAGGCTTTAACATCAACCTAGCCGCTGAAACGACTAATCTAGATTGGGACAGTGCGGACGAGCGTGTTGTTTTATCAGTATCTCGTAGCTTTGGTTTATAATAAATAAAGCTTCAGAAACAACTAGGGCGCAGCAAATGCCGCGCCCTAGCCTCTCATCCTTGAACTACTCAACTCCAATTTAACCTAGTGCCATATTCCATTGACACCGCCGCCATCCTAGCGTCCTCTTCCTTGAGTATAATCCTTGTGGCACCATCCTAGCGCCTGTCTCTTCCCTAATCCCTGACAATGTGAGTCACATCCTGTGTCTCGTTGCGTCCTTTCGAGATAAATAATAGTTGGTTTGGCAAATCTAAGATAGTGACTATTTTAAAAAACTTGCTAGCCAACCCGAAGTAATTATAAACATACTAATAAATTTCAGTTAGTTAAAATAAACCTCTAATCGTTATTATCTCTTTCACTTACGCATTTGTAAGAGATATCTCACAAGTGACTTCCGTATATCCACCGTCGATTTCTGACTCAAAAGTTAACTTATATCGGGGTTTGGCTGCTTAATCAGCTTTTGATACCAAAATGAGGCCATCAGAATAAACACGCCAATCCCCATAAATAACACCACTTTTTGCCACAACA
>Ga0209292_1007177_pt1 | contig 10686 bp, 10 predicted proteins | sample GOMGulsemesocosm_2_FD_184634 | JGI IMG/M metagenome (GOLD analysis project Ga0209292, IMG submission 184634) | Methane-oxidizing microbial communities from mesocosms in the Gulf of Mexico - GOM9C Gulf of Mexico (SPAdes) (version 2) | ecosystem: Environmental > Aquatic > Marine > Cold seeps...
CAGGTGCTCTTCTTTTAATAATCCTTTAAATGCTTTTACTAACTGATCTTGTTTTTCACTCATACTTGTTACCATGTCAGTTGATTCATCTATAATTCAAGTTGCTAATCTTAAAATCAATGTGGTTATATAATGATACCGTCATTAATTTTATCGTTCATTTATAAAGTTTGCTACTAAGTTATTAATGCAATGAGTAAATGGATCAGGTTAGCGATGAACTGAATAATTATGCATATGATACCAGCAGGGTATATTTTATCTAGTTTATTTGGTTAATGTGGCTTCGGTGCATAAAAACCAAATTAAAGTGAATATTTATGTTGATATTGAAGTTTATTCGGTTACTATATTCGCATCTAGTGCAATTATATTCAGTTATCATTATGAGCATCGAACTAAAAAACATCTGTAAATCTTGGGGTCAACTTGATGTATTACAAAACATCGACCTTAAATGTGCGAAAGGCGAGACCTTAGTGCTACTTGGTCCAAGTGGTGCTGGCAAGAGTTCTCTATTGCGCGTGCTTAACTTACTTGATACGCCAGATAATGGCACTATCAGTATTGCTGGTGAAACATTTGATTTTTCAGGTAAACTTAATGATAAGCAATTAGCTAAACGTAGCCAGATGTTGAGACAGAAAGTAGGCATGGTATTTCAACAATACAACCTATGGCCGCATATGTCTGTGATGGATAACTTAATTGAAGCACCCGTTAAGATTTTAAAGCAAACAAAACAACACGCTCGTAAAGAGGCCATGAAGATCCTTGAGCAATTACAGCTAACTGATAAAGCCGATGTATTTCCATTGGCCTTATCAGGTGGTCAACAGCAACGTGTCGCGATTGCACGTGCTTTAATGATGAAACCAGAAGTATTGTTATTTGATGAACCGACTGCGGCGTTAGATCCAGAGGTAACTAATCAAGTGGCTGAAATCATTACATCATTAGCCATCACAGGTATTACGCAGGTTGTTGTTACGCACGAAGTGGACTTCGCGCGTAAAGTCGCTAGTCAGGTTTGTTATCTTGAAAGCGGTGAAATTGTTGAATTTGGGGGGGCTGAGCACTTTCAGCAACCACAAACGCCACAGTTTACAAATTATTTAAAACATTAGGAATAAGGTCGTACCAAATGAAAAAATTACTCACAGCATTAATTCTAACTTCTGCTGCGGCACAAGTCACAGCGGCAGAACAAATAAAATTTGTTACTGAAGCGACGTATCCTCCGTTTGAAATGATGGATGAAAACAACGAATTCCAAGGTTTTGATATTGATATCGCCCGCGCAGTTTGTACTGAATTAAAAGCGGAGTGTAGTTTTGCTAACCAGTCATTTGATAGTTTGATCCCAAGCCTAAAGTTCCGTCGTTATGATGCGGCAATTGCAGCAATGGACGTAACGCCTGCACGTCAAAAGCAAGTTGATTTTTCTGATGTCTATTATGAAAATTCAGCGGTACTAGTGGCTGAAAAAGGCAAATATAATATTGTTTCTGATTTAGCAGGTAAAGCAGTGGGTGTACAAAATGGTACATCACACCAAGCTTACATGATAGATACTTACGCAGATGAAAAGGTATTGCTACTTAACTTCCCATCATACCAAAAAGCATTTTTAGACCTTAAAAATGGTCGTGTCAATGGTGTATTTGCAGACTCTGCAGTGGCGCACGATTGGTTAACGAAGCACAGCGGTGGTAACTACGAAACAGTCGGTAAAGCCGTGACTGATGCGAAATACTTTGGTGCTGGTTTTGCTATCGCAGTACGTAAAGGTAATACTGAATTATTAGCTAAATTGAACAAAGGTTTACAAACGATTAAAGCGAACGGCATCTACGATAAGATTTACGCAAAATACTTTGCTAAATAATAGATAACAGTGTTTAATCTCGACCTGAGTTACATTGCAATATTAGGGCATAATAGCCCCGTTATTGTGATAACGAGATAATTTATTTTAAAGTGCCTTTTAGGGGCATTTTTTGTTTTTACGTCCGGAGTTTTTATGGATCTTTTGCAGCTTCAATTATTATTGGATGCAACAAAAATCACCCTTGGCCTCGCGCTAACATCATTGTTGGTTGGCTTGGTTCTCGCTATTTTATTCTGTGTTGCAGAAATGCAAAAGAACCCACTTATTGCCAAGCCGATTAGCTTATTTGTTACTGTATTACGTGGTTTACCTGAGATATTGATCGTATTTTTCATTTTCTTCGGTGGCACGCATATCCTATTTCTATTAACCGATGAGTTTTATGACATCAGTCCGTTCTGGAGTGGTGTGGTGGCACTGTCGCTAATTTTTGCGTCTTATGCATCGCAAACATTACGTGCGGCTATTCAATCGGTACCGAAAGGTCAACAACAAGCTGCACAAGCGCTTGGTATGGGACCTGTGCGTTGTTTTCTGCGTATTACCTTACCGCAAGCATGGCGTTTAGCATTGCCGGGTTTAGGCAATCAGTGGATGGTACTGCTAAAAGATACCGCGTTAGTCTCTTTGATTGGTGTGACGGACTTAATGAAACAAGCTGATTTATTATCAGGTAGTACTTATAAGCCTTTTACCTTTTTGGTGGCCGCAGCAGCGATTTACCTGATTATCACTTTGATTAGTCAATGGTTGTTAAAGCACCTTGATAGTTACATTAACCGTTTTGATGCTGGAGTAGCAAAATGACGTTAGATCACTTCTGGTTATTATTTGACGGTTTGAGTACTACCCTTGAAATTACCTTTTACAGCTTATTGTTTGGGTCTATGATAGCGGCGTTGTTAACGCTGGCTATGATCAATAAGATCCCAGGATTAAACCTATTATCACGGTCTATTATTTTGGTCTTTACCGGTACCCCGTTATTGATTCAAATATTTTTGGTATACAGTGGTCCATCACAGTTTGAGTGGATCAAAGACAGCTTCTTATGGGATTACCTGCGTCAGGCTAAGATCTGCGCCATTATTGCGTTATCGTTTAATACGGCTGCCTATTCATCGTTATTCTTTAAAGGTGCCATTGAATCGGTACCACGTGGTGAATGGGATGCATGTAAAGCCCTCGGCATGAACCGCTGGCAGACACTGGCGGTTATCGTGCCACATGCGATACGCCGGGTATTACCGTCTTATTCTAATGAAGTGATTTTGGTACTCAAAGGTACATCATTAGCAAGTTCGATTACGATTATGGATGTGATGGGTTATGCCAATCAAATCAATGGTCAAACCTATGATGCATTAATGGCCTTTTCTGCTGCGGGTATTATCTACTTAGGCATGAATGGTATCTTGGTATTGATCTTTAAACAGTTAGAGAAAAAAGCCCTCGCGTTCCAATCTTAATTTCTGAATTTCTTACTCACTGATATCGTTATTGATAGCGATATCAGTGAGTAAATTGTATTATTTCACCTGAAAGTGAATCGCTAATGATAGAAAGCGAAACTCTTAAAGCCCATACGTAATTCATTTATTTACCGTGCATATTCGTGTTGTTAATTGTTTTTTAGTCAATGTTGCAGTAAGGTAGCTGTGATTAAAGGAATTTGTGAATATTGTATTCTACATAAACAATTAAGATAATGGAGACGTCTATGAAAGTCGCTGTATTAGGTGCTGCTGGTGGTATCGGTCAAGCTTTAGCCCTACTTTTGAAAACTCAACTACCTGCTGGTTCAGATCTATCACTCTATGATATCGCACCAGTAACTCCAGGTGTTGCTGTTGATTTAAGCCATATCCCTACAGACGTTACTATTGCTGGTTTTGCTGGTACAGATCCTACAGATGCACTTGTTGGTGCTGACGTGGTACTTATCTCTGCGGGTGTTGCTCGTAAGCCAGGCATGGACCGTTCAGATCTATTCAATATCAATGCTGGCATTATCAAAAATTTAGCCGCTAAATGTGCTGAAGTATGTCCAAACGCATGTATCGGTATTATTACTAACCCAGTTAACACAACTGTGCCAATCGCTGCTGAAGTACTTAAGCAAGCGGGTGTTTACGACAAGCGTAAACTATTCGGTATTACGACGCTGGATGTTATCCGTTCTGAAACTTTCGTAAGTGAGCTTAAAGGCATTTCACTTGCTGACGTTGAAGTACCGGTTATCGGTGGTCACTCAGGTGTTACTATTCTTCCGCTACTTTCTCAAGTTAAAGGCGTTGAATTTACAGCTGAAGAAATTGCGACGCTAACACCACGTATTCAAAACGCTGGTACTGAAGTTGTTGAAGCTAAAGCGGGTGGCGGTTCTGCGACACTTTCTATGGGTCAAGCAGCTGCACGTTTCGGTCTTTCTCTTGTTCGCGCATTACAAGGCGAAAAAGGTATCGTTGAATGTACTTATGTTGACGGTGGTTCTGAGCACGCAACATTCTTCGCACAACCTGTACTACTAGGCAAGAACGGCGTTGAAGAAGTATTAGCATACGGTGACTTAAGCGAATTTGAAACGAACGCACGCGATGCAATGCTAGAAGAACTAAAAGCGAACATCACATTAGGTGAAGAATTCGTTGCTGGTTAATCATTACATCTAGCCTGTTAGGTCAAAGATGATGAGAATTGAAGCCCAAGTTATTTTTAACTTGGGCTTTTTTATTTAAGAAAACGACACGTCGGTCGATATAACTATTACCACAGTAGTTTTTTCGCTGAAAATTATCTTTTAGGTTGATTGATATGCTTATAACACCGACAGCTAGGTTAACGACAATTTGTCATTATGTGAAAACGGTATTATTAGTCATGGCGACGAGTGTGTTTTTGGCTGCTGCAATGCCAGTATTTGCAGAAACGAGTGCCAAGACCGTCGCATTCAGCAAACCTGTTGGTGAAAAAGAGCAACGTATTACAGACCGTGGCGAACGTGCAGTCGAGGCGGAAAAAGCAGCTAAAGCAGCTAAAGCAGCCCCCACATTCACTGAATTCCCCAGCGCGATTGAGCTATATAGTGATGATGAACTTAATCAATTAATTGCGGAAAATACCCATCTTAAGCGGGTGCGTGCAGATGAGTGCCAACTTGTTGATGATATTAAAGCGCGTGCTGAATTAGTGAGGCTACCGACTTATCAATTTCTATGGGGTGATATGTTAGCCTGGGGAGTGTGTGTTGATAAAAATGCCGAACTTGGTATTTATTATATGCGTGCAGCAGCAAGACAGGGCCAACCTCGGGCATTGGAACAACTGGGGCGTTACTATGTTCAAGGGAAATTTGTGCAGCAAGATATCGAGCGTGCTGTACCGCTATTTGAACAATCAGCTAAATTAGGTTTTTTACCGGCGAAAATACAATGGGCGGAGCTATTAATTCAAGGCTACGGCAGTCCTTATGATTATCAAATGGCATACAGTTATTTGTATAATACTGTGACGGCTGATGTTAAGATGCACAAAAAATTAACCCTATTATTAGCGCAATTAGAAAACTTAATGCCTGAACGTGTGGTTACAGCAGCAAAACATGCCGCTAAATATCAGTAAGTATGACGAGTTAAGTACCTCATTAAAGCTAACTGAATAGTCAATTAGAGTTAGATCCGATTCGATCCTGTGCTCATTTGGCACTATCCTTCTTGTATACCGACTTACTTATGGTACAAAACTGTATCCTAGGGTAGTTTGGGTATATAATCTGACCGTTTATTCCTTCCAATTTGGACTTTCTATGAGTAAAGACCCTTTCCACTCGCGTGAGCAGGAAAAATATAATAATCCTATTCCTAGTCGAGAATTCATTCTTGATTATCTTCGTAGCTTAGATAAGCCGATTAATCGTGAGCAAGTATTTGCTGGATTAAAATTACAAGGTGAAGAGCACGAAGAAGCTTTACGTCGTCGCTTACGTGCGATGGAGCGCGATGGACAGCTGGTTTTTTGTCGAAACAGAACTTATGCATTACCTGAACGCTTAGATTTGCTGGAAGGTCAGGTATTGGGCCACCGCGATGGTTTTGGCTTTTTCCGTCCTGATGATGGTGGTAAAGATTTATTTATCTCTATCCGTCAAATGTCGACGTTATTCCATGGCGATCGTATTCTTGCACAACCTGTAAAAGAAGAGTTTAAAGGCCGTAAAGAAGCACGTTTCGTACGTTTATTAGATGCTGAGCCACTGCAACTTGTTGGTCGTGTTTATCTGGAAAAAGGTATTGCCTTTGTACGTCCAGATGACAGTCGTATTAAACAAGAAGTACGTATTAGTGATGAAGAACGTCTTGGTGCTCGTGCTGGTCAAATGGTTGTGACAGAAATTGTAAAACGTCCAACTTATAACTTACCTGCGTTAGGTAAAGTGATCGAAATACTGGGTGAAAATATGGCACCAGGTATGGAGATTCAAGTGGCGATCCGTACGCATGATATTCCGCATGTATGGCCAGAACATATTCTTGATGATATGGCAAAACTGTCACCAGAAGTCCCTGAAGATGCAAAACTAAATCGTGTTGATTTACGTGATCTACCGTTGTTAACTATTGATGGCGAAGATGCGCGAGATTTCGATGATGCTGTATTCTGTGAACGTAAAAAAAGCGGTGGCTGGCGTTTATGGGTAGCAATTGCTGACGTAAGTTCATATGTGCAAACTAATTCAGATTTAGACTTAGAAGCACAAGGCCGTGGTAACTCGGTTTACTTCCCTGAGCAAGTTGTCCCTATGCTGCCAGAAGTATTATCGAATGGTTTATGCTCGCTGAATCCACATGTTGATCGTTTATGTATGGTTTGTGAAATGACCATTTCTGATGCCGGTCGTTTGTCGGGTTATAAATTTTATGAAGCTGTGATGAATTCACATGCTCGCTTAACCTATACCAAAGTAGCTAATATTCTTGATGGTGATACAGAACTGCGTGATGAATACCAAGCGGTAGTGCCACACCTTCACGAATTACATAACATGTATAACGTGTTGAAAAAAGCACGTTCTGAACGTGGTGCCATTGAATTTGAAACGTTAGAAACGCGTTTTGTATTTAATGAACATCGTAAAATAGATAAGATCGTACCGGTAGTACGTAACGATGCGCATAAACTGATCGAAGAATGCATGATCTTAGCGAACGTTGCATCGGCACGTTTTGTTAGCAAGCATAAAGCTGCGGCATTATTACGTGTGCATGATACACCGGGTGAAGAAAAACTGGTTAACTTCAGAAGCTTCTTAAGTGAGACGGGTCTAGAGTTAAAGGGTGGTTTGAAACCAACACCGCTAGATTACGCTGATTTGATTAGTCGAATTCAAGATCGTCCAGATAAAGAACTTATCCAAACAATGCTGCTACGCTCAATGAAACAGGCAGTATATCAAGCAGAAAATAATGGTCACTTTGGTTTAGCATTAACTGCGTATGGTCACTTTACGTCACCAATTCGTCGTTATCCTGATTTAGTATTACACCGTGCGATCAAGTTTGAAATTGCTAACCAAGCGGCAGTTAAAGAAGGTAAACCCTTAACGAAGCGCTGGACTAGCACTGGTGGTTATTGCTACCAAGTGTCGGATGTTGAGACACTCGGAGAGCATTGCTCATTAACAGAGCGTCGTGCCGATGATGCAACGCGTGATGTATCAGATTTCTTGAAGTGTGAATACATGCAAGATCATCTTGGTGATACATTCGAAGGTGTGATTGCAGCTGTAACAGGTTTTGGTTTCTTTGTTCGAATCAAAAACCTTAACATCGATGGCTTAGTGCACGTGTCTAGTTTACGTGGTGATTACTATAATTTCGATGGTAGTCGTCAAACGCTACGTGGAGAATCAAGCGGTGTTGAATATCGTATTGGTGATCAAGTTGAGGTGAAAGTCTTAGCGATCAACATGAACGATAAGAAGATTGATCTTGAGCTAGCGGGTGCAGTAACACACAGCCGTCGCAGTAAACGTAAACCAGCAGAATTTTCTGGTAAACGTAAACCTGAAGGCGCAAAAGCGAAGCCGAACAAAAAGACTAAATTAAAGTTAAAAACTAATAGTGATGTAGTGGTAAGTGCGGCTGATAAAGCACGCGTTGCTGCCAAGCTACAGCCTCAAACAGGCGATGCTGTTGAAAAAGGCACATCACCAGTTGATGCAGTTAAACCGAAAGGCAAGACTAAACCAGCAAAGAAGAAAGTAAAAGCCAAGGCTAAATCACGCCCGGGCAGAGCTGAACGTTCAAAGAAAAAAGCCAATAAATAGCAATGGTAATAATAGTAACAAGGTAGAGAGATACAATGAGCAGTGAACTAATTTTCGGTATTCATGCAGTTAAATCATTATTGGAGCATGAACCAGAGCGCTTCATTGAAGTATATGCATTAAAAGGACGTGAAGATGATCGTCTAACACCATTAATAGCAGAATTAAATGATATTGGTATTGCAGTGCAATTGGTTAACCGTAACACACTTGATAAGAAGTGTGACGGCGGCCGTCATAACGGTGTATTAGCGCGCGTTAAAGAAGGTAAAAAACTAAATGAATCTGATCTCGATACGTTACTTAATCGTATTGAAGAAAAAGAAGAACAGCCATTATTATTGATTCTTGATGGCGTTACTGACCCGCATAATCTAGGTGCTTGTTTACGTAGTGCTGATGCGGCAGGTGTCCATGCTGTTATCGTGCCTAAAGATAAGTCAGTACAACTGACATCAGTGGTTCGTAAAGTAGCCTGTGGCGCAGCAGAAACAGTGCCACTGATTGCGGTGACAAATCTTGCACGTACTATGCGTGAGTTACAAGAACGCCGTATCTGGATTGTGGGTACTGCGGGCGAAGCAACACAAGATTTATACCAGCCTAAACTAACGGGTCCATTAGCTATTGCGATGGGTGCGGAAGAGAAAGGTCTGCGTCGTCTAACGCGTGAACATTGTGATGAACTAATTAGCATCCCAATGGCGGGTAGTGTTTCAAGCTTGAACGTATCAGTAGCTACTGGTATCTGTTTGTTTGAAGTTGTACGTCAACGTCAGGCTAAATAATCCTACGCGCTTGTTTGGTAAATAGGTCTAGTAAATAGGCTTAGTAAATCGGTTTAACCAATCGGTTTTACAACAATGAGTTGATATAAAAAAAGCGTCCAATCAATGGACGCTTTTTTATTAACTCTTGTTTATGAACTAAAGTTTTTACTGACTATAGTTTACAGCGTGATGGCACTACTTAGCTTAATTCGCTCACGATTAAGCATCCATTACGTCTGAGGCTTCACTTTTACCGTCACTATCGATATGCGCTTCGCTACTCGCAATTTTACGGCCTCTTGGCATCTTCACTACTAATGTTTTTGCTAACTCATCATGTAGGCAGCGACGTTGATCACCTCTAAAAATAGCCAAGAAATTACTGATCGTAATTACAAAGCCAAAAAATGGTAGGTAAGCGACAATCCAAAATGGCAGGTAACGCTTGAGGATGATGTCTTGTAAGCTGAGGCGTTGGCCATTTTCACCCACTACCGCAATACCAACAATGCGTTTACCTAGGGTTTGACCATATTCTTTAAGTAGGTAACTGTTTAACGCCATGAATAACACAATCTCAAGTAAAGATACTTTGACTTGAGTGGCAAAGGAAATCGTAAAGTTTTCATCGATACCGGCACTTAAATTAAGTAAATCAAAACCGAGAATAAACGGGACTAACATTACAGTCGGAAAAATGACTTTATCTAATATTGCTGCTTGAAAGCGTTGAGCTAACGTAGCAAGTTCAACATATTGACGTGATGACGAAGGTTCAGGTTGCATATGACTTCTATAAATTAGTTAGTTAACTGGAATTCAGACATAGATGATAATCAATCCTTAGCGTAATAATCAAGATTTACTCGCACTTATTTACAAATTCAAATTTTAATTCACAGCGTAAATAATATTGTTATTATGTTAGGTGATTTTAATTTTAGTATATGGGATTGATTATGACTTGGATGTGTTATCGGTTTAGTGAGTTGTCCAGTTTGCAACTCTATGATGTATTGCAATTACGCGCAGCTATCTTTGTTGTCGAGCAAGATTGCGCTTATCAAGATATTGATGGTTTAGATATGCATCCTGATACGCGTCATATTCTGCATTATAGTATGAAAGGTGAGTTACTTGCTTATCTGCGTATTTTAGCGGCGGGAGTTAGTTACCCAGATGTGGCGATTGGTCGTGTTGTGACTGCTGCGTCAGCCCGTGGACAGGGTCTTGGTCATCAGTTGCTTGAACGCGGAATGAGTGTGGCCAAATCAACATGGCCTGATCAAGATGTATACCTTTCTGCACAGGCTCATTTACAGCATTATTATCAAGGTTATGAGTTTGCTACTGTGACGGCAGAATATTTGGAAGATGGAATTCCCCACGTTGGTATGCGCTGGCAAGCGAATTCTGAGCATTTTAAAAGATCATAACAAACAAGACTAATAGCATGCACGATACCCAAGTTACTTTAAGTATTAATGTAACTATTTTCGATTATCTTCATTGTCGAGTTGTATTATGGGGAGTGACGCTATATAATTCGCGGTCTCAAAATTAGTCAATTTTTTATACGTTCCTTGCCTCGATGGACCGACTAAGCCAGAGCCGAGGCTGATTAAACCCGTGAGGAGCTTACGATGCGTCATTACGAAATCGTATTTATGGTTCACCCAGATCAAAGTGAACAAGTTTCA
>Ga0209292_1007180_pt1 | contig 10682 bp, 13 predicted proteins | sample GOMGulsemesocosm_2_FD_184634 | JGI IMG/M metagenome (GOLD analysis project Ga0209292, IMG submission 184634) | Methane-oxidizing microbial communities from mesocosms in the Gulf of Mexico - GOM9C Gulf of Mexico (SPAdes) (version 2) | ecosystem: Environmental > Aquatic > Marine > Cold seeps...
TTGAATTCGAATTAAAAATTATTACATCGCATTAATTTAATCCCACCAACCTCTGTTGAAAAACCAAAACTTGAATAAAAAGCTTCCATTTCAGGCAAGCAATATAGCTCAAACTGTTTTACCTTCACCAATTTTTCATGATTTTTGACTAGGTCCATCAGTCTTTGCCCTAAGCCTTCACCTCTATGCTGAGCGTCTACCATTACATCAAAAATAAATGCCTTATAGATAAAATCACTCATGATCCGAGTAAATCCGATTAGATTGTTATTATTATCTAAAATTCCGATACAAATTTGAGATCCCTGCACGCAGTTTGTAACATCTTCAATTGAACGATCTTGCCCCCACCCCATTTCTTTATACATCTGGGTAAGTTGTTTAATATGATTATCTGAAAAGTTATAAATGATTGTCATAAATTTAATCTTTAATGCTCTGAATTCTAAGTTAAGGTTATCACGAAATAACGTCACTATTTAAATTGAAATAAATCATTGAGTCTTAATTGAGCGCGCCTTGATTAAATGGCTGATCGGCAAACGGCATAGCCAATAAGTCATTATTAATAAAGGGATAATAGGCAGTATCCAAAGCAGACCTGAATTTAGTATTAAGTCTGAGAATATATCTTGATCAAGGAATGACATTAACGCCATGAGCAATGCAATACACATACGCCAAAGATGGCGCGCGATACGATGACTTCCTACAATCCCACCACGTATTATCATCATTAAATCTAATATGGCAGCAAAAACAGCAATACTTCCAAAGATAAAGTATCCAGCTAGTGGTAGAGTACCTTCTAATATTTTTCCATTATACGCAATGTCCCACCCCCATTTATAAAACGTAATGGCAACAGCTAAAATGCTCACAAAAGCACAATATTCAAACTTACCTATATGATTTTCTTGGCGTTTTACTGCCATCCAAGATGTACATACAAAATACAGAGATAAAATACCCATAATTGGGAAATCTTCTAACTGTAACTCTAAGTAAGCAGCACTGAGAGATAGAATGACCATAGCAATAAAAAATATATTACCTGTGAACTTATGAATACGTAGGCCTTTTGGTGAAAATAAAGCGGTATAACCAAAAAGCAGCACTAAGCTTCCCGCTATAATGTGAAAAATTAACATAACTTGCTCCTAACGGTGTTGTCCTAACAAAATTAAACACTAAATTGACGTATGAGAAAGACATTATGCTTTACGCAAAATACCATCTTCTAAATGAACTACTCTCTTACTACGTTTTGCAAAACGATCATCGTGAGTGACCATGCAAATAGTACGACCTTCATTATGTAGTTCATCAAATAAATCCATTATGGCCCCACCATTTTTGGTATCTAAGTTTCCGGTTGGTTCATCAGCGAGTAATATTGAAGGATTAACGACTAAGCTTCTTGCGACAGCAATTCGCTGCTGCTGACCACCAGATAACTGAGAAGGATAATATTTAGCTCGATCGCTCATATTTACTTTTTCTAATGAATTCATAGCGATCTCATTACGCTGTGCTTTTTTCATTTTTCGATAAGTTAAAGGTAAAGCGACGTTTTCTAATATCGTTAAATCACCGATTAAATTAAATGACTGAAAAATAAAGCCTATCTCTTTATTTCGAATTTCAGCACGTTGGTAAACATCCAATTCATGTGCCTTATGACCATTCAATAAATACTGCCCACTAGAAGGTTTTTCTAGCAATCCTAGAATAGAAAGCAATGTTGACTTCCCACAACCTGAAGGGCCTGAAATACTCAGGTACTCACCGGCATATATATTTAAATCAACGCCTTTTATTGCGCTAGTAACACCTGCATCGCTTGTAAACTCTTTTGTTAAAGCAGTTAATTTAATTAAAGGTTCATTGTTCATTTTTAATTCCTACATATAATTTGAGTCAATACTCATTGCTAAATTACTTATGTTTGCTTTTATTATTCAAGCTTATTGCTCTCTTAAAGCTTGGTTTGGCTGAATTTTAGTTGCTTGTCTCACGGGTAATATTATTGCGATGGTGGCAGACAAAGACACTGCAATTGCAGTTATCAGATAGAGTGTTAAATTGAGTGATTCAGTTTCGAATAACACAGCAGCCAATACAGGTGATATAAATGCCATAATGAATACGCCTATTACTATTCCTATTGCACACAGAGTTATACCTTGCATTGCAAATAGCATTTGAATACGTTTAGGGTTAGCGCCAAGCGCCACTCGTATTCCTATCTCTTTTCTGCGCTGACTTACGTTGTAGGCAACAACACCAATAACCCCCGCTAGTGCGATGGAAAATGCTAATAAAGCAAACATAACCACTAATTTACCCACTAGGTTAGCAGATGATAATGACCCTTCTTTTAGCGCATCAAGCGTTGTAATACTTTTGATTGCTTGTTTTGGATTAATTTCATGGATCGACTCTGTGATACTCTCACTTATGGTACTTAAAGGCTCTTTCGTTTTGATAAGCATCTTCACCCAACTCCAACGAGGATACGCCATAAAAGTGCTGTAAAATGTTGGCACAGGTTTAATATCAACACCCATTTCTCTTGTATCGGCAACCACACCACGTATCGTCAGCCAACTTTTTCCTTTATCTAATGAAATACGTTTATCAATGGGGTTTTCATTAGCAAAGAACCTTTCATAAAATTGCTTATTAATTAATATTGAACTTGGATTATTTTCATCATCAGTGTCTTTGAGGTATCGCCCTTTTAATAAAGGGATAGAAAGTACTTGGTGATAGTTTGGGGAAACAACAGATCTTAATGCATCTGGCCGCTCACTACTGTCTGCTGGTGGACGTCCTTCAATTTGAAAAAAGCTTAATTGTCTTCTGCCCTCAACAAGTGGAAAGGTGGTTGCAAAAGCAACTTGTTCAACTTCTATTTTACTTTCTAATCGATAAGCAGTGTCACGTGCGAACTCATGCCACTGTTTCAGTGTTATACCAAAAAGCCCAGGCCCCATTTCTAAGGCGACTATTTTATCACTGTTAAAACCCGTGTCTTGATTGTTCAAACGATACAAGCTAGAACTCACTAAAGTTGCACTTGTAATAACGATAAAGGCTAAACTAAACTGAATGATAAGTAATGCTTTACGAAGTCGATTACTTGCCCCGCTGGGTGTTATATTGCCACTTCCTTCTTTTAATGATTCACTGATAGGACGTTTTTGAAATGCAGCAGTTGCACCACTGATCACACCCGTTAGCACAGAAATAACCAAACAAAATACAAGTACACTCCAATTGATTTTAACTTCGCTTGCTAATGAAGTGTAATGTAAAGCAAAGCGAGCAAGTATGTCATTACTAAAAATAGCGATAATAAGCCCGAGTGCTCCACCAGCTAATGATAAAATAATACTCTCAGTTAATACCTGTCGTGCAATCCGTTTAGGGTTAGCTCCTAACGCTTCCCTTATTGCAAACTCTTGTTTTCGACTAGCTGTGCGCGCTAAGTTAAGGTTAGCAACATTCGCACACGCAATGAGTAATACGAGCGCAGTAATGGCCATTAAAAGATAAAATGTTGTACCAGATTGACCTGCCATTTCGGTTTTCAATGGGATCAAAGTATTATTTAAACCTTGATTTATAGGATAAACATCAGGGTATTGCTCAGTTAAATGCTTAGAAATATTATTAATATCTAAACTCGCTTTAGCTAAGCTAGTGCCTGAATTTAATTTACCAAACAAGGTCAGCATATTTCTGCTACGGTCGTTAATTGCATTACTACTGCCACGAGATGGACAAGATGGTGCTGTTACCCAAATGTCATTTTTTACAGGATAAGGAGACATAGGTGGTAAAACGCCAATCACTTGATGTGACTTATTGTTCATCTGTAAAGTTTTTCCTATAACACTGGGATCACTACTAAACATTTCACGCCATAAATGATGCGACATCACTATCAAAGGTTTCGCTCCCTGCTTGTCCTCATCAGGTAAAAACGTTCTTCCTAATACAGGCTTAATTTTTAGCATTTCAAAATAGTCCCAACTGACTACACCCGTTTTTAAACTCATAGGATCACCATGACCAAGCAAGGTGAAATTCATTTGATGATATTCAACTAAGTGAGATAAATGCTGGTTTTTATCTCGATAGTCAAACATAGTTGCAATCGAAACCTGAACATCATTTCTATCTATTTTGGGGTTATTGGTATTAATTTTTACAAGGCGATCACCTTCACTAAAAGGTAAAGGTGCCATTAAAACGTTATATACCATGCTAAAAATGGCTGAATTAGCACCAATTCCTAGAGCGAGGGTAACAACGATTAAGGCACATACCGCTGGAGTTTTCATAAAGCTCCTATAAGCAAATTGTATGTCTTCAATTAGCATTTGCATTGAATCGTAATCCTTATTTTATTTTGTAAATATTAGATTTATAAAGTGGCTATATATCAGCTAATGCAAGCTTATTTGGCCTAATTCATCATATTTATTCATTGAAGATACGATGACTTTATCACCTACTTTTAACGATGAAAGTACTTCGATATCATCAACAGAGCTGCGGCCAAACTCGATTCTTTTTCGTGTGGCCATAGTGTGAGTTTCATTTAAAACAAAAAGGCTATTAGAGGCGTATTCTTGTGAAAATACAGGACGTTTTAACTTTAAAATGTTAGTTAAATGTTCAAGCTCTATTACGCCATTAATTCGCAAGTCTGGACGCGTACCTTTGATCCCAACATCAATAAAAAATACATCAACCTTAACGACCCCTTGCTGTACAGAAGGATTAATTCGCTTAACGATACCTTTGACCTTATTATCACCAATCGATAACATAACTTTTTGACCTTTGACGACATCTTTAACTTGGCTTTCTTGTACACTTAACTGGGCCTTTAAATTATCTTGTTGCGCAATACGCGCCAATACTGTGCCGACTTTAAAAGGTTCACCTACTTGTAATCCAACGTCTTGTAATACACCTTTCGTTTTTGATTTCACAAACAAATCATCGGCAAGTTTTTCTTGTAAAACTAAGTGTCGCGTTGCTTTATTAATCTGTGCCTGTGCTGCAAAAAGTTCAGCTTGTTGCAGTTTAGGTAAGCTCTTGAGTAATTCACGCTCTAATTCATGTTGAAACTTAAGTTGCTGCTCAAGCAATATTGATTCGTTGTAATCGATATCAGAAACAGCACCCGTAGGTAACAATCTCTGATTTGCATTTCGTCTTAACTTTGTCATTTCATAGCGCGCATTAAAATCAGCCACCACAATACGTTGCTTTAATATTGATTGCTGCCATCTTTGTCTAAGTGAATGATAAGCACCTTGTAGTACTTCAATTTCAAACTTGGCTTCATCTACAGCCTGACTTAACTCAGGGTTATCAAGCTCCATTATTACAGTGCCAATATCAACTTCATCACTTGCTTCAAGTAATATTTTTTTAACTCGCCCGCTAGAGGTGGCAGATAAAAAATTCAATGCGATGGGCACTAAAGTACCTGGTGCTCTCACTTCACGGATCAAGTCACCACTTTGTACAGTTGCAATAATAAAGTCTTCTTGTGATACCTGTGTACGATCTAGGGTATTAATATACCTCCATGCAAAAAACAATATTGCTGCAATCGTAATAACGATTAAAGCCTTTTTTACAGAAATAAATGGAGAGGTATTTTTTTCAGGTATATGCATTAAACTCACTCAATTAAATTTTATATTTCTTGTAATTATTTACCTTTGACTAACTAAGGCAGTTCATAGTAATTAATGAGTAAATTATCGAAATTTAAAGCATCATCAAAGGCCCAATGTGTGTCAATTATTGGTTTTATTACGATAATCAGGGCCAAATGTGTGTCAACTTTGTGAATCAACACATAATTTAAAGGATGAGAGAAGTAACTCAAAGCAACTGTTATAACTGAAGTTTTATTTAAAATAGATATAAGTGAAGCGAATTAATTTGACTGTACGTTAATTTTTTTCGTATAAATAGATATTTCAGCCAACAATTCAGAGTTTTCTTCGGGTAAAGCCTTTAGCTTGTCATGGGCTGTGAGAAAGTAGCTTTTAGCAGCTTGGTAATTTGAACGATTAAATTCACTTTTACCCAACTCAATATTAAGTGATATATTGTCTCTATTTCTACGATCTTCTAACTTTTCAAAAAGAAATGTTATGTAACCTTGCGTAACAGAAACCTCTTTTATTGGTATAGATAAATTTTCTTTTTTTAACTGTACTAAAGCATTGTGAAATAACTTTGCGTAATGACAAGGATCTGCCTTATCTTCATTTTCAAAAGAACCAAACGATTCAGAATACCCGGTCCAGCACTTTTCTCTATTTGCAGTATTACCTTTATCTGCAACCAAAGGCATCGAGTCGCTAAAATAATGTTCGCTAATAAAGTAACAACTTATAATAAACAACGTCAGCAATGAAATTATTGTAAAGCGCGGTATTTTCTTTTCATTGCTTGAATATGCTTTAATGTTTAATTTTCTTTCTAAGGCGTACTCTAGCCTTTGTTTGTTTTTTTGTTCTAAATCATTTTGATGATTACTTTGCAGTAAAGACTGTTCAAAACAATATTTGTGAAATTCTTCATCATTTAAATTTAAGCTCTCAGGATCTAATTTAAAAAGTTGCAGGATTTTTGTGACATGTCTATCTGGTACGACAGGATATCTTGGATTCCCTAATCGATCTCGACTCGCGAACCATCGCGTTAAAGAAGTGGGATCTAAACTTAAATGGGCTGCAAGGTGTTTTCGTGTTTTTATTTCAGGGTTTAAACCGCTACGTAATAACGTATTAAGTTTGGCGCGATCTATCTTCACAATATAGTCCGATAATTTTCACCTAACGGTGACTAATGTAATTTTATTTGTACTTATAAAAAATTATATAGTGGATTTTGATTAAGCGAAAGCAACTAATACAAAAAGAGATAATTACTTTAGATCACCAAACAATTGAAATTAAATTATTTTTTCCATATAAAGTAAAGTATCACCCTTTACCTTATCTGACCTAAAAATTTTATAACCTAACTTTTGATAGATATGTTGCCCTCTATTATTAGTCTCAAAAACGTCAAGCCAAATGCGATTGGCTTTTAATATAGCTGCGCAATACTGCTCCATCGCTTTAATAGCTAATTGCCCAACTCCTTGACCTTTTGGTGCAACAACGATGCGTCTAAATTCAACATCTCTAAAGTCATTATCAGTTGATAATATAATAAAACCCGATATACCATCTTTAACCATAATTGAAAGGTAGATTACATTACTGTTTGTCATTTCAATTTGGTGTTGCTCTCGTGAATAAGACATTATAAATTCGGACGTATCAGAGGCACTTTCCATTTCAATAAAAGTGGATAGGTCTTGTGCGCTAGCGGATATTAATTCAATCACCTTTAATCAGATCTATTTTGAAATAACTGATTTGGCATAACTAAATAGCCGATTTTTTATTTGTGTTGTTAACCCTAAGCTTATTAATCCCGCATAAAAAGCGAAAATAAACATAATGCTTTTAACAATTTTAGCGCCAGTAAAAAGCGCAATTAATATTAACAAAGCAACATATGCTAAACCTATCATACCTAAAAATAGGCACATGCCTTTAATATCATTATTCATGTTTTTCCTTAAATCATGTTTTTATTACAATAAGTCGATTTTTCAAATTCACTTACATTCATTGCAATATTTGAAACTTGTGGAAACATTTCACTCAATTTAGTCACGACCGTATTTGATAGTGTCGCCTTTTGCTCTGTTGTTCTCCCTTGCATAATGTGGGAAAAAACATGAATGAAGTCTTGTTTTTGATTACCAACTAAATAAGTTTTAAAAGGGTTAACTCTGACTTTTATGTCATTTTCTTCAAATAGCTTAGATTTATTAGCTACTATATGGAGTTGCACTATTATCTCTTGCTCACTATGAACAGATAAAATTTCTTGTGAACAATCTACTACAAAATGCGGCATACATGCTCCTAACAACAAACACTTAACTTTTTAAATTATCGCTACAGTAACATAAAATATTTTATTGATTAAATTCAATATGTAACAAAATTAATTTAACCCGGATGCCAATTGCGTAAGACTTCAATATCACACCAAGTATCAACGACTAAATCTTGAATTTTCTTTAATGAAACATGCTTATGTAGTGATTTAAACCGGCCATTTACGCTTGTGGTATCTTCAAATGATATATCTATAGAAAAAGTACTATTTTTGGTTGGCCACATTGAAAGTACCGTGCCCGTTTCTGTTGCCAAAGTCAGCCTAGGTGTGTCTGAATCTATTTCATGTGATTTAATGGTTCTGGGATTATTAGCATAGTCATTTAAAATGCTAAGTGCATCATCTGAGTTAGTTAATTCATCTGAAATTGAAGCTGCACATATTTGAGAATAAATGTTCATTTTTATAAAACCTAAAATTACAAAGTGAAAAAACAATAAATATGATTTATAACTGCTTTATTTTTGATAACAGACACTCATCAAAAAATTGGCCATTTTTGTACGAAGCATTTCTTAACAAACCTTCATAAACAAAGTTATTTTTTTCAAGTACTCTTATGGAAGCTTTATTGTCATTTACAACAGATACAAATAATCGAGCTAATTGGGTTTTATCTAACAAATGATCTGAAAACGCTTTAACAGCCGCTGTAGCGATGCCTTGGCCCCAATGCTCTTCACCTATCCAATAACCAAGCTCCGCACTACGGTTATATTCAAAATTGCCTAAGGTTGCCGAAATACAGCCTACAAAAATGCCTTCGTGCTCTATCGCTTTAATATTTTCGGATTGACTGCCCTCATTAATCCACCATGAGGCATCATCAGATGTATATGGTTGAGGAATGGATGCGGTGATATATTGTGTTACTTTATCATTATTCAAATAACGCAATAAATGTGGAATATCTGTGTACTTAAAGTCTCGGAGGATCATTATTTCTACATGTGGATAAATAAAATTAAGTTATAAATGAATTGAGTAATTAATTAAAGATAAAACAACAATTTAAATTTTTTGTTCATTCAACTCATATCAACTTTAGCCGCTGAACCTGAAAAGTTTGCTAACTACATATCCAAGTTATCAGCTTTGAGCGCCTTAACTACTTTCTAAAACATATATGCTTTTCAGTTTTTGTTATCGTATTTGCCGGCGCTAAGTTAAATTATTAAACTATTTTATGTCGTTTTAATTGGCTGGGCGAGCGTTTAGCACGCTAACCCAACCACTTTTAATAACTATTACACAGAAGCGCTATTACCTTTATAAACGTCAAAATTCAGTTCATCTAGCTTTATAGCAGACAAACGTCCTAATGTGGCCACGCTAATAATGCCGATATTGTATAAACATAAAAATAATGCGATAAGATCTTCATGTTCAGAGTCGTTTATCGTCGCCTGAATGGTAAAAAAAACACTGGCAAAAATACTGATAATGCATAATGTTTTAACTGCTGTTTTAGCCACTTTATTTCTATCGCCCCCCGACAAGTGAGGGTCACATTTTTTACCGTAAATATTCATGTAAATGATAAAGGAAAATAACAGATTTACCGCCAGTAGCGTTAGCCCGCGAATTACAGTGTCATGTGACCAAGTTAATTCAGCAAAACTGGCCCCTGCACTCACATAAAAATCTATAACAATACTTATAAAAAAGCATGCGATAGTTGAATACAGTAACCATGGTGAAACAAAATCTAATAAGCGTCTTGGTTTCATGCTGGCTGACTTTACTTTACTTACATCTAGGCTTCGCATTTGTTTAAAATAAGAAAACTCAGACAGCTCCAACAAAACATAGGGAATGCCTTGTATCATGAAAAAAACTGCGGGTACGGCCTCTGATATTTTTTCTTGCGAATCGTAATCGAAGTGAATAACCATACCAACCATGATCATACCTAGAGCAAACACCACATCGTTTATTGTTATTAAGCGTTCGGTTGCAGTGCGATATTGCACTTCAGTACCTGGATACAGTTTGGGATAATCTGACTTAGGGTATAGCTCAATAACTTTAAGTACTCTTTTACGATATTGCCTAGGAATATAATAAGATCCCACAACAATTTGCGTTATAAACGCTAAATGAAACACAACATATTCGATCATACTAATTCTCCTTAATAAGCACGGCTATTCATCACATTCTGAAATACATTTCGTATTTCAGAATCAGTAGCACCTATATTTCTAAGAGACGAAACAGCATCTCCTAATGTGCTAACCAAAACTTCATTTAAATCTACAACACAGTTCTTTTTGGCTTCGGGATGAATAAATGTGCCCCTATACCCTTTGGTTTGTATTACTGAGTCACGCTCTAGTAATTGATATGCCTTAGCGACTGTTTTATTATTCACCGTTAAATCGTTTGCCAATTGCCTAATCGACGGTAAAGCATCACCCGGACTTAACTGGTCATTCAGTACCGCTTCCTTTATTTGTTCGATTAACTGAGTGAATAATGGCACACCACTTTCAACATCGACCATAATGTTCATAACAACTCCTTTAATGTACCAGTCAAACCAAGGGTACAACCAACTTTCGAATTGCGCAAGTTTTAACCTTAAAAATACTCATGATCATTCCAGCCTAGATCTG
>Ga0209292_1007183_pt1 | contig 10681 bp, 12 predicted proteins | sample GOMGulsemesocosm_2_FD_184634 | JGI IMG/M metagenome (GOLD analysis project Ga0209292, IMG submission 184634) | Methane-oxidizing microbial communities from mesocosms in the Gulf of Mexico - GOM9C Gulf of Mexico (SPAdes) (version 2) | ecosystem: Environmental > Aquatic > Marine > Cold seeps...
TCCGTGAGGGAAAAATAGTCAACATCATGAAAACTAAGAGGCCTACAACGATAAAATAAAAACTATTATTTGTTACAAAAGCAAAGTACAAACACATAAAAGCGGGAAACTCCAGCAATGCCAAACGCACAATATGTGCCATCCTATATTTTTCCGTTTTTAAGGCTAAACCTGCTTTAAATGGAAGCTTACTAATCAATCGATTAAACATCATTTTGCCCACAAATTTACCTCCATAGCCAATAATTATAGCCATAAACATAAAGGTTTTATCCCCATTAAAATTTAACTGTAAAGCGTCTTTTGTATTGATAAAAAGCAACAGACTTATAAAAATTACGCTTAACATAATACCGATATGTACCGCTTGAAGAGACTTGAAAAACTTACTAATATTAAAACTGGTCATTTAAATAGATTTAGATCGAAATAGTTTGAAAACTTTAAAAATAAGCCAAAAAATGATTCCCACAAAAATAATTGCAATGATTGGGGAAAATAATGCCGTAATAGACATGGCGACAGCGGATCCGGTTTCCACGGTTGCTATCACAGGATTCCCTATTCCTGCCGTACTTGCTGAAGATGCTAACCGTGTGGTACTAGCACTTCCTTTAATAGCTGCTGCCGTTCCTCCTCCTGCGATGATTGCCAATGCCCAAGTAATACTAGGATCCATATCGGTCATCGTAGCCATCATAACTGCGGTACCAGCCACAGCTGCTAATGGAACTGCAATCGTATCCAACAGATTGTCTACAAAAGGAATAAAATAGGCCATAATCTCTACCAAGGTTGCCACTCCTAAACTTATCATCGCTATGGAACTTCCGACCCATTGCCAAGATTCATTCAACGGAATTATATTAAAATAGGCCGCCAAACTTAAAGAAAATAAGGGTACAAAAATTCGGAAGCCTACAGAGGCTGCCAATCCTATACCTAAGAGAATACTCAAGATTGTTTCTAGTGTCATGCTTTTATTTATAAATATATCAAAATCACACTAAAACACCAACTACATCACTCAATTATGACTTAGCACAATCCGATAACTGCTTGGTTACCTCAGCAATATTATATAACAATACCATTTTCTGACGTTGGGGCCCTCTTTCCATTTCATCCAAACGATTGGATAATTTATTTAATAAATAAGGGAGGTTTGACGCTGTTTCGTCTTTACTTTCTCCTTTTAAATAATTAGTGGTTTTGTCCAAGGCTTTATCTACCTGATATAAAATTCGCTCCACATCTTCTGTCAATTCAAAAGAACTGGTTCTATGCGCTCCAAATGCAGACAAATAAGATACCAAAGCGTGATTTAAATAGGTCAATCTAAAAGCTGAGTCTTGTGATTGCTGATGCCTTTTAGGCTCCATTTTCATTCCTTGCCAAGCCAATGTTAAGGCCTTATCAGACTGATGCGCATCAAAACGTGCTTCCCGATAGCCTAAATCATCCTTACTAGTTTTATGATATTCATGCACAATGGCTCTAAAATAATCTGTATTTTTATCCAAGGCAGTCGCCAATAATCCAGGTAATTTCTTGTGTTGCCAATCAGGCCAAAGGACTCTAACTACCAAAATAGCCAATGTAGCACCAATAATAGTATCCAATAATCTTGGTCCCATCATAGCTACACCTTCGTCAGCAATAAGATTAAACGCAGCAATTACAAAACAGGTGATAAAGATCACCGCTACGGCATAATTTTTACGTAGCCAATAAAAGAACAAATATCCCGCAACACTTAAAAAACACAATTGTCCAATTACCGTTGGTAATAACTGAACCACCAGAATTCCTCCTACTACCCCAATAATAGTACCTGTAATACGTTGAAAAAGGCGTTTTCTTGTTTCACTATAACTTGGTTGACAAACAAATAAACTAGTTAGAATTACCCATTCCCCTTTTGCCAAATCAGCAAATTGAATCAATATATACCCCAATAAAAAACAAACACTTAATCGTATCGCATAACGCAACCTTGGATGATTCCAACTTAAAATCTCCTTTAATCGTACCCAAATACTGCGCTCCTCTCGCTTGATGCGTGGAACCGCTTCTAAAGTGATATTGTAATTTAAATTCTTTAAGGATTTATGCGATTGCTTTAGGTTTCTAAACAATAATATCAAGCTCTCGTTTAAAATTTCCTTTTTGGTACCTATCTGCTCCTGCAATGCTTTTACCGTCCATGTAAGTGCCACCGGATGTTTATACGTATTCCTTGTCAATAATTTGTCTGCAAACTGTGTACAAGCTAAAGATAGTTGGATCAATAATTGTCCCAAGCCTTCCATTAACTCTGTATTGTGAGGTTCCTGACTCAATACATCATATTTCTCATGGCTAGAAGCCGCACGTTCATGTAAACTCTGTACCAAAATAAACTTTTGCAAGTAAGGACGTAACACTTCCAAATCATGAACCGCATTTTCATAACTATTCATCACCTTACGACATTCTTCTAAGGAATTAACCACTTGGATATTTAATACAGCCAACCTGTTTCTAATTTTCGTTTGGACACGTTCATCACTGGGGAAAAGTTTGGCCTTTTCTTTCATATACCCCGCTAAAGCTTGGTAAGCATTTGCCAATTCCTCCTCCAACAAACGAAAGGGATGTAAGTACAATAAACCTAAAGAAATACTCCCATAAAACAAGGCTCCTAAAGGCAATAATATAGGTTGATGGTACCAAACAGGACTTAACTCTGCCCCTAACATGGTATAAATAACAATTAAAACAGCTCCAAAACTTATCCCTCTATAACGATCACTCAGACCACCAATCACAATAAAAGTGATGGTAGACCCTACCAATCCTATTGCAAATAACACAGGATAAGGACGTAATAATTCCACAGACAAACTGGCAACAATAAAACTAGCCACGGTTAGTAACAAAGCTTTTAAACGTCCTTTTGGATGGTCATTCGTTTCTGCCAATGCGCCGGCTAAAGCACCTAAAGCCAAGGTAACCCCAACATTAGAATAGCCTAATAATACAAACGGAACACATAATAAAGCCATACTCGCCGATGCCTTAAAAGAACGCATACGAACAGGATAGCGCCAAAAGTTACGACGCAAAGACTCATTGAAAAAATTACTAATAAATGTACTTGAGGAATTTGATTTCATAACACCTACTTTTTATGAGATATTAGCAGTTGTTTTACTCCTTAAAACTACCGCTTTATTAGCTGCAAATATAAAGTTTTAAAAACATGGAACCCTCCAATAAAAGATAAACATATCTACTAATCACGCATACGATTTCGTAGCAATTTCGGTTCATTTTAAAGGCCATTCAGAAAAATAAAATTTCGTGTTTTTCATAAAATCACACGACGAAAGCATTGTTAGGAACAGCAAAATAGTACCTTCTACGAAAAATGGAGATGTCTTTATGCCTCCTTATTATCGGGATCTTCTGGTAATTTATTTTTAAAACTAGGCGCCGCTTCTCTATAATTTAGTTTTTTCTTTTTAGATACAGTTACGATCATATCTTGATCCAATCCAAAGAGGGTGGCGAATCTAAATTTTTCGTCTAGCAGTTTGGTGATTTCTTCAAAAGCCTCTGGTAAAGTGAAGATTTTAATCTCATTTGTCTCCGCATAGCGATATTTAAAACGTAATACTTGTTTCTGGTCTATAGTGACCAAACGAGCATACACATTTAAGAAACCTTCTGACTTACGTACAGGCTTACTTAAAGTTAATTTTACAAAATTATCGTTAGCGATACTCGCAGACGTCGTATTAAAAAAATGTTCCAGTGTTTCCATGGGACAAAATTATAGGTTTTTTACTAGAAAAAGGCTGCATTTAAAGTAAAATACGTTAAAAAAAGTAGTTTTTAACTCCATAAAAATAATGGATGCAATGGAACGGATTACGATCGATCGGATTTGTAATCCGTGCGGTACCTCTACTAGATTGTCTAGCTCATAAACAATACAAATATCACCATCGCATAAATATATAATCCGTGACACGATCGCGCGGATTTGTAATCCGTGCGGTACCTCTACTCGATTGCCTAACTCATAAACAAAATAAATATCACAATTGCATAAATATATAATCCGTGACACGATCGCGCGGATTTGTAATCCGTGCGGTACCTCTACTCGATTGCCTAACTCATAAACAAAATAAATATCACAATTGCATAAAATTGAAATCCGTGCGTCACCTTAGTTCCATAGCCTAACCCCTAAACATAACAAGAACCACGATCGCACGGATTTATATTTTGTATGTCATCGTATCAATGCCATACAATTTACTAAGTATCACATAATTTTAAAACCTAAAGCCAACAGATGCCTGGTAGCCATTGTTTCTAAATCCATTATTGACATTTGTTAAACCATGCGTATATTTTATATCAAAAGTTACAATGAAAAGCTCAATTCCGGCTCCTATAAAAGCGTTTGAATCGTACCACTTAGATTTTCCTTTAAATGGACTATCAGTACGAACCCCACTCTCAGAAAGTTTTACGTTAAACGTCCCTCCCCCAATTGCATAAATGGGACCCATTTTTACTTTTAAACCCAAAGGCACCCCTATATAATTTATATTGTGCGAAATTTTATTAATGGTACCTCCGGTTCGAGAGTACTCCAAGCCCGATTGAAAATGCAGAAATGGAAAAACTTTCGTATCCTTATACACATTGATAAAATAATTACTGTTTGAGCTACCAACTTTATCACCGCCCTTAGAATTAAATGTACTAGAATAACCACTTCTTACTCCAAAACTTTTCTTTTGTTGTGCATGTAAACTACCTATTAATAATGTGAACGCAATTGTGAAAATGACTTTTTTTACCATGTTGAATCAATTAGTTTTTTTGTTTTAATATTTGATACAAATATATAGGCCATCAGTAAGGAGACCAGAAAAAACTAAACGAAGCATGCAAAACCACTAGTGAAACGACTTATTAAACTTGTGAAATAATCACCTCTGGGTATGAAGTGAACTAACACAATGGCGCGGATTTGTAATCCCCACAAAACATATACAATTAATAATAGTGCTTTATTTTGATTTTATTATAAAAGTCCATTTTTCATAATCTATAAACTTATCTAATTTTACTTCTGAGTAGTTAGAAATTGTCAAGTTTTTTTCTGTATGTTCACTTTTCTTTAGAAGTATATAACAATTCTCGTTTTCTGAACAGTATTGTTGGCCGTTTAACGTTCTTGATTTTAAATCGATTGGTGTCTCCAAATTTAAATGTTCCAATGTCCATTCAGACCATATTGCTAAATTAGACATTGCTTCTTTTTTCAATTCAGCATTTTTTATATTCAATGTTAATTGAATCTCATTTACAAAACGTTCTTCCTTTCCTATAATACTATAACCAATATCGTTTTGCACTCCATTTTTTGAATGAGTACCGAACTGGGTTATGTTCGTATTTGAGGTCCATTTTTTCTCTCCATTACTGAATTTTGAAAACCTCCAGCTATTAAATTCTGTTAATTTTGTTTTTGATGCTAGTAGTTCACGTAAATCCTCAACATTTATAAAACCTTTCACCTTCGGTGGATTATTATAGTTACTTGCTATGGAAGATGCAATATTATTTAAGGTTACTTTGTTCGTTTCATTAGTACTACAACAAACTAAACTAGTTATGAAGAGGAGACATAAGAATAATTTTTTCATACTATTTTTTATAATTTATAGTTATTTTTATTTTTCAGAAATGGATATCAATTCTACCGTCATCATTAGCCACATTAATTTAATCGCTCAACAGCCATTCTTCTCGCTTCCGCATTTTTATCATTTAGAGCAATATGTGCCAAAGAACTTTGTATTGTCAATTTACTGATTGCCTTTTTCCTAACGGACACCTCCTTATCGTTCATAGCAATATGTGCCAAAGAACTTTGAATTGTCAGTTTACTGATTGCTTTTTCCCTAACGGACACCTCCTTATCGTTCATAGCAATATGTGCCAAAGAGCTTTGCATTGTCAATTTACTGATTGCCTTTTCCCTAACAGACAGCTCCTTATCGTTCATAGCAATATGTGCTAAAGCACTTTGCATAGTCAATTTATCAATCGCTAACAATCTAAGCGCTGTATCACTTTCATTAAATGCAATGTGTGATAGTGAACTTTGAATGGTTAGTTTACTAATGGCGAGCCTTCTAATAGCTGTATCACTTTCGTTAAATGCAATGTGTGACAGCGTACTTTGAATGTCCAATTTACTAACCGCTGCCCTCCTTACTTCTGGATCCTTATCAGTCATAGCAATATGAGAAAGTGTACTTTGACTTCTACCCGCTTTTTCCGCAGTAGTCTCTGTCGTAGTAAAACTTTTTTTTATCGCAAATGTTCCTTTAATACAAGAGGTCAGAGATATAGCAAGTATTAAAATCGTAATTTTTGTTTTCATAGTATTTTTTATCATTACTTAGTTCAAAAGATAGCGGTTAGAACAACCAAAAACGCGTTGTTTTCACTCCTCATTTTTAGATATTTAAATGTACCATTTCTTTCTTTTAGAATCATTTTATTTTACTGATACCGATGTACTTATTAATAGTAAGACGTTCGCGCGGATTTGTAATCCGTGCGTCCACTATACTTAACGATAGGCACGGATTACAAATCCCCGTCATCTAATCCGCACCATCCAGAAACTACTTCTTCCATCAAAACAAATTTAGTTGGGATTAAACATGATAGGAATTCGGTATTTTACTGACACCGCAGTTCCATCTTGAAATCCTGGAGACCAATGAGGCATGCTATTAATAATTCGCAATGCTTCTCTGTCAATTTCAGCATTCACGCTTTGTTTTATCTTTACCTCGATAACTTTTCCTGTGGTATCAATTTTAAAATCCACAATTACTTTCCCTCCAATATTATTTGCCTTTGATAAACTTGGATACTTAATCTGACGTTTTATGAATGCATACATTTCTTTTTGACCTCCAGGAAAACTAGGAAACGTTTCAAAGTCATAATAAGGGACTTTTTCACCCTTTTCATTCTTACAAACTCCTTTTTTTTTCAATTTCCCTCTCTTGTAAATATCTTGTCGTTTTTGAACTCCATTTTTCCAAAAACTCAAAAAGGCACCGTGTTTCTTTCCCTTTTCATACAAAGAAGAGAAATGTAATTCGCCTGTTTTATACCATATTTTATGGCTTCCTTCATAGATTTTTTTGTCAGTATCTACAATTTTTAAACCTGTTTCCGTTCTTATTTGTCCAGAAAGTAAGTATACCCTTTCTATAACATGCGTACTTTCCAGCTTTTCAATTGTTTTATAATAAGACGCTCCTATAGAGGAGTCCATCTCTTTATACTTTAGATTTAAATAAATGGTATCCTGTCCAATAGCAAAGTTTGCCAGCAAACAGGCTATTAAAATTAAAAGTGATTTTTTCATTGTTATTTTATTGAGAATGAGTTTATTTATATTGATATTGGGGTGATTGCTTTCAAGTTTTCAATGAAAACTATCCACAATTAAGGTCCAGAATAAGATGGAATCTCCTTGTAAACTATCCAACTCATTCATTTACTAGATTTATTTCTATATCTATATGTGTATCTTTATTCCAATTAGCCAAATGATCCTGAAAATGCATATGACAGTTGTCGTTATCCTCCAGGTGATTCCTGATCTTATCAAAAAAATCACATAATCCTAAAAGATTTTCTTTCGAAGCACAAATGATTCCTAATTTCCCTTCTTCAACAAAAGGTCCATCTTCATCGGCATGCGTTTTTGAAATGTAAATATTCATTTTATATATTGTTTTTTATAATGTTAATGATGTTTGAGTACTATTGAAAGGAGGTAAGACATTGCACTGTGTATTATTTTTAAATCCATAAATTTAATTACAGTTGATAGTTTACATCATTGACCATAAATTCAAGAACAACAACAAACAACTCAGAATCAAAATAATAACATTTAATATCTTCCATGATTTTCCCGATAATTTAAGACTAATACTACTAAAAATAATCGCTGAAGCACAAAATATTATACTAAGAACCGTCGCATCCCATCTACCATCAAGAAAGTTAGGAAGGTAATCTTTAAAAATTGCAACTCGCTCAGCTTGTGTAATTCCTAAATTGAAAACATATATCCATAATCCATATATCCAGAAGGGGATTAAAAAACATATTAAACTTACCAGGGTTAATAGTTTTAACTTGGAATGATTTAAACTTTTCATATAGTAATTATATTTTTTAGTCTAGTGATTATCAACGTTTAATATATAAATCGTAGCATCCAGAAGGGTGCTATAATTTTATATACAGTGTTATAGCCTTTTCTATTGTTTACATTTCCCCCATCCAACGTTCCAACTACCATCTGAATTTAGTTTAACACCATCATAAGCACCACCAACGCTCCAACTACCATCTGAGTTTAGTTTGGCTCCATTGTACTGTGCGAAACTAACTGCATTAAAAATAAATAGTACTAGAATTGTTAATGTTGTATTTTTTGATAGAATTTGATTTTTCATAATTATTTATTGGCTACGGTATTGTATAAGATTTGTGCGGCTTAAGATCCGTAGGATTTTCAGCCTAGTACAAATGCTAATTGGTTGTTTTGATTTTACAATTTTTTTTTAAATATAGCATAAATTTTATACGTTGTTGAACTAAACCTAAAGGTAGTATTTTATGTCATTTGAAACGACATTTTAATATCGTCAAAGTTCTTTTTCTTTAAATCAGTTTTTGATAGTCCGAAATAATATGTCCCACTTCCTCCATATTTAGATAAATCAGTATTTGAGTCATCACAATCCAATTGTAAGAGTAATTCATAAGTTTTTGACAACTCTAATATATCATTCCAACGTTTTTTATGTTCCGAACTTTCGGCTAAATAAAGACCTAATTCTTTTGAAGCAAATTCGTAAACTACACTTGATTGGATTGACCTGTCGTATCCAAGAATTTGATGCATTTTATTTGAATCTTCGTAAAGCTCTTCTATTAAATATTCATCCGTTGGTTGATAAAAGTAAAAGTAAAAATCCTCATATTTTTTCTCAAACTCGAATAGTTTATAATTCTCATCGTCTGGAATTGTGTAAAATTGAAAATATTCGATTTCAGCGGTTTTAAATGTCTGATTTTGTTCAAGGTCATTTGGGAATTCAGTTCGTACTATATTTTCATTTTCGCTGAATATTAATTTATATGGTTGGTTTACACCATTAAATTCTTTCCAATCTTGGTCAAGACTCAAAAAGACGTAGAAAAACCCTTTTTTTGGCAAATTGTTTTCTTCATCAAACTTTGTTAATTCTGACAAATTATACTGTGCACAAAATAACATTGATTTATTATCTGATTTTGGCCATTCAAAGTCTTTTGGTAAATCAGGTTTTCCACCGATTTTTGACTTTCCAATTTTTACGTCTATATCATCACTCGATTTAGTCCGAATTCCAACAGTTGGTCTAATCATATTGATTAGTTTTTCCTTGTCGGATTTTTCAATTTCGATTTCTTCCGAATTCCGAACGAAAGACTTGATTTTCTCTAAATTATTTTTTCTGAAGCTGAACATTTATTTCTGCATAATGTTTTTAGGATATTGCGTACAACGATTGGGCTAAGAAGCGTTGACATCCCGCAGGCTGGCAATGATTTTTAGCCTCGTGTTGCGGTGTCGTTTTTTTATTTTTAATGCACTCCAATTCCGTCAAACATTAGTAGGCTTATTGCAGTATCTTTATACTTTATTCCTTCGTAAACTTGAGTTATCTCAAATTTTATTTTTGTCTCTTTATTCGCTGGAAAATTTATTTCTCCTATGCCAATTATTTGGATTTCGAATGAATCCAAAAGGTTTAAAATCGCATAAGGTTTGTCGTTCAAATAAACTTTCAGTTGTTTAATTCGTGAATTGTTTTCCCAAGTCTGTTTATTTTTTTTGTATCCGTTTGCTAATGAAATTCGGTTAATTCCTAAACCGCCTTCATATCCTTTCATTTCTCTAAAATCAAAACAATATTCAATAAACTCTCCGATTCCGAAATCAGGTTTTCCCTCAATCCAAGCTGTGTTTTTGTTAAAATCGTGAGCATTGTTCGGAGAGTAATTTATTCCGTAATTTTCTTTCAATTCCGACGAAGCATTAATCGACTTAACAGATCCTCCACAATACCAACTACAACCTTTCAAAAAGATTAAATCTCCAATTGGTTTATCAGGTGTTTCATAATCTTCATATTCAAAGAAATCAGAATCTTTTCCTTGAATTGCTTGAATCGTTTTCAATTCTTGCGATAACAAAATTGAGCTCAATGTTAAAAAGAATATTGTTAATTTAATTTTCATATCGTTTTTCTCAAATGCACCCCAATACCCACAACAACATCAAAAACTTGACGGTATATCGCGTATATCAACAATAAGGTGCCTATTTATTATTAAATAATAAAACTCGTAAGTTCCCTTACAAGCTCCTTCAAATATACAAAAGAGAACGTTATGCGCAGCGCATATATACCGTTATTTTCAAACAGCTCTAAACAAATATATTATTGCAGTGAATGCTGAGAATGTATCACTGGTACACTATAAAATGTTGTTTTTTTTGTAAGTTGTTCAGGTTTGG
>Ga0209292_1007184_pt1 | contig 10681 bp, 14 predicted proteins | sample GOMGulsemesocosm_2_FD_184634 | JGI IMG/M metagenome (GOLD analysis project Ga0209292, IMG submission 184634) | Methane-oxidizing microbial communities from mesocosms in the Gulf of Mexico - GOM9C Gulf of Mexico (SPAdes) (version 2) | ecosystem: Environmental > Aquatic > Marine > Cold seeps...
GATTCAGCCGCCATCACCTGAACGCTGAATACGCTTAATACGCTTAACACTGTGCTTAACACAACCCTCTGCAATACAGCAAAAAATTGACCTTTAATATATTTCATCATTATTACCTCATTATTTTAATTTAAGCTGCATTGCTTGACGATTAATCTTCTTATAAACTTTGTGGCCCATGGTGTTCACGAGCAAGGTAATGTAAGGATCAATATGACGGAAAAATTTATTCCAACCAGCGCATAAATAATTCAGCCCTTTCTGTCCTGCAAGAGTTTTAAGTAACCTATTTTTTGGACACTCTCCAAAGCATGCAAATTGGTAATTACATTGACGACATTGATCTGGTAGTGAGCTTTCTTTGGCATAGCCAAACGCTTGCTGTTTTTCGGAAAACTGCATTTCTTGCAAGTCATTTTCACTGATATTTCCTAATTTGTAATCAGGATAAACATAGTGATCACAAGCAAATACATCGCCATTCGCTTCGATTGCCAACCCTTTCCCGCACATAGGACCTAACGTACATAATGGATTAACACGCCCCATCCACGCTTCAATTGCAGCTTCAAAGTAAGGTACATTAATCCTGCCGACGTCTTCATTAAGCCATTCATCAAAAATGGTACATAAGAAGTCACCCCACTGCCCTGCTGATACGCACCAAGCTTCAACGACAGAATCAGGATGATTCGGCTCAGCTTCAGGCATACCTTGAAATAGAATTTCCGACTCATCCCAATTTTGGGGCGCGGTATCACGAAAGCTTTTCGGCTCAACAATAGGAATAAATTGCATTTGTGGCGAGCGAACTACATCACGTAAAAAACGATAAATAGATAGCGGCTCAGCACCAGAAACGTTATTAACGCAAGTTAAAGTGGCAAAGTTAATATTATATTTATGTAAAATATCAACCCCCTTCATCGTTTGTTTGAATGTGCCACGACCCGCACGGTTAGTGCGATAGGTGTTATGGATCATCTCTGGTCCATCAATACTAATACCGACTAAAAACTTATTTTTAGCAAGGAACTTTCCCCACTCATCATCAAGAAGAATACCGTTAGTTTGTAAGTCATTCTCAATTGTCACGCCAGGTGGGCAATATTTTTTTTGTAATTTGACTACTTCACGGAAAAATTTAACACCCAGTAGCGTCGGCTCACCACCTTGCCAATGAAACACAATTTCAGGAAAGTTTTGCTGCTCAATATAAGTGCGAATATAACGCTCTAACATTTCAGGGCTCATCGTTGGCTTACAACCTTTGTCATAATCAAGTAACTGCTGCTTACTCAAATAATAACAATATGTACAATCAATATTACATGCAGGTCCAATGGGTTTGGTCATCACGTTCATACGCTGTTGTGGTTTGCCATTGTGCTGGCGAATTTGATTATTACTCATATCATTCACTACCATGAACTGTAAAAATACAGTATTGCGACCATTAATATTAATGGTTTTAAAAACCAAAAGGAGCTACACCCGGTATCACCAGATGTAACTTCCTTGTTTACAAATGCATTAATTAACAATAATTAAAATTGTTTATTTATATTGAGCATTTTCCCAAATATTCATTTTTTCTACGATCTTATCGATAGAGAATGAACCAGGAACTTGACGTGGTGGATATTCGATAAATGTTTGTAACCATTGCCCCGTTGCCGCTGCGCCCATGTACACATATGGAATACGATCAAACATCCAGCTTTCATAAGTACCAGACGTCAACATTGCACTCTCGTACGGGTCTTGGCGAAGGTTAAAGATGAATGGAACACGGAGTTCTTTCATCGGACACTGCCAAACTTGGAAACCAGTACATTCTTGTACTGAGTAAAGCACTTTCCAATCACCAACACGCACACCAGAAACAGAACCACCATCAGTAACGTAGAAGAACGTCTTACGAGGCCAATCAGTGTTGTCATCAGCGGTGGTGCTTTTGCCTTCTTTCAGTTTATCTAACAAGTTATAACCATCTAGATGAACTTTATAATCTTTACCGTTAAGGTTTTTACCTTGCTTCAAATCTGCAACGATAGAGTCATCGCCGACTGCCGCCATGAATGTTGGGATCCAATCATTGTGCGCACCAATTTCGTTAACAATTTGACCTGCAGGAATTTTACCAGTCCAACGGATCATAGCAGGAACACGGAATCCCCCTTCCCATGTCGAGTTTTTCTCACCACGGTAACGTGCTGTTGCACCATCTGGCCATGTGAATTTTTCAGCACCGTTATCTGTTGTATAAGAGACGATTGTGTTATCAGCAATTTTTAGTTCGTCTAATTTATCAAGTAATTGACCGACCATGTTGTCATGCTCAACCAGACCGTCGCCGTATAAACCACCACGCTTAGAAAGCCCTTTAGACTCTTCTTTAAGGTGAGTCCAAACATGCATACGTGTTGAGTTAAACCAGACAAAGAACGGTTTCTTTTCTTCGTGTGCTTTATCGATAAATTTAAGCGCTGCACCGAGGAATTCTTCATCCACCGTTTCCATTCGCTTACGTGTAAGAGAACCAGTATCTTCGATACGACCGTCAGCATATGAATGAATCACACCACGAGGTCCGAATTTTTTCTTGAACGCTGGATCCTTAGGGTAATCAGCATTCTCAGGTTCTTCTTCTGCATTTAAATGGTAAAGGTTACCGAAGAACTCATCAAAACCGTGCTCAGTTGGTAACTGGTCATCTCGATCACCAAGGTGGTTTTTACCAAACTGAGCGGTTACATAACCTTTATCTTTAAGCATAACCGCCAATGTTGGATCTTCAGCGCGCATACCTTCTGCTGCACCAGGGATACCTACTTTAGTCAGACCCGTACGCATTGGATGTTGACCCGTGATAAATGCAGATCGACCTGCAGTACAAGAGTTTTCACCATAAAAATCGGTGAACAACGCACCTTCATTTGCAATACGGTCGATATTTGGTGTCCAGTGACCCGCTTGACCTTTCGTATACGCACTCAGGTTATCAATACCAATATCATCGCCCCAAATTGCTAGAATATTAGGTCGACTGGTATCTGTAGTCGCGAAACTTGCTGTTGCAGTGGTTGCTAATGCTGCACCAATACAAAGCTGAAGTAATGTTTTACGTTTTAACATTTCATGTACCCATTATTAGTTAAGAACTTTAATTAATGGGAAGATTATGCGATGTAATAATTTATTGAATACCGTAAAACTACTGTAGCAAATCGACTATTCATCATTTTTGTGAGTTAATTTGATTTAAGTCAGTTTTAGAATGGTGCATCATTTAAAGATGTTGCGATTGTGAATATCAACAAATAAACAGGTATTTTTACGACTACTCTCCGAATAAGAGGCGTTGTAATATCTTCTTAATAAATATTATTAAGGAGATATTAATGACGAATTCAGCTATATCATTTGAGCAACTGTTGATCGAACAATCGTCATTAATCACTTGCGAACCAGAACGTTTCGAACATAACTGGAATAAGATTGCAAAAAAGGTACTTGAATGGTTTCAACTCGATCGCATGTATCTTTATCAAAATGACAAGTCATTAATTGAAGAGACCATGCATATTGATACAGTACTAAAATTTATGCGAGTGGCAAGTAAGGGGTTTTATACTGTCGATGATGTACTTAAAAGCGTGGATAACAACGATATTGAAGATTATTTAAAAATGCTACACTCGCAAATCCCGATCCACTTTTCCGCAGTACAGCTAAGCATTCAAAAGAATTCACTTTTCAAGTTACTCTATAAAAATGGTGTGCGTTGGCATGTTATTTTACCCCTTCAGATCCACGGTAAAAAATGGGGAGCACTCTCGATGAGTCGTGTCGGTGAAAATGCACAACCTTTAAGCGACAGCCAACTAATACAGATAAAGTTACTTGCCGAAATGTGGGCTGTTAATTGGCAATTCGCTAACCTATCACGGCGTTTATCGAGTGACGTAACGCCAGGTAACGCATTATCATTATTGAGTTATCGTCAAAAAGAAGTACTTAGTTTAATCGCAACTGGCATGACCGCAAAAGAATGTGCAAAGATTTTAAATCTTAGTGGCCGCACCATTGAATCTCATAAATACCGCATGCTAAACGTGTTAAATTTATCTTCTCAGGCAGAGTTAATTAAATTCGCGGTCCAAAATGGGCTCGTAGCTAATCAATATCCTCTACGCGCTCAACCCGTCCAGTCATCATACAAAAACCTAATATCATAGCGACTATCCCTACACCTGCGGGTAAGAAAGTTGAAGTGCCAATAGAAACATCATCGCTCAATTTTGACTGCTTAGGATCATCAGGTAAGTAAACAACTTCAACCATATCTCGAACGCGGTATGGACGATATGGTAAATAATTTTCAGGTGTTGTTAAGAAGGTGTCCCCTGCCAATTCAAACTTGGCTATCGCACCGTATTTATTGTCACCACTTGATCGCAAAACATCATAAGAACGGACCTGTCCAACTGTATATTCACCCTGTGTCATTAGCTTAAAATTATAGCTCGCATTACTATAACCAAGATAAAGTAATCCAGCTCCGATAATACAAGCCAGCAAACCTTTCAAAATCATCATATTCCCTTAAATTAATTTACCATTAAGTCACTTCACACCATTGATAATACTTTATTTCAGCAAGCCCTAACATAGGCAAATCCTCGTCTGTATCACCATATGCATAAACAGTATCAAAGCTATATAAATCAATATTATTCCTTATGAAAACCACTTTGTTATCACCACCACAATCACCAAATACGTAGTTACCAGTCAGTACTGAATCCTTTACTTCTAATTCACTGCATATCAGTTCTACATTGTGCTTTTTGCACCAGAAGTAGAGATATGGGTTTAATGATGCCGATACAACGACGACTTTATCACCGCGGCTTTTGTGCCAGTTCATTCGAACCATTGCTGTTGGCCTTAAAACAGAAGGTAAATAATCAACAGCGAACTGTTTTCCTAACTCAAATACCTGCTGTTCACAGCGATTCCAAAACGCAAATTTAGCTAAAAGCGGTCTTATTTTAGCCGCAGGGAATAATCCTATTTTGTACAATAAGATAATAGGAGATAACAGTATCATGCCTGCAATTAAGCGGTATTTTGGGGTAGCGTAGAAAATAAATTTAGTAAACGCATCTTCGCTGGTGATCGTGCCATCAAAATCAAAAAACGCGATGTTCACCCTAAATACCTTTTCAGTTCAGTCATTATCAGCGGTATTGTTGGTGTACAAACATGAGGCAATGCTTCAATATCAAACCAGCGAACTTCACGACATAAATGGGGCTCAGCGTTTATTAGTTCACCTTGCCAATCATGACACACATAAACATAATGCTGACAATCCACATTAGGATCTGATAATTGAATTAAGAAATTAAGATTAATAGGCTCGACCCCCACCTCTTCCGCTGACTCACGTAGTGCACTTACTTGCGGAGTTTCACCAAGTTCAATTCGGCCACCAGGAAGGCTCCATTGTTGATCGAGAAACTCGGTATTTTGACGAAAACCAAGTAGCAATCGAGAGTCCTTGATGAAGATAATTTGAACTACATCCTGAATCATTGTTTATCCTTAAAATATGATTTCGACGGGTGAATAGCGATTGTATTGTAAATTTAAGTGATTAACAAAGCAGAGACTTACCATTTCACGCCATTTGTTTGACAGCTAATGCCAGCAGCTCTAAAGTGAGCTGCAACTCATTATATGGAGTAAATGATGCACTCACCTTACATCAATACTTGTTTCTTAAGTGGATTTAGCTCTCTAGTGCTTTCCAAAGGTGGCAATCTGTCTGCTCTTTACGAATCAGTTGGTTTAAATACAGCTATATTTTCAGAAGAGAGTTTGCTTATTCCCTATGACAAGTTTGTCTATCTTTTGGAGGCCGCAGCTGCTCAGTTAGACTTCCCCGATATCGCGATGCAGTTAGCTCGACAGCAAGATATGATGGTATTGGCACCATTAGGCTCGATGCTCAGCAGCTGTGATAATGTCTCGGAAGCATTAGAAGTGATCGTTAAATACTTAAAGCTGCTAGTATCTGGTTATCAAGTTGATATTCAAGAACAACACGACCACTTAACAGTAAGCTTCTATCTTGAACTACCTCATATTCAAGAACTAGTGCAATATCAAGATTATGCCATGGCGAGTGCGGTAAATATTCTCTATGGATTACTCGGTAGATCATTTCCAATTAGAGCCTGTTATTTTCTTCGCAGTGAACGAGATCAACAACGAATTTCAGAATATGCCCAATACTTTGGCTGTCCTGTCGCTTTTAATAATCACACCCTTTCGCTTACCTGTGACAATTCGGTTTTACAGTCAGATATTGGAAACCTTGTTAAGCAACTTAATACCAGAATCAATAATACCAAGCCATTACACAATGAATGCATAGTAAAACGGGTTTCTAATGCGATTAGTTTTTCACTTACCAATGGCATATATAGATTAGAAGATATTGCATCATCAATGAATTATAGTCAGCGCACTCTCCAGCGTAAGTTAAGTGAGCAAAACACCTCATTCAGCGCGCTGCTTGACTCAGTTAGATTTAACATGGCAGATCAATATTTGAAGAACTCTTACTATCGCCAAACAGACATTGCAGTACTACTTGGTTATAATAGTTTAAGCGCATTTAGCCGTAGTTATCACCGCTGGAGTGGTATTTACCCTAATGAAGCTAGAAAGCGGATGCCAAAAGACTAATCGACACCCACTCGATAAGCTCAAATATTCTTTTATTTTACTCGAATGTATTTGATGAATTGAATTTTACTGCGAGAAACACAGCCATTATCTTCATAACCTGATATTTGATAACCGCTGGAAATCAGTAACTGCAACATCGCAGGGTATTGGTTCATTGATTTAACACTAATTGCGTCATAGCCAGAATCAAGCGCCCAAGATTCCTGTTTTTCACGTAATTTGGTCGCGACGCCCAGCTTTCGATATTGAGGAGCAACCCCACCTAGCCAGCTATAAAATTCAATATTCGATATTTCATAACCAATCTTATAAGCGATGGGGAGATGTTGATCATATGCAACTAAAATTAAGTTACTCTTATCTGCTAGCCTTTCTGTAAGTTTTTCAGCTGTTGTTCTACCATCGAACTCAGGTATTTTAACATTAACAGCTAACACATCTTCTATAGTGCCAATGCGAAAATCAAAGTGCATGCTTAACTCACTCTACATTTAATCAAACCCTGCGCCTGAGGTTAGATTAAAAAATTATTACTTAGCTACCAGATATGTCAATATTTCAACTATTTGACTTGGAGTCGTAGCCCAAGATTGCGCCGAACCATCAACTTCTTTTAACGCATGGATCAAACTTTCATCATGCAGGGTAATATAAGGTTTTCCTAATGCAGCACAGTAACCAGCATCGAATGCAGCGTTCCACTGTTTGTATTTGTCACCAAAACGAATTACCGCTAGATCGCAATTTTTGATAGCCGTTTGAATTCGAATCGCATTCACTTTTGATGACTTATGATCTCGCCAAAATGACGTACTTTCTTCACCTAAACAATCACCAGCTGCATCACTTGAATCATGATCCGTTATCGCTGAAGTAAATTGAATATCAAGATCTTTCTGCTCGCAACCAGTGATAATTTGTTCGCGCCAATCACTGTGAATTTCACCTGATAAATAAACAACGTATTTCATAAACCATACCTACTTATATTGAATGTAATTGTATTGAATGTAATTATATTGAAACACTGACCCCATTAAATTGTACACAATAAAATCTAAAATTGGAGACGATGCCAACGGCAAATGTAACAATACCTTAACAATTTAAGACTCGAAGGTAAATACCAGCCTGAATAAACTCACAACCAGCGACGAACTTCTGCTTGATAACTGATGAATTCAGAACCAAATATGTCTTTGAGTGCTCGCTCCTCAGGTTCAATCTGAAATTGATTCATATAAAGCACGAAACCGACAACGCCTATAGTTATCCAGGGCGATGATAAATACAGTGCCCAAGCGAGTAAAAATAAGGCAAAGCCAACATACATAGGGTTACGTGATATGGCATAGATACCCGAACTGACCAATGCAGTCGTTGTTTCAGGTTTCAAAGGGTTAACCGTTGTTTTAGCTCTTCGAAAAGAAACAACACCCGCAATACAAAAAAAGAGACCTATAGCAACAATCGCAGCTAATAGTGACAAACGCGCCACGGAATTCATCTTAACCATAGGTACAACAAATGAAATAGCCCACATAGCAAACGCAAATAGTCCTGCTACAAGTGGTGGTGGAACTCGATTCTTAAGTACCGTGTTTTTAAGTGCTTGCATCATACTCTCCGAGGTTATTAAGCCTTGTTACATGCCACTACAATCCAGCTTGGATCATATCTTTAATAACAACTGCTTTAACGAAGTGATCTAATTTATGTGTTTTGATCCACCACGTCGCAGCTTCCATCAGTAGCTCAGGGTTATCATTTTTGTTGGCGAAAAAAGCATAAAATGAAAGACCGACATTATCGCCTTTGCTGTCTATCTTCTTATTACAAACCTCAATGATTTTGTTTCTTAATTCTTGTCTCATGATTAACTCATCAACCGTGTTAACAGATAACCTAACAGCACTAAAAATAATACCACAGTAGAATAAAACGTTAATGCAAAACCAAACGCTCTCGCTGGCGCGCCATGGCTATAACCAATAAAGAAACAACCTCGGCCAATTGCAAATAATAGTGAACATACAGGAACTACTGATAGCCAAGCGCTTGGCATTAACAAACACGAAGCCGTATAAACACCAAAAGCAATAACTAGCTGCTCGAGTGTATTCTGAAGTAAACTTTGAAGAATGATGGCGTCATTCGTTCCAGATGTTAATCCACTGCCATCAATGTCTTCACTACTAAAAAAGCGAAGTTTAGCCAACCGCCCTATTGATGCGATTAAAATCAAGGTTGGTAATATCAACGATAGTCCTAAAACGCTTAACCTTTCTGATTCATGACTGATTAAATGGTAGTTAAAAGGGTCAAATACAATAGCCATCGCAATAACAAGTATTGAAGTTAACATTGCTGTCGACATACCCTTAAATACACCACTTTGCTTTTTTGATAATGCCATGTTTATTCCTGTAATAGGCTTGGGTTAGGCGGGATTTACTTCGCTAAGGTTTGCAATGGAAATTTAATTTATTGCCATCTAAATCTCTAAAATAAGCACAATAATAACCACCAGAACGTAGACCTGGGTCTCCTTCATTTTGTCCACCCAAAGCTAATGCTTTTTTATGCAGCTTATCGACGTCCTCAGTTGAAGACACACTAAGAGCAACCATAGTGCCATTACCGTAACTTGCATCTTCACCATCAAATGGATTACCGATCGCTAGCACAGGCTTGCCTTCACCAAAGCTCCAAGCTAAAAATGTTTTTGAATCAGCTACTTTTTCCGCGCCCATCACCTTCATTAACGAGCCGTAAAAATAACGCGAAACGTCAATATTTTGTGAGCCCAACATTACATATCCAATCATTAACATACTCCTATGCCGTCTATTTTCTTATTAAAAATATTGATAATTTTAATACTTGATTTTTGGAGCTTAACTTCATGATATGACTTAATCAAATAAAAAGATTTTGCTCTAATTCTAAAAGCCGTTTTTTTAACGACAAACCACCGCCATAACCGACAAGCTCGCCCTGACTGCCAATAATTCGATGACAAGGAATGATAATAGCTAATCCATTTGCGCCATTGGCACTGCCTACCGCTCTCACTGCATTTTCATTACCAATTGATAATGCTAAATCCAGATAAGTAGCCATTTCACCATATTCCACTTTTTCTAATGCATCCCATACCGACTTTTGAAAATCAGTACCGACAAGTAATAGTGGAATATCAAATACACTACGCTCACCAAGAAAGTACTCTTCCAATTGTGTCTTAGTACGATCTAAAACATCATCATTTTGCTCTACAAATGAGGCGTTAAGGCCACGCTGAATTCGGCTATCAACGGATTCTCTCATTTTTCGATAGCGAAAATCACACAAGCAAAGTTTGCCATTATATGAGCCCAGTACAAATTCTGCGTAAGGATGTTTAAAGTATTGAATATTAATTTGATTCATCATCATTACCCTATTTGGAATAAGTTACCTGTAGACAATATTTTTTGTTAACCTACTATTTTCTTCGACATATTATAGCCACTAATCACAAAGCCAACGTCTTGATATAACTTTAAAGCCCGCTGATTGTGATAGGCGACTCTTAACTTAATTTGTTCAATACCAATCGCTTGCAGTTGAGATTCAAGGGCTTTAATGGCCAATTTTCCATAGCCGTTATTACGCTGATTTGAGAAAATGAAAAAGTCGTAAATAAACGTCGATTTATCGCTGATTTTAATCGAATGCCATAGATAACCTACAACTTTCGAGCCCGATTCCGATTTAAATTCAAGGCACAGTAAATCATGTTCATTCGTTTCCAATCCATTAGGGAAACTACGGATAAGATCTTGCTCAGCCAATTCGATAGCCCTATCCATCGAATGACCGTAGTTATCAGCTATTTCACGACTATAATCATCAATGAAATAATCACAATAAC
>Ga0209292_1007185_pt1 | contig 10679 bp, 10 predicted proteins | sample GOMGulsemesocosm_2_FD_184634 | JGI IMG/M metagenome (GOLD analysis project Ga0209292, IMG submission 184634) | Methane-oxidizing microbial communities from mesocosms in the Gulf of Mexico - GOM9C Gulf of Mexico (SPAdes) (version 2) | ecosystem: Environmental > Aquatic > Marine > Cold seeps...
ATTTACTGCTTGCAATATCTGTTAATAAATTAGCAGGAATACTGCGACCATCTCTCTCATATTGTGCTGCTTTTCTTTGCTTTTGTAGTAATTGAAGTTCCAATCTATTTAAGTTGCCACGAACCACTTTTCTTTTACTATCAAATGCAAGCATCTGCCCTCTTAAAGCGACTTCCATATCATTTACGCTACGATAAGTACTTAATAAAACTTTATCATGTGATTTTTGTTTATTAATAATAGCTTCTTGCTGCTTTCTTAATAAAACTAAACGTTTAACCAACTCGCGCTCTGCTTTTGTTTTTTCTTTTTCAACAACGTCAACCACACGTGCATTTTCATTTAAAGACTCTCGTCGATGTCTAACAGCCTTAGGCGGTACCTGATCCGAAAAAAAGACCTTCCCTTTTTCATCAACCCATCGATACATTTTCTTCGCAGCATTTGCATTTGTTATCTGTCCAGCTAGCGCTAGAACCATACAAACTAAAGCAATATTTTTTTTGAAAAACAGCATACGCATAAAATCTTATTTTCTGTAAATATAGTATTAAAGATAGCTAAAATCAGCCTAATAGCAAAGCTAATTGACTTAATGGAGGTAAAATCATCATTTTTGCTAATTGTAAAAACACTAAAGCAACTAAAGGCGATAAATCAATTCCGCCCAAATCAGGAATTACTTTTCGACATAAGCCTAACAATGGCTCAGTCAAACTCTGTAAAAGTGAGCTTGCTGGATTGTAATTACCCGGATCAAACCAACTTAGAATTGCTCTAGCAAAAACAGCAAAAACAAAAATATTCAGTACTAATTCTACGATTTGTTTAAACCCATACAGAATTAACACTGCTCCACCCACTATTTCGCCTTGTAAAGCGAGAATTGAAAAATCAGCTATCATTTGCACGCCAATCGCCAATACAAGTGATGACGTATCTATTTTACCAATAGCGGGTATAAATCGACGTAATAGCTTTAAAGGTGGATGCGTTATTTTAACTAAAAACTGTGAGATAGGATTATAGAAATCAGCCCGTGTCCACTGAAATAGAAACCGTAGAATAATAGCTAATATATAAAGTGAAACAACTGTATCAATTAAAAATACAATTGGGTTTGTCATATAACTTGCGCCCATTATTTCTCTCCTAGTTCTTTTGACATTTCTATTGATCGATCACGAGCTGCGTGCAATGCTTTAGAAACCAAGGAGGTAAACCCTCCATCATTAAAAGTATTCAGAGCTTGCTCTGTTGTACCGCCTGGTGAAGTCACCTTTCGTTTTAACTCACTCGGTGTATCATCAGATTCTAAGGCTATTTTAGCCGCTCCTAAAGCTGTTTGCTGAATTAATAGTCTTGCTGTTTTTTCACTTAAACCTAACTGTAAAGCTGCTTCTTCCATTGCTTCCATTAATAAAAAATAATACGCGGGGCCACTTCCAGAAACTGCTGTTACCGCATCAAGTTCACTTTCTTTTTCAACCCACAAAGATATACCAACAGCACGTAAAATATTTTCAGCTAAATCTTTTTGTTCATTACTTACCACACTATTAGCATGTAAAGCTGTTGCCCCTGTCATAACTAATGCGGGTGTATTTGGCATACAGCGAACAATAGCTACATCCGTTCCCAGCCATTCAGCAAGACTTGCTTGTGAAATACCTGCTGCAATAGAAACAAATAACTGTTCTTTATTATCAGAGCTGTTCTGTATTTTTTCTGTCACTATCCGCATAACTTGAGGTTTAACAGCTAAAACAACAACATCAACATTTTTAACTAACTCATCATTGTTATCAGTGATATTAACTTTTAAGTTTTCTGCCAAAGACTGTAATGTATCAGGATTGGTATCTGACACCCATATCTGACTAGCAGAATGTCCACTAGTAATTAATCCATTAATTAAACTCGATGCCATATTACCACCACCGATAAAACCAATTTTTTTTGTATTCATTAATAAAGAGAAAAAGAAAATTTAAATTAACTCTATTTTACTGTTTATTTAGCTTATGTCACCGATAATATAAAAGAAGCTCAGATTACGTTACTCTAACCATTCTAACTAACATGAAGAATCCATCTAAATTTGTGATGTTTTATTACTTTGTCTATTGAAATCAAATCATTCTGCTCATACACTCGTAGTTTTTTGGGGATATTTTAATTATGTTGCTTAGAGCCACAATTACCCTCACCTGCCTGTTTAGCGGCTATTTCATTTATTTACAAAGCAATACACTTTTAAGCCCAGCTCCAACCCATGCCCCGAAGCAAAGTCCATACAAATCAAATAATAATCACCGTATTACAGCTATTCCCGATACACATGGGCAGAATGAAGAGGTTGTTGCTTTAGGAAAGCTATTATTTTTTGATACTCGTCTTTCAAAGAATAGTTCTGTTTCTTGTGCATCTTGTCACAACCTACATAATGGGGGTGTTGATGGTCTTACTGTTTCCTCAGGTATCTTTAACCAAACAGGACCAATAAACTCTCCAACTGTTTTAAATAGTTCGCTTAACTTCAAACAATTCTGGGATGGTAGAGCTAACACTTTAGAAGATCAGATTGATGGCCCCATCAATAGCCCTATAGAAATGAATTCCTCTTGGCCTGAAGTGATTATTAAATTAAATAACCACCCTAGATACCAAGAAAAATTTGCTGCGCTATATCCATCATCAGGTATTACTGAAAATACTATCAAAAATGCTATTGCCAGTTATGAGCGTAGTTTATTAACACCCAATTCTCGTTTTGATTTATTTTTAAAAGGTCAAAAGGATGCAATAAATTCAACTGAAAAAGAAGGCTACCAATTATTTATCAACTATGGCTGTATCGCTTGCCATCAAGGCGTTAATGCTGGTGGCAATATGTTCTCGAAAATTGGTATTATGCATGACTATATTGCTGATAGAGGCAACCCTACAGAAGCTGACTTAGGACGCTATCAAGTTACACAAAAGGAAGACGATAAAAATGTCTTTAAAGTTCCAGGGTTACGCAATATTGAAATCACAGCCCCTTACTTTCATGATGGAAAGGTTAAAACCTTAGAGTCTGCTGTAGAAAAAATGGCTTATTATCAATTAGGGATAGAACTATCCGATAATGAAGTTAAGCTAATCGTTAGTTTTCTTAAAACATTAACAGGGAAGTTAAAATAATGAATTCAAGAAAGTTTTATCTGCCAATTGTTTTGAGTTTTTTAGTCATAGCTTTATTAGTCGCTATTACCTACACCCATTTTAGTAACACTCCATCTTTAAAAAATAAACTACAGTTATTATCTAAACAGGCTAGTCAATTAAACCTACAGATTAATCAATCAATACTGTTGCACTCATTAGGAATAAACAACAACTATGATCGACTCACTGAACTAACCCTTAAAATTGATAATCTTCAATATGCATTCAATCGATTAGAAGATAAAACTAAAGCACTTAAAAACGAAGCTATCCTTATCGCCCTCAAAAACGTCAAGCTACAACTTAATGAAAAAATTGATTTAATTGAGACATTCAAATCAAGCCATGCTATTTATACTAGCTCGAAGCTGTTCTTTAACAAAAGAATAAACGAACTAAAAAACAATGGTTCATTAAATCCATCAGAACAACAACAGATCTATCAATTACAAAATATTGTATATACCACTAGCCCCTCTACAATTGAAATAGCTTCCCAATATCATCAGAACAAGCACCTAAAGCCATTAATCCAGCATGCTGAAGTTATAATTTTCTATAAAAATAAAAACCGTAAATTAATAAAAAGCATCAACACAGGTCAACTATTTTTTACTATTGAACATTTAGAGTCTGTAATATATCAACAGCTGATTTGGACGTACAAAAAAACACAAGACATACAAAACATTGTATTAGTAACGCTATCTTTAGCATTATTAATATCACTTTATTCTATGATTTACCCAAGCAAGCCAAACAGTTAAACCTAAATATATGATTGATACGCTTTATATTGAAGAAAACATTCGCCAACACGCTCGCACTGTTGAAATTTGTGAACGTTTCCCTAAGGCCAGACAAATTATTTGTGAACGTTATGGTGAAGTTTTTAACCCTAAAGCCCAGAATTTCCGACTACAAAAACAAGCTCCCGCTTTAATATTGGCTGAAAAATATAAAAATTTTGCGTTAGCTGCACCACAAGGTTATAACATTGGAGCCAGACAAAACTATTACTTTTCACATATGCTGAATTGTTTATATGATTGTCGTTATTGCTTTTTACAAGGTATGTTTCAGTCAGCCAATTATGTTCTTTTTGTTAATTTTGAGGATTATCAACAAGAAATAAAACAAATTTGCCAAGCATCTCCAGATGAAGCTATTCATTTTTTCTCAGGTTATGACTGTGATAGTTTGGCCCTAGAACCTGTAACTGGTTTTGCGGAACATTTTTTACCTTTTTTTGCTGATATTCCTAATGCCTGGTTAGAGTTACGAACAAAAAGCACTCAAATTAGAAACCTTTTAAAAAGAACTGCTGACCCTAGGACCATTGTTGCCTTTAGTTTATCACCCGATGAAATTGCTAAAAAAGTTGAAGATAAAGCACCAAGCTTAGAGAGAAGACTGGATGCTCTGTGTAAATTACAAGATCAAGGCTGGCAAATAGGACTACGATTTGATCCTTTAATTTATCAAACAGGCTACCAACAACAATACAAACAACTGTTCGAACAAGTTTTTGCTAGAGTCGACTTAAATTCTTTACATTCAGTTAGTTTGGGTGTATTTCGACTACCGGAAAAATACTTTAAAAAGATTCATAACCTTTACCCTGAAGAAGTATTATTTGCGAGCCCACTAGAGACTAAACAAAAAACCACTTCTTACAAAGCTGAATTAGAGCAAGAAATGCTGCAATATTGTACAGAGCAATTATTAAGTTATATTCCAGAATCAAAGTTTTTCCCATGCACACTATAAAGAGAACATTACTGATTACAGGCGCAAGTTCTGGAATTGGCAGAGCTATTGCTCGACTATTATTGCAATCAGGCCACACAATTATTGGTACTTCCCGTAACTGTAATCAATTTAAAGTTAGCCACCCTAATTTCAGCGCTATAGAATTAGATTTATCTAAACTTGATCAAGTACCTGCTAAATTAAAATCATTAGAAAAAGACTTTCCTGATTTAGATGGCGTAATTTTTTCAGCTGGTTATGGCCAATTTGGAGCAATAGAGCAGTTTTCTTTTGCTCAAATTGAACAACTAATGATGGTTAACTTTACAGCTCAAGCTTTTATCACTAAGGCGCTTATCCCGAAATTAAAAAGAAAAACTCAAAGTAATTTGATTTATATAGGGTCTGAGGCCGCATTAAAAGGCAGTAGAAAAGGTTCTATTTACTGTGCGAGTAAATTTGCTTTACGTGGTTTTACTCAAGCATTAAGAGATGAATGTGGCACCAGCAGTGTTAGAGTTTCTCTTATTAATCCTGGCATGGTAAAAACCAATTTCTTTGATAATTTATCATTTCAACCTGGCGATGCGGATTCACATGCTCTGTTAGCAGAAGATATTGCCGAAACTGTAAATTTTATACTAAACTCAAATAACAATATGGTGATTGATGAAATCAACTTAAACCCAGCCAACAAAGTAATTCAATTTAAAAAATAATGCTGACTAAACCGCTCGTCTATTTTGCTTATTTATTAAAAACTTCAGCTTATTATCAAAAAAGTAAGCGATTTTTTTATGATTTGTTAGAAAATCCACAAAGCAAACTGAAATCATATTTTGATATTTTTATGATTTGCTTAGTGATGTTGAGTGTTTTCTTTTTAGTTTATAGCGTTGAACATGAGCTGAGTACTACAGGTGAATTTTTTGAACAATGCGTAGTGACTGTATTCATTTCTGAATATTTATTAAGAGCCTGGCTATATTCAGACTCTCATCGCATTATCATTAAAGAATACGAAAGAGCCGAATACTTAAATACCCCCTTCTGCCCGTTTAAAACACTGAAAAAAGTATTAGGTAAAAAGCTGGAATATATGTTCTCTCTTTTTGCCATTATTGATTTACTTGCTATTTTACCGAGCTACCGTCCGCTAAGAATTCTACGAATCTTACTGATTTTTCGTCTATTTAAACTATTTCGTTATTCCAATAGCATTAAAGTATTTGCTGACGTTTTATCCAGTAAGCGCTTTGAACTGATTACCCTGGCTATTTTTATGGGGTTTCTAGTTTTTATCTCTACTATTGCGATTTATTTATTTGAGAATAATTCCAGTGGTGGCAGTGTTCGTCATCTATATGATGCTTTTTATTGGTCAATTGTGACTATTTCTACGGTAGGTTATGGAGATATCACACCTATCACTTTTGGTGGCAGACTTGTTACTGTCGCCCTAATTCTTACTGGTCTTGGGGTATTATCATTTTTTACATCAATTATCGTTTCAGCCTTTAATGAAAAGATGTACACCTTGCGTGAAAATAGAACTTACGCAGAATTAAGCCGGTTAGATAACTTTATTATCATTTGTGGCTTTGGGCGAGTTGGCCAAGAAATTGCCGATAAATTTGAGAAAGACCAGCAAGCATTTATCGTTATTGATACCAATGAAACTAATATTTTATTAGCCAAAGAAAAAAACTATTTATACGTACAAGATGATGCCAGTAAAAATACGGTATTAACAAATGCTGGGATTAACTCTGGCGCATCTTCCGTTGTTTGTGCGACAGGAAGTGATGTAATCAATGTTTATATTACTTTAACCAGCCGTTTCCTAAACCCTGATATTAACATTATTGCTCGCGCCAACAGAGATGATAATGTTCATAAACTCTATCAAGCAGGAGCCAGCAATGTTATTCAGCCATTTGAAATATCAGGTTTACTCGCCGCGGAATATGTAGGCCAGCCAGTTGCTTTTGAAGCTATTCTAGGAATATTGCAAGAACAAAAACAAATTTTAATGGAAACCTTAGTAGTTTACCCAAATTGCTTACTAGAAAAAAAAGTAATAGGTGATATTGATTTTAAAAATAGAAAACTAACCTTAGTCGGTGTCATCAGCTCTAATAAAGTTCACCTAAAACGCAGAAACCGCTATAAGGTCCAAAACCAACATTTCTATTTTAATCCTGAAAACCATTTTGAATTACAAGCTCAAGATATGGTTATTGTTTTAGGCAGAAAATATTCTATTGAACATTTCCAAGACCAAATCGAAAAAAGTAAATTACGTTCAAAATAGCTATAAACATTTAGCAAAACAAGTAAAAATACAGTTGAGACTACACAAGTAATAAACCTGAAATTTGTTGAAACAGCACCAAATGTAATTAACAACCATAAAAATGAATATAAAAAGAAAACTCTTACTTGGCACAATTTGCGCACTTCTAGGAAGCCAAGCGCAAGCTGGCTCAGAAATAGCAACCCTTATCAAAATGCTACATGCCAATGGAACGGTTGATGATGCACAGTATGGCCGTTTAATGGCTGAACTTAAAGCTGGCTCTGAACAAGCTGAAACAGAAAAAAAACAGATTCAAGCAAAACTTGATAAAGCTAGTAATGTAGAAATAAAAGTAGATAAAGGTGGTATCAAAGTAGCCAGCAGTGACGGTGAATTTGATATGAAAATTGGTGGCCGTGTACAGGTTGATTCAGCTTGGTACGATGAAGAAGGTACCGAGATGGGAAATGGTACCGAAATTCGCCGCGCTAGAATTTATATTCAAGGAAAAATGTATAACGATTGGGGATATAAATTACAGTATGACTTTACTGGAACTGGGCGAGGTGGAATTAAAGACGCCTTTGTAACCTATAACGGATTTGACAATATACAACTTAAAGCGGGTAATTTTAAAGCCCCCTTTATGTTACAAGAACAAACCAGTTCTAAATATATCATTTTTACAGAAAGGTCTTTAATGGATACTTTTTCTTCTGGCCGACATATAGGTGTAATGGCATCTACAAAACATAAGCATTGGACAGCTTCTGCAGGCTTGTTTGGTGAAGCAGTGGGAACCGCGGCAGATGGAAATGACGAAGGTTGGGGCGTTGCAGGACGGACGACCTATGCACCCATTAATGAGAAAACACGTGTTATTCATTTAGGTGTTGCCGCGGACTATAGAACCCTTGGTGATTCTGACCATCTTCGATTTAAGCAACAGCCTGAAACTCATGTTTCAGGTGTAAATATTGTTGATACAAGAAAAGGAGGAGTAGACATCACTGGTGTAAATGATTATATAAAACTAGGGGGGGAATTTGCTGTTGTGGAAGGCCCTTTCTCTGCACAAGCAGAATATGTCTGGACCACAGTGAATCGAGATACAGGAGATGATCTTGATTTTAATGGCTGGTATGTTCAAGCAGCCTATTTCTTAACAGGTGAATCAAGAAACTATAAGAAAGGTGCTTTTGGGGCAATCACACCAAAAAGTATTGTTGGCCGTAATGGATTCGGTGCATGGCAACTTGCAGCTCGCTATAGCTTAATTGATTTAAATGATAGCGATATTGATGGAGGTGAAGCGGAAAATGTTACTATCGGTCTAAACTGGATACCAACACCAACACTTAGATTCTCTGGGAACTATGTAAGGACACTGAATATAGATGGCGGTAACCTTGATGGTGACGAGCCAAGTTTATTTCAGGTTCGTGGTCAGTGGGCATTCTAGTTTGTACCTATTTTAATAAATCCCAACTGAAAAGTTGTCAATAAAAGTAGGAGGGGCCTATTGGCCGCGACCGCTCTTGGTCTTGTTACAATCGCGGCCAATAGGCCCCTCCTACCGAGAATTAAAGAATATGACGATAAGTCATAATACTGATTGTTTTTACATTATCCCTTATGAAAAAAATAGTTGTTTTCGGCTACAACACTTTATCTTACGAAGCTGTATCAAGGCTTGATCAAAAATCACATGATGTTCTTATCATTGAAACTGACTCAGCTTTAAGAAAGTCAGCCGAAGATAAAGGTTTTAAAACTAAGGATTTAGATTTCCGTAGTGATGAGGACCTTAAATCGATTGAAATTGGAAAAAGTATAGATGTTATCTTTTGCTTTCTTTTAGAAGACTCTAGCAATGTATTTTTAACCCTTTCAGCTCGTGCCATTGATAAAGATATAGATATTATTGCTATCGCAGGATCTGCTCAATCTGCTGAAAAGTTAATTGCGGCTGGTGCCAATAAAATTATCGACCCTTATCAAATCTGCGGACAAAAAATCCATGAATTGATAAAAAAACCTGATATTACCAATATTATTGATCACACCGTATTTGGCCGTGACGACTTACATATCGCCGAAGTCATTATCCCAATAGGTAGTTATTTAGAAAACACCTACAGCAGTACATTATCTCTTAATGAACAGTTTAATTTAGTCTTAATCGGCATTGTCGATAAAGAACTTGGAGATAATTTACACTTTGCTATTGGAGAGAAAGACCATAAATTAGATGCAGGGGATATAATAGTTGTTTTAGGCCCATCTCGGGAAATTAACGCATTTAAACAGGAGGTCGCAAATGTTTAGCCTAATAAAAATTAAACTTACCACCCCTAGAATTTGATTTATAAATACCTTAAACTCATAACTAGTCCTGTATCATTTTAAAGCCTTCCCTCTACGACTAAAAATAATACAACATGTATAAAAAGTTAATTTAAAATATTATTCAAGTAACTCAATAACCTCCTTTGCTTTCCTTTGCACACGATAATCAGAGTGTTTTAATAACATCTGTACTTTAGGTATCAGGCTTGAATCAAAAATATTCTCAATAGAATTAAGTGAGGCTAAAACAACGGTAGGGTTACTATCTAATAAAGCATAGAGAATCCCTTCTACAGCAGCATAAAGATCCATATCAGTCAATTTATTTATGGCAGCAATTCTAACTTTGCTATCAGGGTCATCTAAAGCAGAAACGATATACTTTACAGTTCGACTACCATCATAATCATCAAGGTCTTCTATTGCTTTTATTCTATCTTCGACAAAATCTGAAGTTTTTAGGATATTAATTGTACTGATTTGCTGATTATCAAATTCATCAAACGGATCGAACTCAGAATAATCATTTATTGTATTAATGTTCTCTACATTACGATAATTAATTTTATTTGTTGTAGATCGGAAATAGTTTACTTGCTTTTTAACCGGTTTTATAGCGCTTTTAATTGTAGAATAACTCGTTATTTTTGAATCTAGTTGTTTAAAATCAGAAGAGTTGTTTTGTTCAACTTCTCTGGCCCCCTCAGAACAGCTCATTACTAAAATCAAAGTAAAAACAACATATAATAATTTACTAAAACCATTCATATTCTTATCCTAATTTTACTTGTAACTACAACACTTATTAGTGTTATGTGAGCTGTCCAATGCTACAACTTAAGAACTACCCACGCCCATAGGACGTGGTTATCATTTTTAATATATGGTTTTACAATAGGCATTTAAAAAAAGAAATTAATCATCGTCATCGTCATCGTCATCATCGTCATCGTCATCGTCATCGTCTTCAACTGAACAAGATTCTAAATGTAAATCCTCATTTTCATATTCAGCTTCAAATTTATAGACTCCTTTACCTTTTTCATTTGTTCTGTTTAATTTAAATTCT
>Ga0209292_1007193_pt1 | contig 10672 bp, 10 predicted proteins | sample GOMGulsemesocosm_2_FD_184634 | JGI IMG/M metagenome (GOLD analysis project Ga0209292, IMG submission 184634) | Methane-oxidizing microbial communities from mesocosms in the Gulf of Mexico - GOM9C Gulf of Mexico (SPAdes) (version 2) | ecosystem: Environmental > Aquatic > Marine > Cold seeps...
TTAAAGACGATTTAATTTTCATATTTAAGTTTTAATCGCTTTATCAGCAGTGGCATCACCAGCGACTAAAAATTGTCGGCGAATCAAACCATAATCTTCAGTTTCAATTTCAATAGCAATCGCCAAAGGTAAAGTATTCCCTGACCATTTTTTCTGCCATTTACTGCCATCATAATATTCAAATGCTAAACTGGTCACTTGCTTTATAAGTGGTCTAACTCTTGGCTCTTGCCCAACAACTGCATCTACAAAATTAAAATGTAATCGCTCTAACGTTCCGTCAACCAGTCGATAAGCAACATTTTGCATATCACTGCGTGGTAATAAAAGGCCTGGGTTAGTCCATCCGCTGCGCACAAAAGCTATGGCCTGTTCATCAGCCAAAAAACTATCGTCTGAGGTCTGTAAAAAGTTTTTACTCGGCGCTTCACCACTAATACGCATACTGCGTTTTGCAATTTGAAGAAAGTCACGTTCCATCAATAAAAAAGCACGTTGGAGCTCATTCTGCCGTTCACTACGGATCTTTGAATTTTCATCGCCACGTAATACCGTATCAAAAATAGTAAAACTCGCTAAACTCACCACTGAAAAAATTGCAATGGCAACCAGTACTTCAAGTAAGGTAAAGCCTTTCTGGTTATAGCGACTATACGGTTGATAAGCACTTACTTGCATTAGGGTTTATCCTGAGCAAGATACGTTGTCAGACTCGTTATAACTAATTCTTCATCTTCGTCTAAACGAACTTCCATCGTTAGCGCACGCATTTCTTTATTCGCTGTTTTAACAACTTTTTGCTGCCAATGCCAAGTACGACCTGCCATTTCAACCTTACCTTTGCGGTTATTTCTTGGTGGCCATGTTTTATCTAAACTCGCCTCAACTAATTGATTAGAGGCAACCCAATTAGCAAACATCTGTTCTTCTAGGTGACTTATATGGCGGTAATTGTTATCAGCAACACCTAACAAGGCTACACCCGCTATAGAAAATACTGCCATAGCCAGCATAACCTCAATTAAGGTAAAGCCAGACCTTTTAGTGCTGTTGAGGTTATTGTTCTTCAAGCACTGGCCCTTCAATAGTTAGTGGAGTACTGTAAATACCGGTGACCCGATAAGCCAAATCTTCCGCGTCCTCAATATAGGCTAACTCTTCAGTTAAGCGAAAAGTAACACTGAACGGGGATAAGTCACCACCGGATAAGATATATACTTGAGGAATAATTTTTTTCTCTTGCTCTTCTTTAGAGAGTAAAGTGAAGTCTTCTTCATCTTTTTCTTTAAAGGTATCTGCATCAAAGAGCATTGGCTCTTCTATAGGTAGATCATCAAGCTCTAAAGTCAACTCTACCTCTTCTGGCAGAGTGACATTGGCTTGCCAGTCTTGCTCTGGAATTTCAGTCCATTGAGTACCGTCATAACCCAAAAACTGATAACTATCTTTTTTTACAATTAGACCTAATTCAATATTATTGAGCATGCCATATTCTGCAGCTACTTCAAAAATAGCGGCAAAACGGGCACTTTCAAGTTGTAACACATCTTCAGGGCGCTTACCTGAAACATTAAATTGCACCATGGTAGCCATAATACCAACAAGCATAATTACAACCATTAGCTCAATCAGAGTAAAGCCACTGTGTCTTGCTTTTAGATATGTTGTGTCTAATGCTTTTAGCTTCATAAGATTATGTATTTCGTTTTAACTTTAAGCTGTAAAGCTCAATTACAAGGAAATTGCACGGAGTTGACGGGTGCAATGAGTACAATTGACGCCTTAATTGAGTTTTACAGCTACAAGGTAAGACAGAAACTATTGGAAGTCGCCTAGGTTCCAGTTACCAATATCATCTTCTGTACCAGTCTCTCTATCAGGTCCTGCTGAAAAAACGTCCATTTTACCTTGTTCACCTGGATTCAATAAAACATAATCACTGCCCCAAGGATCTTTTGGTAAACGCTTAATATAACCATTTTCAGGGAAGCGACGAGGCTCAGGCTCAATGTCTGTTTGCTCAACAAGTGCTTCTAAACCTTGCTCTGTTGTTGGGTAATCATAATTATCCATTTTATATAAACTCAAAGAGCCCTCAAGAGCAGTTATATCTGAAACTGCCTTTTGAACATTAGCACGCTCTTGGCTACCCATAATATTTGGTACTATCATACTGGCTATAATGCCAATTATAACAATAACTACCATCAGCTCTAATAAACTGAAACCCTGTGATTTTTTTATATTCATATTTTTCCTAATATCTGATAATTAAAGTAAGAACAGCAAAACTGTCGAATTATATTTAGCCACCCACTAGGCTATTAAGTTGTAAGATAGGTTGTAAAATAGCCATAACGATAAAAAGCACAATACCCGCCATACCTACCATTAACGCTGGTTCAAATGTCTTTAATGAAATGCTCACTAAGGCTTTAAATTCTTTATCTTGATTATCTGCCGCTCGACCTAACATATGCTCTAACTGGCCACTTTTTTCGCCACTGGCAATCATATGTAACATCATTGGAGGAAACAATTTAGTTTGCTCCAATGACACCCGCAAACTCGCCCCTTCTCGTACCCTGTCCGTTGATGCTTTTACTTGTTTCTTAATATACAAGTTATCAAGTACTTCACCAGAAATGCGCATACTCTCTAACAGAGGCACTGCACTAGCAGTTAATATACTTAGGGTTCGAGCAAAACGAGCGGTATTTATACCTCTAGCAACCTTACCTATGCCTGGAATACGCAATAAATACTGATGAAAAGCCATTTCTATATGAGGCTTTTTCAATAGCTGAGCAACCAGAAACATTATTGCTGCAAAGATAACAACAAGTACTAAGCCATATTCGCGTAGAAAGTCACTACTAGCTATTAGAAACTGAGTGGTACCAGGTAAATTCTCACCCATGTGTTCAAATTGGCCAACTATTTTAGGTACCACCGCAGTTAATAAAACTGAAATAACGCCTATAGCGACCACAGTCATAATAATAGGGTAAACCAATGCTTGGATTAACTGCGAACGCATTTCTTGACGTTGCTCAGTATAATCAGCTAAACGATTAAGTACTTTATCAAGATGACCCGATTTTTCACCCGCTGCGACCATAGCACGATATAAGCGGTTAAAAATTTTAGGGTATTCAGCCATACTTTCAGATAATCCATACCCTTCGGTTACTTTGGTCCGAACACCCATAACCATACTTTTGATGCTATTTTTTTCACATTGTTCACCAACCGCCATCAAAGACTCTTCTAAAGGCAAACCAGATTCTACCAAGGTAGCCAGCTGACGAGTAAGAAGTGCTAACTCTGCAACCGAAACTTTACCGCCGCTATTTTGAGAGAAGCTCGCGGAGAAGCCTGATTTTGTATTAGCCTTTTTATTATTGGCTAACGTCGCGGTTACCGAAGTAGGCATTAAACCTTGGTCACGTAATAAACCACGCACTTGCCTTGGGGTGTCACCTTCGATAACACCTTTTTTAGTTTTACCTCGGCTATCTACCGCCTGATATTCAAATGCTGCCATAGTAGAAAATAATTACGCTTTAACTAACCAGTGAATTAATCTTCACGAGTAACGCGTAAAACCTCCTCTAATGTAGTTTTCCCTAACATCACTTTATCAAAGCCATCTCTGCGGATACTCGAATTTGAATGACGAACACATTTTTCAATAGCTTGTTCGCCCTGACCGTTGTGAATAAGCTCTCTCACTTTTTCATCAACAGGTAATAGTTCATGAATGCCCATTCGGCCTTTGTAACCTTTAAAGCCACACTCTACACAACCAACCGCGCGATAAATAATAGCTTTATTGTCGCCAGGTAATGCTAATAGGTGTCGTTCTTCTTCATCTGGTAAATGGCTTTCGCGACAATGAGGGCAAATAGTTCGCACTAACCGTTGTGCTAGAACCCCTAATAGGCTTGAAGAAAGTAAAAATGGCTCAACTCCCATATCTTCCATTCGGGTAATTGCACCTGCCGCCGTATTAGTATGCAAAGTGGATAGCACCAAGTGACCGGTTAAACTTGCTTGTACGGCAATGGCTGCTGTTTCTAAATCTCGTATTTCACCTACCATAACCACATCGGGATCTTGTCGTAAAATAGCACGTAAGCCACGGGCAAAAGTCATATCAACTTTAGCATTAACCTGTGTTTGTCCTATGCCTTCAATGGCATACTCAATAGGGTCTTCACAGGTTAAAATATTACGTTCTTTGGCATCTATTTGTGAAAGGCCTGCATATAACGTGGTACTTTTACCTGAGCCTGTAGGCCCTGTAACTAGTATAATACCATGTGGTTTTTCAATAAGTTTTGAGAAGTTGGCACGGGTTACATCAGTCATGCCTAAATCTTTTAAATCTAAACGAGCAGCATTTTTATCTAATAGACGTAGTACTACTCGCTCACCATGACCTGTAGGCATAGTTGAGACACGAACATCAACAGCTCGACCACCAATACGCAGTGATATACGGCCATCTTGCGGGATACGTTTCTCGGCAATATCAAGCTTAGCCATAACCTTGATACGCGAAACTAATAACGAGGCAAGCTTGCGATTTGGTTTAAGTACTTCACGTAATACACCATCAACACGAAAACGAATTTGTAAGGTATTCTCAAAGGTTTCAATATGAATATCTGAAGCACTCTCTTTAATCGCTTCACTCAGCATGGCATTGATTAGCTTAATAATTGGTGCATCATCTTCATTTTCGAGTAAATCTTCACTTTCGGTAAATTCATCAGCAAGGGAATATAAATCAACCTCATTGCCAATATCTTCCATCATTTGCTGAGCTTCTGATGAATCTCGCTGATAGGCTTGAGTTAGCAATAGCTCAAACGCTGAAGGCTCCAAAAAATCAAAGTGAAAAGGGGCTTTTAGGATACGACGAACTTCTAAAATAATGTCGAAGTTGACATCACTCAAGCAATGCAAAATATAATCACCACTTTCTTCATCGGTGGAGATTAAGACACTGTGGCGTTTAGCAAAAGCAAAGGGCAACAACCAGGTGCTGCTCACCTGGACTTGTTCAGCCTCATCAATGGCGACTTGTTCGACGTCATCAGCCATTAGTGCTTCTCTTCCGTAGCAACGCCTTCTGCTGCCGCTGGTGGCTTAGGTAAGTCGATGTCTTTTTCTTCAAGTTTTTTCTGATACTCATTAAACGAAGGTGGTAAGGTTAGATTATCTTGCCACTGAGGTAATATCGGCATATTTTCGTTGCTCATTAATGACAAACCTTCTTCATGTTTACGGATTTGATCAGCGCGAATGTAGTTATACTTTGATTCGCTAATTTCTGTCATTAATGCAGAGTCACGTACTATTGTGGCACGTAAAAACACCATTAAGTTACGTTTACGTGTACTGTTACTGGTTGATTTAAATAAGTGACCAATAATTGGAATGTCACCCAGAATTGGTACCTTTTGCACGCTTTCTTGTACATCTTCATCAATCAAGCCACCAAGAATTACCGTATCACCACTGTCAGCCATTACCGTGGTTTTTATTTCTCTTTTATTTATGGAGATATCAACACCGGTATTACCACTGACAGAAGACGTTTCTTGCTCAATAGTTAATTGTACTGCATTACCTTCATTCACTTGCGGGGTAACACGCAATTTAATACCTACTTCTTGACGGTCAACGGTTTGGAAAGGATTAGTATTGTTACTGCCCGTAGCAGAGCCTGTAATAATAGGCACCTCTTGACCAACAATAAAGTAGGCTTCTTCGTTATCTAAAGTAGTAATACTCGGTGTAGCTAGTACGTTTGAATTAGTATCTGCGCTCACCGCTTGAACAATAGCGCCCCAGTCATTTTTTGCGATACCAAACATCATACCGCTAACATTACCTAACACTTGCGCTAGAATACTGTAATCACCGTCCGTAGCAGGGTTCTCTGATATAACGGGGTTGCCATTTGAGTCAATAGTGGTCACTTTAGTCGCCGGTTCACCTTCAGCTACTTTAGCACCAGCGGCAATAGACGAAATACTTGCAGGACCATTGGTATACTGAGTAAAACCACCGGCTTCGTTATACCACTGTACACCTAAACTAACACCATCCGTTTCATATACTTCCACAATGATTGCTTCAACTAAAACTTGTGCACGGCGAACATCTAATTGACGAATGACAGCTTCTAATGAACGTAACATGTCTGGCTGAGCGGTAATAACAAGGGCATTGGTTGATTCATGAGATTCAATGCTTACATCGCGCTTTTTACTACTACTGCGTGCTTTAGTTGAAGTACCTTTAGTTTCAGAGGCAATTGAGTCACTAACCCCTTGTAAAACTTTCACTAAGTCTTCAGATTTAGAATACTTAAGATAATAAACGCGAGTATTACCACTACTCTCTAATTCACTATCCAAACGTTTGACAAGTCGTGCCACTCGTTCACGCGCTTTAACTTCACCACTAACAATCACACTATTTGATCTATCATCAGCAACAATTTTTGGAATCAAAAAGGTAGGTTGCCCTGCTTTACCGCTGGTAGGTTTATTCATTGCTTCAATGATACGAACCATTTCACCTGCTGATGCATATTTAAGTTTGATGATCTCAACATCTTGATCACCAGCTCTATCAACACGCTCAATAATTTTAACTAAGCGGTTAACCGTTGATGCAGTGCCCGTTAACATAATGACATTGGCTGGGTCATAGTTAACAACATTACCACCACCAGCTTGATCTGATAACTGCCTTAACAGTGGCACTAATTCACGTACGGTAACATTTTTAACTTCAACGACGCGGGTAACCATTTCATCACCCATGATATTACTCTTATCGCCGATAACTGGGATGGCTGCGGTCTTTGCGTCTTTATTTCGAATGATTTTGACAATGTTATTGTCCATTTCTACAGCGGCATAACCATAGACTTCCAAAACATTAAGGAAAAATTGATAATATTGTTTTTCAGTTAACATGTCATAACTGCGAACATTGATCTTTCCGCGTACATTTGGATCAACAATCATGGTCTTTTTTAGATTTTTACCGACAATATTAACAAATTCGGTAATTTCAGTTCCTTTGAAATTAGGAGAATATTGCGTTGCACTGGCTTGACCAACAAAGCACAAACAATTAAATGCTACAGCTGTAGTTAAAACTAATAAAAACTTTTTCATCATTATGCTTATCTCTGCTTTCTGTGCTTTATAGAAAATTTTATCGACAACTTTATCAGTGCCTTTATAAATAATTTTTTAACTTAATTATTACGTTAATATCTTTTGTTAATTTACACATTACTCTAAGTTAATCAGTATTTCTGTTAAGTCGCCCTGTCGATTAACCAACAGTGAAATGTCACGAGCTTTCTTCATTTCAACCATCGCCTGCATTGCCTGCGCTGGAGCTATCAAATCATAACCATTCATTTCAACTGCAACATCACCAGCCTTTAAACCCGCAAGTTTAAAAAACTCTGGCTTCTTACCTGGACGAAGTGAATAACCAATTATTTTACCGTCTTTACGTTTAGGTGATATACGTAAATAGTCCCCAATTTTTGCGGGGTCCCTTGAAAGTTCAGTGCGTAAGGTCTTTGCGGTAGCTGTTAACTCTTTATTGCTTCGCTGATCTACAACGCCAGAATTTCTCGGTTTTGGAGCTACTTGGGGTTTAGGTCTTTTTCTTTCTACCTTACTCGCTACACTTTCTACTGGTTGGTTATAATCAAAACCGTCTAACATTAAGGTTTCTAGTCGACCAGACTGCTTAATAAGTACTCTATCCATTAACACTTGTTCTAGATTAGCACGCGTGCCGGTAATAATGTCACCAATACCATAGGTTTCTTGTTTACCTTGGTTTTCAATTATTGCAGCTGCGATTGATTTGTCATCACTCGCTACTAGCCCTGACAAGGTCAAATTCAATTTTGTTTCGGGCACATTGGCCATTTCAACTTCAGGCGCTTCAATAATTGTTTCATTATATTTGCCAAAAAGGTTGAGCGATTGAATGTTAGCCACATCAATAGACTTATTTTCTTTATTGCTATAGTTGTTTTTTGAACTGGAATTAATTGTCGTATTTTGATTTGGTTGTGCTTGAGGCACAACTGACCAGGTAATACTTGCGCTAATATAGGCAATATATACCAACAATAAGGCCATCACTGATTGCGCAATACGTCTCTGAACGCCTTGGGTAAATAAGGATGTAAAAGCTGTAATGTCTGAGGGAAGCGTCATATCTACTTGTATTATTTTTTTAATCTATAACATAATAAGCAAAGCTTATTGTTAGATTTTTGTTAAGTAACCTTGGATGATACTTGACCCTAGGCAAAGCAACAAGTCATAGCCAGCGTTTTTTAAGCGATTAAGATAAATAAAATCGTAACAAAAAATGCTATCACTACCTAAATGTTACCCGTTATATACCCAAGCCACATGAATATGCCAGATTCAGCTGGAATTAAAAACATATTTAGGTAAGACTTTAATTGAAGATAATGGTCGTTCCATTGTCGAAATCAATAACGCGGCATAAATTGTTTTTAAACCAGCCCTACGGGGATGTCTGAGCTAACCATGCCCTTTGTTGTCTCCTTTTTCAAGGGAACAACCATTAATAAAAGCAGACGCCTTGAACATAATTAGCTCAGGCATCCTGAAGCTAGCATCTTTATGTAGCTTGGGTATAATTGTTTCAGACCCCGTTCTTTTTATAAAGTTCCAGTTAATAGGTTTGCCATGTCAACAAGTAACAGCCCAAAAAACATTTCAATCCGACTAGATAAGTGGCTATGGGCTGCTAGATTTTATCGGACTCGCGCTATTGCCAAGCAAATGATTGATGGTGGTAAAGTATTTTACAATGGTCAACGCACTAAGTCGGGCAAAGCCGTATCAATCGGTGATATAATAAAAATTCGTCAAGGATTTGAGGAAAAAGAAATCACAGTTACCGCATTAGCCGACAAACGAAGTGATGCTACTTTTGCTCAAACTTTGTACCAAGAAAACCAGCAAAGTATTGAAAGCCGAGAAAGAAATGCCTTAGCACGCAAACAAGGTATTTTATTAAGCCCTGCTAGTGATACTAAACCCGATAAAAAACAACGTAGAAAGCTACGTGAATTTAAAGAAAGGATCTAACTACCATGAGCCAATTCAATGTCTTAAATCGTTACTTATTTACCGATGCCCATGCCCGTGGTGAGCTAGTACAGTTGACCAGTAGTTTTAAAAGCATCATTAAAAACCACAACTACCCTAAAGGTGTAGAAAAATTACTTGGAGAGCTGTTAAGCGCAACTTGCCTATTAACAGCAACATTAAAATTTGAAGGTGACATTACTGTTCAACTGCAAGGTGACGGCCCCGTTGGTTATATGTCTGTAAGTGGTAATAATGAGCAGCAAATGCGTGGCATTGCAAAAATAGCAACAGAAACCTCTGCTGATACATTGCAAGGCTTAATAGGCAAAGGCACCATGATTATTACTATACGCCCAAGTGCTGGAGAAGCTTATCAAGGTGTGGTTGCTTTAGATAAAGATAACCTTGCCGATTGTTTAGCACACTACTTTGAAGTGTCAGAGCAAATCCCAACTAAGATTTGGTTATTTAGTGATACTGAACAGCAACAGACAGCAGGTGCATTAGTGCAATTATTACCTGATGGTGACGGTAGCACTGAAAACAAAGAAAAACAGCAAAGTGATTTCGAGCACTTATGCCAGCTGACTAATACCATTAAAAGTGAAGAGATTTTCTCTTTAGAAGCTGAAGCTTTGCTCTATCGATTGTACCACCAAGAACAAGTTAATATTTTTGAACCTCAACCGGTTAGTTATCTATGTGGCTGTTCTGCTGAGAAATGTTTATCTGCGATTTCTCAAATAGAGCCTATTGAAATAAAGGCAATATTAGCTGAACAAGGAAAAATTTCGATGACTTGTGATTATTGCATCACAACTTACGACTTTGACGAACTCAGTCTGCAAAGTTTCATTTCGAAAGTTAACCACTAGAAAACCAGTCCATTTTTTAACCGTTACGAGTTAAAACTAGCAACCTTGATTATCACTTATTCCACATAGTGGTAATTAAGGTCTATAAAGTATATCGACACACCCCGCTTTTTATATAACTATCAAGCCATTCACACCGTATCATAATAGTTGCTAACACAACCATTCATGAAAGTTATAATGAAAACTTTCACATTAAAGCATTTTTTGCTTTCGTTTTGCTCGCAATTATCCTAAAATACCCTCAATGAAGACAGCCTGAAAACTTTCAGCACGTAATTCATCACTTATATTACTTAAAATAGAAATTTGTCATACTTAGGAGTGAACTTGCTATGACCGCCCCGAAAAACTCAATTGATTTATCACAATACGGCATCACCGATGTTAACGAAGTTGTTTATAACCCATCATATGAGTTACTTTTTAGTGAAGAAACTAAAGCTAGCCTCGAAGGCTTTGATAAAGGCGTAGTGACTGAGCTAGGTGCAGTTAATGTAGACACGGGTATATTTACCGGTCGTTCTCCTAAAGACAAATATATTGTTCGCGATGAAGTGACTCGCGATACAGTATGGTGGTCTGATCAAGGTAAAAATGATAACAAAG
>Ga0209292_1007206_pt1 | contig 10659 bp, 10 predicted proteins | sample GOMGulsemesocosm_2_FD_184634 | JGI IMG/M metagenome (GOLD analysis project Ga0209292, IMG submission 184634) | Methane-oxidizing microbial communities from mesocosms in the Gulf of Mexico - GOM9C Gulf of Mexico (SPAdes) (version 2) | ecosystem: Environmental > Aquatic > Marine > Cold seeps...
CTATTAAGGGATATTTGTAAATGATGCCCAGGTACTGCTTCATGTAACGTCAGAGCTTCTAATACATACAAAGGACGTTTATCTAAGCCATAAGTATTTACCCAGTAATAACCAGGTTGGTCATCGCGACTTGGGCCTACATACCTACCCGTTGTATATTTAGGTGCGATACTTGCTGGCACTGGTGCTACACCATAGGGTGTGCGAGGCAATGTATGAAATAACTTAGGTAATTGCGCATCAATTTTCTTAGAAATAAAGGAGGCTTCTTTTAATAGTTCTTCAGGTGTTTTAGCATAAAACTGAGGGTCGGTACGCAAGAACTCTACGAATTTAGCAAAACCCCCTTCAAAACCGACCTGCTCTATAATTATCTGCATTTCAGCACGAATACGCGCAACTTCTTTTAAACCTAATTGATGAATTTCTTTTGCAGACATCTCAGTTGTTGTGTAATGTTTTGCTCTATTTGCATAAAACGACTCACCATTTTCAGTACTTGAAACACCGATTTCATTTCTAGCCGCAGGGTAATACTCTTGAGTGAAGAATGTTTTGTAATCTTGATAGGCAGGTATGACTTGCGCTTTAATAATTTTTTTAGCTTGCTGTTGTAAGGATGCAAATTCAGCTTCATCTAAATTTGCTTTATTTTCTTTAAATGGTGCATAAAAACTAGACTGTTCAGGTTCATCTTTAATAAAAGTTATTATCGAATCTTCGTAGCCATTTAATACAACCTTAGGTTGTGTAAAGCCGACTTCAATGCCTTTTTTCATCCAAAAAATATTTTCAGAGAAATACCTTGGGATATCAGCAAGGCGCTTCAAATATAAATCATAACCTTGCTTATTAGAAAAATCAGAACGAGAAGTCAAAAATGACATCGATGAATGAAAACCAAATTCAGAAGTCAGCGGCATATAATGCGCATTAAAACGATATTCATCTAACGTATTTTGAACTTGAGCCTTAATAATTGCCAAATTGATTTTATTATCCGCATTCATTAACTCAGGAGCAAGAGTATTTAATTGAGCTAATAACGCTGTGAAGCTTTCATTTTTTGCCTGTAAAAACTCTGGCGATAAATCTGGTAAAAAGTGATTATCTATGCCTTCCTTAGCGCTATAAGTATCGATACTTTTACGGTAATCTACAATTTTCTCAGCTAGCTGAGTAAAGCTGTCGTTTGGGTTTGATGCAGTCAAATTACAGCCAGTTAAAGCAACCATTAATGCACCAGCAATTAATGTTTTATTAATTATTTTTTTCATCTTCGCTCTCAATTATCCAACCAATGCATCAAGGCTAACCCAAATAAAAAAGCGAACAAAGAAAAATACGATATAAACCCACATTTTAAGATACAAACACAAAGCGGGTCATTATTACCCAAACAAAGAACATACAGCACAATAAACTCCCACTTTTTTCTGGTTTTACATAATTATTAGTTAAAACTATTCCAATATATTCAAATTTGTTTTCTAATGGTGAGATAACTCATGGATTGAGATTTATTTTCTTATTTAGCTCAGTGACAGCTACGAATTTATTGATTGGATAATTATGAAGTACCATGATTCCATGGCAAAAGCGCAAGATAAAATGACTCAGCTTTGCCTTTTTTTAGAAGAGCATAAACTCGCCCCTCATCCGATTAATTATCATGTGGCATATGCTTATATATCTGCAGATAATGTAGAATTAAATAAAGATATTGACCGTTCAATTTCAAATAAACAGCAACTTGATGATTTTATTCTCGAGAGCTTATATCAACGTCATTTATCGCAAGAACAAAAATCTCAAGATCTTTTAATAAAAGGCGTTTCTGAGGTTGTTGATAAGATAGAGACATCTACAACTGAAGGTAATCAAGCAATAAACCAATATATTGCCCAATTAGACAGCTCTCTGTTATCAATAGATGAAAATAACCTAACACAGTCTCGTCAAGTATTATCGAGTATTATTGATGCCAGTTATAAACTCAAAACATCACAATTAAAATTACAAGATAATTTACTACAAGCACAAACTGAAACTAAAAAAACCAAACAAAAGTTGTTAGCACTCAAACAAGCGACACATAAAGATCCTTTAACCGGCCTATTCAAACAAAATTATATGGCCGAACAAGCACAGTTATGGATAGATGAAAATAAATCCTTGTGTGCAATAAATATTAGTATTGATGACTTTAATGATTTTAGTCGTAAATACGGCCATATCATAAGTGATGTTGTTCTCAATAAAATAGCTTCAAAAGTAAAGTCTTACGTATTAGAAAGTGGTTTACCCGTAAGAACAAAAAAAGAAGAGTTTTTAATTATTCTACCTGAAGTTGAATTAACAGCAGTGACAGAAATTGCTGAAAAAATGAGAAGCGGTGTCGAAAAACTACGATTTGTAAGTTCTAGAACCGGCCGTAGATTACCAACCATCACCATTTCGATGGGTATTGCTGAAATATCACCAAAAGAAGAACTTGATAGCTTAACCCACAAAGTATCTTCAGCAACTGAGCAAGCAAAGCAGGCTGGGAAAAATACAGTTATACAATATCGCGACTAGTTAAACTTATTTATGAGAGCAGTACACACTCTTTATTGTTCTCATATTTGCTTTTCAATAATAACCCCCCTTACTCTCACTCCTTATATTCCTTTCGCTCCTAGATCTTAAGGTAGCGTGGGTATGCATAATAAAGTAAACTATCAAGCATAATATCTCTCGCATTTGATAGGGAAAAATGATGAAGCAAACTCAAGACAATACAACTCACTTTGGTTATAAAACGGTCGACGCACAAGAGAAAGTAGGCATGGTTGCTGAAGTATTCCATTCTGTTGCTGCAAAATACGATATTATGAACGATTTGATGTCTATGGGTATTCATCGTCTTTGGAAGCGTCAAACTATCGCAAGTTCAGGCGTAAGAAAAGGCCATAAGATTTTAGATTTAGCCGGTGGCACGGGTGATTTAACGTCTAAATTCAGCCAAATTACCGGTGAAACTGGGCAAGTTATATTGGGTGATATAAATGATTCTATGCTCAAAGTAGGTCGAGAGAAACTAAGAGATCAAGGCCGTGTTGGTAATATCGAATACGTGCAATTAAATGCTGAAGCCCTACCTTTCCCAGATAATAGCTTTGATATTATCACTATCGCATTTGGCTTACGTAACGTTACCGATAAAGATAAAGCCCTCGCTTCAATGTTTCGTGTATTAAAGCCTGGCGGTCGTTTATTAGTGCTTGAGTTTTCAAAGCCAGATAATGAGCTACTAACTAAAGTTTATGATTTCTATTCATTTAATATTTTACCTAAAATAGGCTCTGTTGTGACTAACGACAGCGAGTCTTACCAATACTTAGCTGAATCTATTCGTATGCATCCTGATCAAGAAACATTGAAAGGTATGATGGAACAAGTTGGTTTTGAGCAAACAAGCTACCAAAACTTAACCGGCGGTATTGTAGCCTTGCATCGTGGTTTTAAATACTAAGCTAAATTATTAGGCGAGTAATATCTCGCCTTTACTTTCTAGGGAATCAATATGCTACCCCAGCTAATTATCGCCTTGATCGAATCAGTCTTAAATCAAGCAATAAAATTATCACCTCAACTTCACACTGATTTAAGTACCATCAAACACAAAAAATTACAGCTAAGTATTAAAGATTGGCAGCTAGATTTCATTTTATTATATACAGGTGAAAAATTTATAATTTTAACCACAGATGAAAAGCTAGCTGACTGTATTATTTGCGCCAGTATAGACACTTTATTAGAGCTAAAAGACCCTGCTAAAATCACTAAATTAATTAGAGAGGGTAAACTCGATTTAGAAGGCGATATCCAATTAGCACAGACTTATAGCAGCGCATTATCAAAAATAGAGATCGATTGGCCTGAACAGCTATCTAATTACTTAGGTGATGGTATGAGCCACAGGGTAACGCAAGGTATAAAATCTCTGCATACACAACAACAAAAGTTAGTTGAAAAACTAAAATCAACCACTAAACACACCTTGCAAGACGAGCTAAAAATTGCGATGCATCCTATTGAACTGACGATTTTTAAAAATGACAATAGACAATTAACCAGTGATCTCGAATTATTAGAGCACAGAATTAATATTTTAATGCAAAGCGTTAATTAAGCGCTCTGACTGACCTCGCTACAGAGATGCTTTCTCTACTATGAAAGGAAATAGATTTTGCGGATTGCCAGATTATATAAAATAGTCCAAACCCTATTACATTTTGGTTTAGATGAACTGATCCCAAAACATGTACGCCCTTGGTTTTATACACCATTACGCTTTTGCTTTTTTTGGTTGCAAAACAAACATCAAGATAAAACTCAAGGACATAGATTACGACTAGCACTACAAAGCTTAGGCCCTGTTTGGATTAAGTTTGGCCAAATGCTATCAACTCGTAGAGATTTGTTATCTGATGATATCGCACAAGAACTCGCCTTACTACAAGATCAGGTTTTACCATTTTCTGGTGAACAAGCGCAAAAACTTATTGAGGATGCATTAGGTTTAGCTGATATATCAGACTTATTTGATGACTTTGACATAAAACCATTAGCATCAGCTTCTATTGCTCAAGTACACACTGCAAAACTTAAAGAACATAATGATGAAACCCACGACATCGTCATTAAAGTGATTCGCCCAGATATTGAGCCCGTAATTCATTCTGACCTTAAATTGATGCAAGATCTCGCAGTGATAGTCAGTAAGTTTATTCCGGATGGTAAACGCTTAAAACCCATTGAAGTGATCAAAGGCTATAAAAAAACCATTCTAGATGAACTCGACTTATTACGTGAAGGCGCGAATGCCATGCAGCTTAAGCGTAATTTTGAAGGTTCTGATTCACTTTACGTACCACATGTTTACAGTGATCACAGCAGAAAGAATATCTTAGTAATGGAGCGTATTTATGGTATCCCAGTATCCGATGTTGCCGCATTAGCAGCACAAAATACTAATATGGCCTTACTAGCGGAACGTGGTGTAGAAGTGTTTTTCACTCAAGTGTTTCGTGATAGTTTTTTTCATGCAGATATGCATCCTGGTAACGTATTTGTTTCAAGAGAAACACCCGACAACCCAAAATATATAGGCATAGATTGCGGCATTGTTGGTACCTTAAATAAAGATGATAAACGTTATTTAGCAGAGAATTTCATTGCTTTTTTCAATCGAGATTATCAAAAAGTGGCTCAATTACATGTTGATTCTGGTTGGGTTCCAGCAGATACCAGCATAGAAGATTTTGAATTTGCGATTCGTACCGTATTAGAACCTATTTTTCAAAAGCCACTTGCAGAAATCTCATTTGGCCAAGTATTAGTTAACCTATTCAATACCGCTCGACGCTTTAATATGGAAGTGCAACCACAATTGGTATTATTGCAAAAAACATTACTTTATATTGAAGGTTTAGGTCGCCAGCTATATCCGCAGCTCGATTTATGGAAAACAGCTAAACCTTTCTTAGAAGACTGGGTCAAAGAACAAATGGGCCCGATGTCGGTGTTAAAACAAATAAAAGCTAACTTTCCATTTTGGGCAGAAAAACTACCTGAGTTACCAGACTTAATTTATTTAAGTTTAAAACAACAAAACAAACAGCAAAACAATGAAAAAAAAGCGCCAGATCAAAAACCCATATTATTAGCTATGGTATCGTGTACCGCGTTTATTGTTACTACCTTGTTATTTATTTCACACAAAGAAATAGAGGCAATAATTACTGGCAGCATTGCTTGCTTTAGTTTTATTGCAGCTTGGCGTAAACTTTAACTTATAAACAGCAAAAAATTTGCGTCGTAAAATCTAAACAGATTAAGTTTTTAATATTTTAAGAGGAATGTATTATGGGTTTTGGTGGAATTGGTATTTGGCAGTTATTGATCGTATTAGCCATTATTGTGCTTTTATTTGGTACAAAAAAACTAAAAAATATCGGCGGTGATTTAGGTGGCGCGATAAAAGGTTTTAAGAAAGCGGTTTCAGATGAAGATAAAAATAAAGCTGAATCAATTAATCATCAGGAAAAGCAAGACTCTACAAACGCTGATGAGAAAGCTAAAGAAAAAGATAAGGCCTAACTATGGGCGCTTGGGAACTAGTTATTGTTTTTATCGTGGGTCTAATCGTTTTAGGCCCTGAGCGTTTACCCGTGGCAATACGCACAGTGAGTCGATGGATAAAAACAGCCAAACAATTTGGTCAGTCTGTACAGTCTGAGATAAATGAAGAGCTTAGAGTTCATGAACTTCATAACAACTTAAAAAAGGCTGAAGAAAAAGGCATGAAGAATTTATCGCCAGATCTTCAAAGTTCGCTAGACGAACTCAATCAAGCAGCCCAATCTGTCACCCATAGTTACAAACAAACAGATACAAAAGAACCTAAAAATGACAAATGAGAAAGACGCTTCACAAAGCCAGCCTGGATTTATTGGCCACCTAGTTGAGTTAAGAAACAGACTTGTTCATGCAATTTTGTCAATTTTAGTGATCTTTATTGGCTTAGTATATTTTGCCAATGATATTTATAGTTTTGTTGCTGAACCTTTAATTTCAACATTGCCGCAAGGCACAAGTATGATAGCAACTGATGTTACCTCTCCATTTTTTGCCCCATTCAAGTTAACACTTTTTGTTTCACTTTTTTTAGCTTTTCCATTTATTTTACATCAAATTTGGGGTTTTATTGCGCCTGGTTTATACAAAAATGAAAAGCGAATGCTCATACCAGTTTTAATTTCAAGCATTTTACTTTTTTACTCAGGTATCGCTTTTTGTTACTTCATAGTATTGCCTATTATACTTGGCTTTTTTACTGGTGTAGGCCCCGAGATGATGACGCTAAGTCCTGATATCAGTAGCTATTTAGGTTTTGTTTTAAAATTATTTTTTGCATTTGGCATAACATTCGAAATTCCTGTCGCAATTATGCTACTGTGTTGGAGCGGTGCAACTGACGTACAAAGCTTAAAAGAAAAACGTCCATATATTGTTGTTGGTGCTTTTGTTGTTGCTATGTTTTTAACACCGCCAGATATTTTATCTCAGACATTATTAGCCATTCCAATGCTCGCTTTATTTGAGTTAGGTCTAATTTTGGCGTCATTTAGTAATAAAAAACAAGAGCCAACAGAACAAGAGAATTAAATGAAAAAACTAACATTATCATTATTAGTGCTATTATCAGCTAACAGCTTCGCTCAAGATATCAATACTCAGGCATTAAAAGCTTGTAGTATGATTGAAAATGACTTTAAAAGACTTGTTTGTTACGACCAAATAATAGCAGGTAAAAGTATAGATATTTCTAACGCTAAAAAGCCATTAAAAGCAGAGCAAAAAACAGTTGAAACAAAAACTGAAAAATTTGGTTTAGAGCATAAAAACATTTCAGCTAATGCTGATGCCGAACAAGTAGCTACGGTTAAGAAAGCAAAAAAATCACTACATGGAGAACTTGTTGTCACTCTTGCTAACGGTCAAGTTTGGCGCCAGCTAGGTACGGATCATTTTAGAGTTAAAGCTGATAATGAAGTCATTATTATGCGCGGCGCTTTGAATTCCTTTTTAATGAAAAAAATGGGTTCTAATAAAACAATCCGAGTTAAGCGTATAAAATAAGCCTCTCTCGGCACCAAGGAATGAATATGCCAAAATATTTGCTTGCCACATTTCTCATCCTGTTGACTTGTTTACAATCAAGCAGTTTATGGGCAAGCAATATTGATATCAATGCGCAATTCAATTATCAAAAGCCTATCGCCTATTCATATACAACTTCTGTTAACTCTCTAGAATCAGCTCAATTACAAAAAGATGAACTCTGGTTAAAGTCCAAAAATGGGCAGCTAAACTTAGGGATGCAAAGCAAACCAGTATGGATGAAATTCAATTTAACCAATAGCACAAACGAAACAAAAAAAATATTTTTGGTACTAAGTAACCCATTAATTGATGAACTTTCTCTTTATCAGATCACCAATAAAAAAGTAATTCAGCACCATACTATAGGCGATACTCAACCTCTTTTAAGTCGAACTATAAAAGATGAAGCCTTATTATTTAGCATTTCAATCAAAGCCTATAGCACCAATAACATTTACCTAAAAGCCCAAAGTGAAGGCGCTTTAAAGTTACCTTTGAGCGTATGGACACCTGAGCGATATGTGCAACACAAAAGCAAAGTGAACTTACTGATAGGTCTACTTTTAGGTTTTTTATTTGCATTAATAATAAGTAATTTACTTATCTGCCTATTAACTGGAAACAGCCTGTTTTTAATGGGTAGTTTATATATCACTTGCCTTTGGGCTGTATTGACCGGATATTTTGGCCTAAGTTATAGATATTTCAACTTTGATGCTTTTTGGTTACAACAAATAAATATATCAACATTACTTTTATGTGCAGTTACCTTGCTAAACCCAATCACTGCAAAATTATTAAAATTAGCGCAAACCGATAAACTCCAATTAAAGGTTTTGCGGATCACGTTTTGCTTAACTTTCATTATGATGTTCTTAAGCCCTTGGTTTAGTTATTCAAACAGTTTAATAATGAGCTTTACCATAGGCTTAATAAATATGGGAGTATGTTTAGTTATTACAAGTTTGCACATAATCAAAAAAACAATACATGCGAAAACTGTTTTTTCTTACTTACTCCCTATTTTCTTAACCTTATTACATGGCATTTTATTATTTAATGGCTATATTTTTTCAGCTATCGCGATTAAGTCGATTTTAATCATTTCCTTTTTAACCAGTAGCTTTATTGTTTCTTACCTTTTAATTGTTCAATTTATCACGCAAAGAGATGAAAAAGCACAACAACAACACCAATTAATTGCTGAAGTAAGAGCGAAAGATGGATTATTAGAAGAAAAAATAAAAATTCAAAACCAAGCTCAAGAAGACTTAGAAGCAAAAATTCAAGAGCGTACTTTTGAGCTTGAAATAACATTAAGAGAGTTAGAAGAAAAAAATAGAGAGTTAGAAGAAAAAAATACCCACGATGCATTAACCGGTATTCGTAATCGGCTCTACTTTGATAAAAAACTAGCCATGGAATTTCGACGTTCTCGTAGGGAACAAACACCGCTCGCTATTTTGATGTTAGATATAGATCACTTTAAAATCATTAATGATTCTCTCGGTCATTTAGCTGGGGATGAAGCAATCAAATTTGTAGCTAATACCATAAAAGAAAGTCTGCAGCGTCCTAGTGATGAAGCTTGTCGCTATGGTGGAGAGGAATTTTCTATTATTTTACCTAATACTCCAACGGAAGGCGCAATCGCTGTCGCTGAGTTAATAAGAGAAAAAATTGAAACTGCAAAAATACATACTTCAGCAGGTATAATTGAAATGACTATTAGCGCAGGTGTGTATAGTGCGATTGCAGAGCTAAATCAAGATCCAAATCAACACACTGCATTAGCAGATAAAGCATTATATCAAGCAAAAGAAACTGGCCGAAATCGAGTTTCATCTTCCTCGGAACAGTTTTTAATAACAGATAATCCACAATAGGTAATACACATGGCACAATCAGGTTTAGATTTATTTCCATATTCACGTATGCGTAGAATGCGACGAGATGATTTTTCACGTAGCTTAATGAGTGAAAATACCCTAACAGTAAAAGACCTTATTTACCCTGTTTTTGTATTAGAAGGAAAGAATCGCCGTGAAGCTATCGAATCAATGCCTGGAATTGAACGTATTTCAATAGATATACTTATCGAAGAAGCTAAGCAATTATCACAGTTAGGCGTACCCGCTATTGCAATTTTTCCGGTAACACCAAGTGATAAAAAATCACTTTTAGCAGAAGAAGCATATAACCCTGAAGGCCTAGCCCAAAGAACCGTTCGCGCATTAAAAGCTGAAGTACCTGAAATCGGCGTTATTACAGATGTCGCATTAGACCCTTTCACTGTGCATGGCCAAGATGGCATTATTGATGAAAAAAGTTATGTGATTAATGATGTAACAACTGAAATCCTAATTAAACAAGCGCTTTCACACGCAGAAGCAGGAGCAGATATTGTAGCGCCATCAGATATGATGGATGGCAGAATAGGCGCGATACGTGAAGCGTTAGAAGCAGCAGGCTTCATACATACACGTATCATGGCTTATTCCGCTAAATATGCATCAAGTTACTACGGACCATTTAGAGACGCTGTAGGGTCTGCTGGTAACCTTAAAGGCGCTGATAAAAAAACCTATCAGATGGACCCTGCAAATTCTGATGAAGCATTAAGAGAAGTTGCTTTAGACTTACAAGAAGGTGCTGATATGGTCATGGTAAAACCGGGTATGCCGTACCTTGATATTGTACGTCGTGTTAAAGATGAATTTGGCGTACCAACTTTTGCTTACCAAGTGAGTGGAGAATATGCGATGCATATGGCTGCAATTCAAAATGGTTGGTTGGCTGAAAGACCATGTATTATGGAATCTTTATTAGCCTTTAAACGCGCAGGCGCAGACGGCATATTAACTTACTTTACAAAGCAAGTTGCTATTTGGCTAAATGAGAAATAAACCAGCTATGCCATTTTATTGAAGCCACTACTTGGCTTCT
>Ga0209292_1007207_pt1 | contig 10656 bp, 9 predicted proteins | sample GOMGulsemesocosm_2_FD_184634 | JGI IMG/M metagenome (GOLD analysis project Ga0209292, IMG submission 184634) | Methane-oxidizing microbial communities from mesocosms in the Gulf of Mexico - GOM9C Gulf of Mexico (SPAdes) (version 2) | ecosystem: Environmental > Aquatic > Marine > Cold seeps...
GGGATCAAATGTACCGCCCATAAATACATACATGTTAACTGCGAGCCCTGTATCGATATTTAACTCTATGCATAATTACTGGCGTATCTGCCCATCGCCCAGTACTACATACTTTTGCGAGGTCAACCCCTCCAGTCCTACAGGGCCCCTGACGTGCAGCTTGTCTGTGGAAATACCAATCTCTGCTCCTAAACCATATTCAAAGCCATCGGCGAAGGCCGTTGAAGCATTAACCATTACTGAACTTGAATCGACCTGACGCAAAAAAGCTCTGGACTTGCTGTAGTTTTCTGTGACTATCGCATCGGTGTGCGCAGAGCTGTAATAATTAATGTGCTCTATTGCGCTGTGCATATCATCGACAACCTTAATAGATAAAATACCGGCTAAATACTCGGTCGACCAATCCGCTTCTGTGGCTTGGATGGATTGTGGCAATTTGTTTACACAGCGTTCGCAGCCGCGCAATTCCACCTCTTTTGCACTGTAAATCTGGCACAGTTGCGGCAACACGGCATCGACAATATCTTTGTGCAGCAGCAATGTTTCCATGGCGTTGCAAACACCATAACGGCGAGTTTTGGCATTTACTGCAATAGCAATCGCCTTCTCTATATCTGCTTCATCATCGATGTAAACATGACAAATGCCATCTAAATGTTTGATAACAGCAACTTTTGCATCGCGACTAATACGCTCTATCAGCCCCTTGCCACCGCGCGGGATAATCACGTCCACATATCCTGACATAGTGATCAGTTTGGCCACAGCCTCGCGATCAACAGTTTCAATCACTTGTACCGTGTCTGCGGGTAGCCCGGCACGCTTTAATCCAGTGGCTATACAAGCGGCAATAGCCCTATTTGAATGAATCGCCTCTGAGCCGCCGCGCAATATAGTGGCATTACCAGATTTAAGGCACAAACTAGCGGCCTCGACGGTCACGTTGGGCCTGGATTCATAGATAATGCCTATCACTCCCAACGGCACCCGCATCTTACCCAGCTGGATCCCGGTATCTAAGTAGCGCATATCACTAATACCGCCTACGGGATCAGGCAAGCTCGCTACCTGCTGCAAACTACTGATCATTTTATCTATGCCGGCATCATCTAATAACAGACGATCTAACATCGGGGCGGAGAGGTTTTTACCAAGACCATTTTCAATATCTTGCGCGTTGGCTGCTATGAGTGACGCACGGCTTTCATCTAAAGCGGTCGCCATTTGTTGCAGAGCATTATTTTTTTGGCCCGACTCAGCACTGGCAATGGTACGAGAGGCTGTTTTGGCTCTCTCCCCTAACTGCTGCATGTATTGATCTATGTTCATTGTTAACCTATCAGCTCTCAATTTTGTAGACTGTAAACTCAATTAATGGCGTATTCGCCAGACCTTTTGCTGCGTTCATTAAAACTGCGCACATCCCTATGATAACCACTGGGATAGCTCAATTCGATCCTGAGGAAGGTGAGAAAGCAAACATTCTATTATTAAACAACAACTACTCAATAAAAGATGACTTTTTAGCAAAGGTGCAAAGGGAATTAAATGTAATTATACTACGCCCTCAATCGCTTAATAACCCTATTAACGCAGATATCTTCTGCTAGTTAATTATAAATACAAATAATGGCAAATAACATTTCAAATTCGCGTAATACAGCTACATTTTTTGAGCCCTCACCGATTAAATTAGTGATTTTAACAGCGCTGGTAATATTCTCCTGCATCATTGCCAGTGGTGCATTTATCTATGTTTTTGCGCAAAACCAAGCAAAACTCTACACTGACAATCAAGTTGCTACAGTGACTAACCAGGCCCTGGTCACTTTAAAACCGATGATCTTAGCCAAAGACAACTTGAGTATGAATTTTTACCTAGGGAGCATAGCCCGCGCCGATTTTATCCATGGTGCTACTTTAGTAGACGCCAAGGGCAAGCTATTGGCACGCTCCGGTACCAGTAACGGTCCCGCACAAAACAACCCACTTTTCAGCCAGCAGCTGCGTATCGGAGAGTTGAATTTATATATTAACAGCAGCCCCAGCGAGAACTTCTTTAAACGATTACTGTGGATTTTTGTAGTATTGGCAACACTCACCGCAATGTTCACACTCGTTGCTGTCGCTTACTTATCGAAAAAAATATTGCGCGAATTTAGCCTTCAATACAAGCCATTACTAGAACACCGCTTTCGCATGGAGCTGGCACAAGTTGCAACGCATAACCCAGAGACTAATCAGAGCGACACCCAGACAGCTACAGCGGACAGTAATTTGCGACTTAGTACCACAGACCAACCGGTATCACTGGCCATTGTTGATTTAGATGTAGCCTCCCAAAACCCTGCCCCGGCTGATAGTGCACCCGCTTTCGCCGCGCCGCAAAGCGATGAAAATGAACAACTAGTTTCACTGCTAAAGCCTGACGCTGAGCAACGAATGCCACATTTTAAACCTTTTAGCAACCAGAGTGATGTGGAGCTTAAATACCAGGGACCGGCCAGTATGGCCACTGCGGAAATCGAGCTCAGCGAATCTATCCAGTTAATTGAAGAGCAAGCGGCACCCACTCAAGGCTCTGCAAACCCATTGCTCAGAGCGCATCCCCACGAGGAGCAGTTAGACCTGTATTCTCTCGAACACCAGACTGAACTGAGCTTAAAAGCCCGCGATGCCGCCTACTTATTATTTATAGATTGCAGCAGTGGTCGCGCTCCGATAGAGGATATTGCAGAGCACCAGGCACTGTTGACCGAGTATCGGCGCCTGATCAAGCTTGTGGTTAATATATATGGCGGGGTAGTAGAATTACTCGCCAACGGTGATATCAGAGTAATGTTCGATGACAGAGACCCGGATGACAATCACGGCATTCAGGCTCTGTGCGCAGCTAAGTTATTCAATCAGCTGTACAAATATTATAATCATCGGCAAATTACGCGCATGCAGCCAACGTTGAACATTCAAATATCCCTGGTGCGCGGCAATAGAGAAAAAATTGAGTTGCTGCGAGAGGAATCTCATTTTCTGACCCGCACTACAGTCTCTAATCAATTGATCAGCCACACGCCCCTAAGCGAGGTAAAAACCTTGAAAGACAGCCTGCTGGAGGATGCAGAGACCGAGCGCCAGGATGAAGACAAAATTCTCATTTTAGCGCTGAGCCCCAGCTACCAGGAATTACTGGAAAAACAGGCCAGGCACTTGGTAAAAAGCTTCAACTGATTACTGTATAAACAACCCGGCTGCAGCTGTAGCCTAGACAACCGCTGAACCGACTTAACATTTCTGCACTAACGCCGCTAAACGACTGACAAAAAAAATTCCCCTATAACATCTGTCCGAGATAGACATCTATTATAGGGGAATTTGATCTAACTTATTACTTAGAAGAGTCTGTATTATTTCTGCTCTGGCTCGGCCGGCTCTTGCCTGCCCGCTTCAACATCAATACGTTCAACCCGCTGATAGCCTCTAGGCAACTTATTACCTCGGCGGCCGCGCTCGGCACTGAAATGCTGAAGATCTGCAGGTTTTAACTTCAAGTGCTGCTTGCCTGAGTGAACCAATAATGTATCCCCCGGACTAAATACCACCAGCGCAATCATCAGCTCTTCACGGCTCGCTGCTCGGCTTGTGGCCACATTGATAATCTTGTTGCCTTTACCCTTGGCCAATTCAGGTAAATCCGCCACTGCGAACACCAGCATCCGGCCCTCGTTGGTCACTGCTGCCAACATTTTATCCCCAGCGGTATCGATATTAATCGATGTGAGTAACTGGGCGTTTTTTGACAAACTTAAGGCCGCTTTACCATTTTTAGTCTTGCTCGACAAATCGGCAATAGTAGTCAGAAACCCATAGCCGGCGTCGCTGGAGAGCAACACTTGGCTTTGCTCACCACCGGTTACCGCCGCATCAATAGTGGCACCTTTGGGCATCGAAATCCTTCCGGTTATCGGCTCTCCCTGCCCGCGGGCTGAAGGCAGATTATGCGTTTCAATAGTATAACTGCGACCCGTGGAGTCCAAAAGTATTAGCGGTTGATTCATCCTCCCCTGACAGGAGAGCTTAAAACTGTCACCAGATTTATAACTTAGGCCCACCGCGTCAATATCGTGGCCTTTAGCCGCCCTGATCCAGCCCTGTTTGGAGATCACTGCGGTAACCGGCTCAGCGGACAGTAGATCTTTTTCATCGAATGCCTTAGCTTCGTTACGCGCTACAATAGGTGAGCGGCGCTCATCACCAAAGGTATTCATATCTTCTTTTAGTTCTTTCTTAATTAGAGTGCGCATACGCTGATCAGAGCCTAAGATTAGCTCCAACTTCTGTCGCTCGCTCTGTAATTCATCTTGCTCGCCCTTGATCTTAAACTCTTCAAGTTTAGCCAAGTGACGAAGCTTGATGTCCAAGATGGCATTTGCCTGAATATCAGAAATATTAAAGCGCTGCATCATCACCGCTTTTGGTTCATCTTCAGAGCGGATAATTTCAATTATCTCATCGATATTCAAATAGGCGGTCATCAGACCATCGAGGATGTGCAGACGATCCAAAACTTTGTCGAGCCTATACTGCAACCGCTTTCGCACTACATTGGTCCGCCAACTCAGCCACTCAGTGAGTATTTGTCGCAGATCTTTTACCTGTGGGCGCCCATCCACACCTATCATGTTCATATTGACTCTGTAGGTGCGTTCCAAATCAGTAGAGGCAAATAAATGCGCCATCAACTGCTCCAGATCAATGCGATTAGAGCGTGGTACTATGACTAGTCGAGTGGGGTTTTCGTGGTCGGATTCATCGCGCAAATCCGCCACCATTGGCAGCTTCTTCTGGTTCATCTGCGCCGCTATTTGCTCGAGAATTTTCGCCCCTGACACTTGATGAGGCAGCGCGGTAATAATCACATCCCCCTGCTCTTTATTCCACAGCGCCCGCATCCGCACAGATCCCCTGCCGGTAGTGTAGAGTTTTCGCAACTCCTCTTTGGAAGAGATAATTTCTGCATCTGTGGGCATGTCCGGACCGGGGACAAACTCACAAATCTCCTCAAGAGTTGCCCTGGGATTCTCAAGTAAGTGGATACACGCCGAGGTCACTTCCCGTAAGTTATGTGGCGGAATATCTGTGGCCATTCCCACCGCGATGCCGGTACCGCCATTGAGTAAAATATTTGGCAGCCGCGCAGGCAGCACTGTAGGTTCGTTTAATGTGCCATCAAAATTGGGCACCCAGTCCACTGTTCCCTGACTCACTTCCTGCAATAGAACCTGCGAGTAAGCCGTCAGTCGCGCCTCGGTATAACGCATCGCGGCGAACGACTTAGGATCGTCCGGCGCCCCCCAGTTACCCTGACCGTCAATCAGCGGATAGCGATAACTAAAGGGCTGCGCCATCAAGACCATCGCCTCGTAGCAGGCGCTGTCGCCATGGGGGTGATACTTACCTAATACATCACCGACAGTACGGGCAGATTTTTTGTGCTTGGCTGTGTGTTTCAGACCCAGCTCGCTCATCGCATACACGATACGCCGTTGCACCGGTTTCATACCGTCACCAACGTGCGGTAGCGCGCGATCAAGAATCACGTACATAGAGTAATCTAAGTACGCTTTCTCGGTAAAATTTTGCAGTGGCAATGACTCTATGCTGTCATCTGTTGTGTAACTAGACATATTTAATCAACACACCTTATCTATAATAATTGATAGGAAACCGGACTCTGGGTTATGCCTTGGCTAGATCGCCGTTGCTCTCCAGCCAAACTTTACGATCTGCGGCACGCTTCTTCGATAGCAGCATATCCATCATTTCATGACTGTCATCCCCCGGAGTTATCATCAATTGCACCAGTCGACGAGTATCCGGATCCATAGTGGTTTCGCGCAACTGCATCGGGTTCATCTCACCCAACCCCTTGAAGCGCTGCACGTTAACTTTGACATTTTTACGCTCCGCTTTAATCCTCTCGATTACCCCGTCGCGCTCTGCGTCATCCAGTGCATAGAAGACATCCTTCGCCGCATCAATGCGATACAGTGGTGGCATAGCCACATAGATATGCCCGGCACTGACCAGCGGTTTGAAGTGACGCAAAAACAGCGCACAAATCAGCGTCGCAATGTGCGCGCCGTCTGAGTCGGCATCCGCTAATATGCAGACCTTTCCATAGCGCAAGCCGCTGATGTCGTCGCTGCCTGGCTCGACCCCGATAGCCACTGAGATATCGTGAATTTCATTGGAGGCAAGCACTTGAGAAGAATCGACTTCCCAGGAGTTTAAAATTTTCCCGCGCAGGGCCATGATCGCCTGAAAGCGACGATCTCGCGCCTGTTTAGCCGAGCCACCAGCAGAGTCCCCCTCCACTAAGAACAACTCTGAGCGCATGGTTTCAGTACCAGAGCAATCGGCGAGCTTGCCAGGCAGCGCTGGTCCTGCAGTCACCCGCTTGCGCACTACCTTTTTACTGGTGCGCAAACGTTTCTGGGCATTGGCAATCACTGCTTCAGCGAGTTTCTCGCCATCCTCTACATGTTTATTGAGCCACAGTGAAAACGCATCCTTAACCGCCCCTGAGATAAAAGCTGCAATCTGTCTCGACGACAGCCGCTCTTTGGTCTGGCCGGCAAATTGGGGGTCGCGCATTTTTGCCGACAAAATGTAGCTGCAGCGCTCCCAGATATCTTCGGCGGTCAATTTCACTCCCCGTGGCAACAGTGAGCGGAACTCACAAAATTCGCGCATTGCCTCCAGCAGGCCGGTTCTGAATCCATTGACATGAGTTCCCCCCACAACTGTGGGAATTAAATTAACAAAGCTTTCGCAGGTGAGTTCTCCACCTTCAGGTAGCCATTGCACCGCCCATTCAACCGCATCATCCTGGCCTTTCAAGCCACCGACAAATGGCTCTAGTGGAAGCGTTTCAAAGACTTGGGTCATACCCGACAGATAGGCACTTAAACCGTCTTCGTAATACCAGGTTTCCCGGTCGTTGCTAGTGCCGCTTTGATCTACAAAAGTGACTTTCAGCCCGGGACAAAGTACCGCTTTTGCACGCAAATTATGTTTTAACTTAGTGACATTATATTTACTGCTATCGAAGTACTTACTATCGGCGAGAAACTTAACCGTAGTACCGGTATTGCGTTTACCACAGCTGCCGATAACTTCCAGCTCAGATATTTTTTCACCGTCGGCAAAACCTATATTGTAAATTTGTGCATCGCGTCTGATCTGTACTTCCAGGCTTTTAGACAGCGCGTTCACTACCGACACACCCACTCCGTGTAAACCGCCGGAAAAACTGTAGTTATCATCACTAAATTTGGCCCCGGCGTGCAATCGGGTCAATATTAGCTCAACGCCGCTAACCCCTTCCTCCGGATGAATATCGACCGGCATACCGCGACCATTATCCGTCACTGATAAAAACCCATCTTTGGATAACACCACATCAATTTGATTGGCATGCCCTGCCAGCGCTTCATCGACAGAGTTATCTATGACTTCCTGCGCTAAATGATTGGGTTTATCGGTCTCAGTGTACATCCCGGGACGTCGTCGCACCGGGTCTAAACCGCTGAGGACTTCAATCGAATCCGCTTGATATTGACTACTCATTTACTAAAGATCCTAATAAAATTAATCCGTTTATTATAAGTATTTGGCATCTTTTCCCTCGGCAAAGGCTAACACTGCGGGGATGACACTGATAAAATTTTCAAAGCTGTGGCTGCCTCCCGCTGTTACTCTCTGCTCAACGGCCGCAAGTTTATCCACCGCCTCTTTATAGTCTAATGTTTCATCCCCCATCTGAGACAATAACAATAATTTACTAGGATCGCGGATGGCGTCCACCTCGAGCGCTTGCAACTGCTTTATGTGCTGAGCAGATAGCTGATATTTTTGCCCAGTATAAATATTTTCATTTTCACCCAGCAGCTGTTGCAACAATATATAGGGATAGACAGCGGGGTTGATTAATACTGCGTGACAGTTGCGGTATTGTTGCGCCAGCCAAATACTGTAATAGCCGCCCAGAGAGCTGCCGATGAGTAAGATGTTAGCGCCATCGCAAGCCGCCACTAACTCAGTCAGTTGCGCTATGGCAACGGCGGGCTGGTGATTTAGCTCTGGAATTTGCAGCTGATATTTTTTAGTTTCAGCCAGTGCCTGAGTGACAAAATACTCTTGCAGCTGTTGTGCTTTTATGGATTGCGGAGAGCTATTAAAACCGTGAATGTAAATCACAGTCAACGACATACTGGTTATCCTTACAGTGTTTTATATGGCAACTTACCTAAGCCCAGCGATAGTTGCAAGTTATTATTATCGTTAAGCCGTGACCTAAAGAGCCTAAGCTGGCCAGTAAAACGATTAAACGCAGTGTCTTTCCAGCAGTCACCTTAGACAATTCATCTTTAACAATCAACTCGATAAACTTTCGTCTTGATACTTCCATCAGCTTCTAACTGCAATAATCGATATCCGGGCGCCGCCAGCTTGGTATCGTCTTCCAGTATCGGCGTCAGCTGCGATTTTTTAAATTGTGGCGCTGTTGCCGGAGAGCAATAGAGCACTGTGCCCCGGTGCTGCAACTGATGCTCTTGATGCAAGTGACCAAACAACACAGCTCTGACTTTATCCAGCTTATTGACCCGCTGCCAAAACTGCTGCGCATTTCCCAGTTTAATCTGATCTTGCCATACACTGCCGACCTCGACCGGTGGATGGTGCAATACTAAGAGTATGTGCTCAACCGATAACTCATTCAGTGTGCTAATCAGCGCCAACTCCTGGTCACTGAGAGAACCGCTGCCGCGACCATCCGGGTTAGCGGTGCTATCCAACAAGACTATCGCCCAATTACCATCAATGACGACTTTGTTATCCATTCCTACAAACTCTGCCATCAGTGCGCTGTTATCGTGATTGCCCGGTATCCAGTGAGTGTTAGTCGCCAGCTCTGCTGTCTTCTTTAAGATCCGCTGATACACGCTCAACTGTGCCTGCTGAGCCAAATCTCCGGTGAGCAGTAAATGATCCGCTTTCGCCGCACTTTTACGCTGTTGTAATTTATTTCTCGCCGCTGCAATAACCGCCTCTAAACGCCGCTCCGGGTTGTGACCCTTTAAGTTCTCTTCGGGGTCAGCCAGTAAATGGCAGTCGGTTATCTGCAGTACCTCAATCACACTATTCATCCCAGCAGGCTATCGAATCAGTTGCAGCGAAACAGCTATTTTTCGCTCTATTCATTTTCAAACAACCTCTGTGGATAAGCCTGACGACTCTGGTAACCGTGACTGAGACAGTGACTCAGCCACTGCGCCAGATACTCGTTGAGTTGAATTTTTTCATCGACATGGAACATGGCATCGTTAGGGTAGCGATAGCTTCCTTGCAGTTGCGAACGCTTATGCGGATTAATCACTTCGGCCATTTTCGCATCATGATACAAACGCACTTGTAGTTGCGGAGAAAATAGCTGTTTAATTTTAGCTGATTGAATGGCATTGCCCTGGCTCTGACTGACCAGCACTGTGGTAGTGAACTTAAACCTCTCCTGTACTTGTAAACTGACGATACTCTGGTGCTCACCAATATCTATGACGAAATCACGCTGCTGGCACTGATCTATATCAGCCATCAGTTTTAACAACCTTGCATAGTTCGCCTCACAGAGCGCCATATGCTTGCTTAAATCAGGAACATACTTGGTTTTCATGCACGCTTTCCAAAGTTTTCTGTTAGCTGTTGCCTAAGCAACTCGCGCTTTTTAATAGTTATCGCCAGCTTTCTTGCAAATCCTGGCGGTGTAACTGCAACCACTGCAGAGCAATAATTGCCGGCGCATTATCTATACTTCCGTCCTTCAGCATAGAAAATGCCCGCTGGGTATCAAATACGTGCACCTTTATATCTTCACCTTCATCAGCCAAACCATGTAAACCTAAGGCCTGTTCAGCGTTAACACTGGCGCAAAATAAATCTATATACTCACGAACCCCACCGGGACTGGGGGTAAACTTATAAATGTGCTGTAGCTGCCCGATCTGCAGTCCCGACTCCTCCAGCGTTTCGCGTCTGGCCACTTCTACCAGCGACTCTCCAGGCTCGACAATTCCCGCGACTAACTCTAGTAACCACGGGCTGCTCGGGTGATCGTAAGTGCCAATGCGAAACTGTTCGATCATTACCACTTTATCTGCAAGCGCATCGTAGAGCAACACTGCCACTGCGTTAGGGCGCCATAACAAATCTCGCTTTACGGTGATTTTCTCACCATTGAAACTGCGGTGGGTCACTGTCATCTGACGGTACTGGTAAAAGCCCTGCGTCAATAATTTATCTTCTTCGAGGATTACATCCTGGTTGTCGAACTGGGGCTGCCAGTGACCTTTTTTAGTACTCATCGTCGGAAATTTCTCGATTGTAAATTTACAACTTGCAGCTTAAACAATCTTCAAAATCTAAACTCTCTAGTTCCTGGCGCTCGGCCATCGCGTTTTTCAGTCTACTTTGCAAATCAACTGCCAATGCTTCATCAGCGTTTATCCCGGCTCGGGAGCAGAGGTCAACCAACACTGTCAGCTCGTCTAAAGTAAAATCGTTCACTGTTATATCTCCTGTTTAAATTCTCTATCG
>Ga0209292_1007209_pt1 | contig 10654 bp, 11 predicted proteins | sample GOMGulsemesocosm_2_FD_184634 | JGI IMG/M metagenome (GOLD analysis project Ga0209292, IMG submission 184634) | Methane-oxidizing microbial communities from mesocosms in the Gulf of Mexico - GOM9C Gulf of Mexico (SPAdes) (version 2) | ecosystem: Environmental > Aquatic > Marine > Cold seeps...
AGTTTAATGAGTGATTTTCTTCAGTGAGTTTATGTTTGAATAACTCATCAGCAAAATTAAAAAGTGACGTTAAGTTATGTGTTTTAGAAAGAATGTCATTTTCAATTTTTTTCAGTTGAGATTTTAGTTTATTAAGCATGAGCACTCTCATCTTGTTGGTTTAAATATTCAGCTAAACGATGAGCTAACGCTGTTAATGTTAACGTTGGGTTTACGGCGCTGTTAGACGAAAATACGCCATTAGAACAAATATAAAGATTAGCGATGTTGTGCACTTTTAGGTTCGCATCGGTAACGCCTGTTTCTGCGGTTGCAGACATGCGGCAAGTGCCGGTTGTGTGATCTCCTCGTGGTGTTTGTTTAAAAGTTTTCACCACTTCTAAGCCCATTTTTTCAATAATTGTTTTCATAAACGCTATGTGTGTATCTGCTCGTTTATCATCTTCTTCGGTTTTCTGATATTCAATTTTTGTTAGTGGTAAACCAAAACGATCTTTACCTTTTCCAATTGAGAGGCGACTTTCGTATTGCCCCACTTCTTCCATAAAGGCTTGTAGTTTAAATTCGCATTCGCCACGTATTTTTTTATTTATGTCAATTTTAGACATACCGTCAATCATAAGCTGAGCAATATCGATTTTTGGGCGTGTTCTGTCCTTGAATAAAAATAACTTACCATTTTTTTGCTGCTCGGGCGAATCATAAGTGCGAGACATTAAGGTAGGGAAATCATACTCTTGCCACAAACCATGGGGGTTACTTGGCGCTTTGCCTGTTACTTCTAGCATTGAATGAGTGACGATATAACGACCTACTAAGTCATGGTCATTACCTATGCCATGCGGCCAATATTTACTTGTAGACGCCATTAATAATTTAGGTATTTCATAAGCTCCTGCACATAAAATAATTTTTTTAGCGGTCACTGTAAAAGCTTCGTTGGTTTGATTATTCATATAATCAACACCGCTTATTTGTGTTTTGCTCGATGCGATTATATTAGTGACTACAGATTGAGTGAGCACTTTAAAATTAATAAACTTAGGGTTTTCTACCAACTCTTGTAAAACATACTGAGCTGAAAAACGCGCACCATAAGGGCAATATTTACAGGTACCGGTTGTCATACACTTTCTGTATCGGGCAACGGGCATTTTTCCGGGCTGAATATCCAAGGCTTGAAATGCTTTTATCATTTCACCGTCGGCAGCTGTCCATTCAAAAGGGGGAATAGGGTAAGGCGTTGAACGGGGTTGCCAGTTTTCAGTTTCATCGCCAGACACCGACATGTACTGCTCTGCCTGAGCATAATAAGGCTCAAGTTCTTGGTAATCTATTGGCCAGTCTGCACCTTGCCCTGTATTGGTGAATAATTGAAAATCTTCTGGTTTAAAGCGTAACGCCCAACCACCCCAATGCATTGTTGAACCACCGAATGCTCTTACACGTCCCCCTGATGTAGTCCAAGTTGGCTTGTCATCTTTACCTATGGTTGATTGGTTATCTGACTTTTTATCGTAGGTGTATTGATAAGGTAATGGTCCGTCTGCACAGGTGGTATAGTTCCACCATTGTCGACGTTCTTTCGCAGGAATTAAATCACCCGCTTCGAGCATGAGTAATTTCGTGAGCGGATTTTTTTCTAATATTTTTTTTGCCAGCACGGTTGCCGCTGCGCCAGAGCCAACAATAATGTAATCATGTTCTTCCATGTGAGATTCCTTTATCACTAGGTTTCTTGCTCGAATGTACGTACTAAATCTTCGTTACGGTAACGGCTACCTTTGACAAAACCTTTATAATTTACACCTTTAACTTTTATAACTTCACCACTGCTATTGCTTTGACCACCAAAATGTTTAAAGCCGCCAGACAATACTTGCATGCGAATAAATTCGTTAACGACATAATATTTTGCGTGGGCGAGTCGGGTGGTTAATAAGGCGTGTGGTTTCTCAAGATCTTTCTCTGGTTGGCTTTGAGGAATCTTATAATTAAAAAATAATTGTTGATAAGCATCTTGTTCGCCATAGAGCTGAGTAAGCTCTTCAATAACCAAAATGGCATTGTTATATTCTGCGCTATAACTTGGCTGTTGCTGGGTTTTTACTTTGACCATTTCTAGCCAAGCGCTTTTCAAGTTTTTAGACTCGTTATAAACGTCTTTCCAATGATCGCCAATTTGGGCAAATATTTGCCAAAGCTTTGCAATTTGATTTTCAGATAAGGTGCAAGGTTCGCTGAAGATAAGAGTGTCGGCTATGTTTGTATGGCAAAGTTTACCGCCAATCATGTTATTTTCTTGTGCCATACCTACTCCTTGTTTTAACTAAATATTTCATGGTTAACCAGATTAAATCATTTTCTATGAGTTTGTCTATTTATGTTAATAAAAAGTTATTATTGTTGAAGTATTACATGACAATAATTTCGTTGCTTATGAAGGCTCGAAATATGCTACATTAGCAACGAAATTTTTTAGGGAAAATGATAATGACAGAACAAACAAATTTTCTACACATGCAATTAGCCACTTTGCATGAAGGCATGAATGAACAAAAATATGTTGTGGTTGATATTCGCGATGCGACTTCGTTTCAAGCGAACCATATTCCGGGTGCTATTCATTTAAGTAATGAGAATTTTTCAGACTTTATTCGTGAAGCAGACTTAGATGCTCCTGTTGTGGTTTGTTGTTACCATGGTATTTCAAGCCAGCAAGCGGCACAATTTTTAATCAGCCAAGATTTTACCGAAGTGTATTCACTCGACGGTGGTTTTACTGATTGGCAAATACGTTTTCCGACTGATGTCGAAACTAGCTAGGTAAGTAAAGATAATGTCTGAACTGGGTGAGCATAAAGAATTAAGTCCGTTGGTGAAAGTGACGCTACACAATATAGCCTTGTTATTCGCTAATTACTTAGTGAGCATTAATATTGCTGCGAAAGTGGAAAAACATGACGGCGAATATATTATTCATTGCAAAACGAGTGAGCTTGATCGTGCGAAAGATATTTTTGCTGAGTTTATTGCTGACCCTTACCAAGAAAAATATCAGCAAGCTGCATGGCATAATGCTGAAGTAACGCAGGTGAGTGATAATTCACCTTCGTTGTTAAGCAGTTTTCAGCAACAGTTTTTTGCACATGCCGGTTGGGTAACACTTACGATATTTGCCCTGTGTTGGTTGGTGTTTATTGCGAGCACCCTTGGCTTTGCTCAACCTACCTTTGGGTTATTACATTTTTATCAAGAATTGAGTCTTGATGCCTTCATGGACTCACCTTTACGATTATTAGGCCCGGCTTTATTTCACTTTTCATGGCTACATATTGTGTTTAATACGATGTGGTGGTGGCAGTTGGGTGGTAGTGTTGAAAGAACTTTAGGTAAGGGCGCGTTAATCAATTTATTTTTGATTACTGCATTACTTTCTAACCTCGGACAGTTTATGGTCTCTGGGCCTAACTTTGGTGGTTTATCTGGGGTTGTCTATGGCTTGGTTGGTTATGTGTGGTGGTACGGTTGGTTGGCTCCAGAGAAGGGGCTGTTTATTTCGAAACCAATTATTGGCTTTTTACTCTTTTGGTTATTGCTTGGTTACGCTGATGTATTACCGGTTAATATGGCAAATACCGCACATTTACTTGGCTTAGTCAGTGGTTGTTTGCTGGCGTGCATTAATATATTTTTATTCAAACGCCGTTAGATAATAATTAGGCCGAAAGAGATTTCGGCCATGTATATTTTAGTTATCGAGCCATTGAGTGAAAAGTAATTTTTTAATGAGTGGTTTACCTGTTTCTTTAGTTAAGAGGTTTTTTACTTTTTCTTCACACAAGCGCTGAATTTCATGACGACCATTAATAGATTTTACTTTTGCTTCGGGCTGCTGACCAATAATGGTAATAATCGCATCGCGTAACAATGGCGAATGATGTTCAACAACTTCATAGTCTGAAGAATCCTCAATCATCAACTCTACTGTTAAGCGTACATAACCAAGTTTCTTCTTCACCGCGACATAGTTCGTAATAATCGCTGGTTCAAAACCAAAATAAGCATAGTCAGCCGCCTTCGTAGAAGAAATTGGCAGGGAAAATGATATTAATGCTGTTAATAATAATAATGTTTTTTTCATGTTTACCACTCTAAATCACGGGAGAATCAAGATTACTATCGGCTATATTACCTCGAATCTTTAATTTTTATTAGCTAATTATTTTTCATTTTAATTTGTTGAGCTAATTCAAGACCGATGACATTAAATTACCAGCGACATAAATAAGACAATACTGATATGATAGGGGAGTTATTCGTTAATAAAAATAGTCATTATTTATTCGTTATGAAGCAGTTACATTCATTATTCCCCATTACTATGCACACCACTTGGCAGTCTTCTGCAGGCTCGATATTACCTGAGAATTTATTAAGTTGGTTACTCGATCCAAGCTCCTTAACCGCTCGTTTATCAAAGTGTTGTCAGCAATTTCGTGTTGAAGTTATCGGGCAAGAAATTCAACCCTGCTCTGCTCAAGAAGCCACCACAGATATTATTAAAGGTGAGGATGTCTTAGTGCGTGAAGTCTTATTATTTTGTGATGATATTCCGCAAGTATTTGCTCGTAGTTTGTTACCTTTAAAAAGTTTAACCGGTGAAGAACAGCAATTAGCCCATTTAGGGAATCAGTCATTAGGGCAAGTATTGTTTAGTAAAAAAGAGTTGCGCAGAAAGAGTATCGAAATATCTAGCTTTGCCGAAAACCGTCAAGTTTTTGAGTTAACTAAGCAATTAGGTTTAACGATAAAAGGTGAACTATGGGGGCGACGTTCAACTTTTATGTTATGTAATAAACCGTTAATGGTTGCTGAAATATTCCTCCCGAATGCAATCGCTTATCAGCAAGATTATAGTAAAAATCAGCAGGAAAAAATTTAATGAAAGCCGTTGAAACAGAAAATCCGTTAGCACAAAAGTGGCAGGGTATTGTTCAAATTACCCGTGCTGATAAGCCTATTGGCACCTATTTATTATTATGGCCAACTTATTGGGCGTTATGGATTGCTTGCGATGGATTTCCTCCCTTACATTGGTTAGTCGTGTTTACCTTAGGTGTTTTCGTGATGCGTAGTGCAGGATGTGTTATCAACGACTGGGCAGACCGTAAAGTCGACGGACAAGTAAAACGAACCCAAAATCGACCATTAGTTTCAGGGGTTTTAACGCCCGATGATGCATTGTCGTTATTTGGCTTACTGATCGGGGTAGCGCTAGGGTTAGTATTAACCTTGAGTTGGTATACCATTCAATTATCCGTTATTGCGGTATTATTGGCAGCAAGTTACCCGTTTATGAAACGTTATACCCAATTGCCACAAGTGGTACTCGGTGCCGCTTTTAGTTGGGGCATGATCATGGCCTTCTCAGAAGGAACGGGCGAAATACCTACGGTAGCTTGGTTGCTGTTTAGTGCTAATTTATTATGGACCGTTGCTTACGATACTATGTATGCCATGGTTGACCGTGATGACGACTTACGAATTGGTGTTAAATCAACGGCTATTCTGTTTGGTCAGCATGACAAGCGAATTATTTTATTTTTGCAACTTTTAACATTAGCTTTATTAGTCAGTGTTGGTGAAATACTTGCTTTCGGTTGGCCATACCAATTAAGTTTAGTGATTGCTGCAGGCTTCTTTTGTTACCAGCAAATATTAATTGTTAACCGAGAACGTGATAAGTGTTTTCAAGCTTTTTTGAATAATCACTTTGTCGGTTTGGTGGTGTTTATTGGCATTGCGATTGAGCATTTGTAGCAAAGGTATTCAGGATCTGTGATTGTGACGACGCGATCCTGAAATACAGGTTTATTGCTTCTGACTAAAGTTAAACCTCTACAGCCTTGTAGATAATCTCAGGATGGCATAATAGTAAACTAACGGATAATACTCTGTAACACTTCAATATCGACCAGTTGCGTCATTGACGACTTCAGCAGTCCCAGCGTACTACTATCGTTAAGCTTATTATCTTCATCAGTATTTATATAGCCTTGTTCAATCATGGCGTTAATTAACGTTGCCTGAGCTTTTTTATCGACAAATTCAGGAGCATTAATATTATTGAGTACAGATAAACGCTTGGCAATAGAAACAACTTTTTCTTCTAGATCACTTTTAGCAATGGGTGAAAACCGGTTCACTAATGAACATATAATCGTAAAACGTTGCACGGTTTCATTAATGCTTTCACCCATTATACGAATATTACTACTGAGCTCTACATCGTCGACAACACTAAAAAAACCAGCTTTAGTTTGTGTGATTATTTTTTGGTTGCTTAAAAACTCTAATATTTGTTCGGTTTGTTCGTTAACTTCACTTGGACTTTGCCATAAGAATAAATCACCTTTAAGCAAGATAACAAGACGTTGTACTTGTTCTACTATCATCTCTAAGTTCACTTTGCTATGTCGGTTTAATAAGCGACATATAAGCGCAGGAACAATATAACTGTGCAAAATATTATTGCGGTAATAGCGCATTTCTAATGTGGCTTTTTCAGATAATGAAATAATGTCGCCATAGCTGTCTTTGTTAACCGTAACTTTATTAAGAGAAATAACTTCATCCAGTAACTGTTGACCATTCTCGACAGGTATAGACAGTTGTTTGCTGTAAGGCACACTACGCTGAAGGTTTAAAAAGAAATCTAATTGTCTAATTAACTCTACTTTAGCAAGCGCTTTATTTTTACAAGCATGAAGAATAAGCGCGACTAAAGCTGTACCATTAATCGCCGCACATTGGTTGATATTCACCATTACCTGATCAGCTAATATATTCACACTAGGTGTTAACCAGCTAGGTTTCTGTGGAGCTATGGGATCAATATCTTGTTTCCAGTCAGGCACTTGTTTATTTAGAAACTGATTAATATTAATAGGCTCGCCAAAGTTTACATAACCTTTGCCGTAGTTGCGTAAATTCTTTATGGCTTTAATTACGCCAAATATTGATTCATTTTTCTTTTGGCTACCGCTTAATTCTTTATGGTAGGTGCCTACCTCCATAACATGCTCATAGCCCAAATATACAGGTACGAGAGTTAATGGTCGATCGATACCACGTAATAAGCTTTGAATGGTCATGGCAAGCATGCCTGTTTTAGGTGCTAATAAACGTCCTGTTCTACTGCGTCCACCTTCAGAATAGTATTTAACAGAATAACCTCGCTCAAATAACAAACCTAAGTATTCACGGAAAATGGTGGAATATAAACGATTGCCTTTAAAGCTACGGCGAATGAAAAACGCACCCGCTTTGCGAAAAATAGGTCCAGCAGGCCAAAAACTTAAATTAATACCTGCGGCTATACGTGGCGTAACTAGGCCTTCTTGAAAAATAACATAGGTAAGCAGTAAATAGTCCATATGGCTACGGTGACAAGGTACATAAATAATTTCATGGCCTTCTTGGGCTAAATCGCGCAGTACTTTGGCATTATTAATATTGATACCACTGTACAAGCGATTCCATAACCAATTCAATATACGGGCGCCTAAACGCACCATAGAGTCGCGATAATCACCGGCAATTTCGTCCATAATGGCAAGTGCTTGTTTTTTAACTTCGGCTTCGCTTATCGCTTTGCTTTTTGCTTCTTCTTTAATTAAACGTTTGATGGAAGGGTTGGCTAATAACGTGGCGAACATTTGCTGGCGGTGCATTAATCTTGGGCCAGTCGCCGCAATGGTTTGACGATAAAAATGAAAACGAGCAATACGTATCAATTTTTGTGCGCTGGCTTGGGTTGTACCATGTTTGTCTGCCATCAATCGAAAAGAGATAGCTTCGCTAAAACGAACAAGGGTATTTCGCCCTAAGAACAGAACAATAAAGAATTTTCTTAACCATGAAGGTGATTCTTGATCGGCTAAAACTGTTCCTATACTGGCATTATTATGCTCTTTAGTGGGTGTTCTGCCCCAAATGACATGAGCAGGAATTAACTGAGCATCAAGTGATTCGTCATTACTGTGCTGCTTTAATAGTTCAAAACCTTGACTGATTGCATCGGTATTACTCGCTTGTCGCCAACGAAAAAGTGGCGTTGGTTTCTCTAGACATAATAAGCGAGAAAAACTCATACCATTAATAACAACAGGGCTGAGCGGATCGGGAAGTTTTAAACTTTTACAAGCTTTACGTAACGATAAAATGTCACTGGCTGATTGGTGACGGATCACATAAAACTGAGGTTGCTCAGGTTTTACTTCGCCTGATGCTAAATAGTTATCAGGCACAATTTTGCAATGAACAAGTAATTTTATTGGGAAACGTAAGAAGAAATAAAAAAATGAACGTAAGAATGACATCGTGTTTTTCTCTGAATTATTAAGCTTTTAGATGTATTTATAATGGACTTGCTATAAATTTATTGTAGCATGTTGGATGAACTTTGTCGTAATCGTCAGAGATATCCAATCCTTTCGCTATTTATAGAGTAAATTATGAGTACAGTACAGAAAAAATTTGCCATATTTGTCGATGTACAAAATATCTATTACACCACCCGAGATACCTATCAACGACAATTTAATTATCGAAAGTTTTGGCAACAAATTAGTGAGCAAGGAGACATAGTTATTGCTAACGCCTACGCAACTCAACGTAGTGATGATGCTCAACATAAGTTTCAAAAAGCCTTAAAACATATTGGTTTTGATGTAAAACTTAAACCTTTTATACAACGACGAGATGGTTCAGCAAAAGGCGATTGGGATGTTGGTATTACTATTGATGTAATGGAAAGTGCCGCCGATGTTGATACCGTAATCCTATTGTCTGGAGATGGCGATTTTGATTTGTTATTGAAACGAATTAAAGAACGTTATGGCGTTAATACCCATGTTTACGGTGTTTCAGCTCTAACTGCTAACTCATTAATTAACGCAAGCGATGAGTTTTTCCCCATTGACGATTGGTTGTTAATGTAGAAATATCGCTCGAAAAATATTATTTATAATAATTTAACCCCTTTTTCTTTTATTAAACGTTTTATTGATACAAGCATTGAGTATTGCTTGTATCTATTTTCTATTCGTTAAATAAAGGAAGCAATATGACAAAATTATTATCGACTATCGGTTTGGCAACTATTATCACGTTTGGTTTATTTGCCTTTATGGCTTCTCTAATTAGTAGTGACAGTGTCAATATAACCGAGGTATTACCGCCTGTAGATTTTGAGGTCGCTAACGTACCAGAAGACTCTAAAGTAAAGGTTATGGAAAAGGTAAAACTTGACCCGCCAAAACCACCAGAACCTATGCCAAAAAATGTTGTGACTATTGAGTCGACTGACGAGGCAACGAGTTTCGATTATCAGCCATTATCGATAACCTTAGGTGAGGGAGATACAGGAATAAAACAATTTCGCGGTAACGACAACAATGAAGCTCGCCCTATTGTTCGCATACCCCCTAAGTATCCAATGGATGCCATGAGAAATGGGATACAAGGCTGGGTGAGATTAGCTTTTGATGTTAATGAAATTGGCAAAGTGGTCAATGTATCTGTTATTGACTCACAGCCTAAACGTATTTTTGATAAAGCCGCTCGACAAGCTTTAAGGAAGTGGAAATATCAAGCCAAGTCAGTTAATGGAAAATCGGTTTTTCAAGAAAATCGCACCATACAATTAGATTTTACAATAGAACAACAAAGTTAGGATGTGCCTTTGAAGCTACCATCAATAATGAAAGGCTGGTTGAATCCAAGCATTAGCCCTGAAATATTATTGACTCGTTACATTGCAACCAGCAAAGAGAAGTACATTACTTTGCTGGTTGAGCAATTTAATCGGTCTATTTACCATTACTTGTTAAGCCAGTCTGATAAAGAAACGGCGGAAGATGTTCTTCAATTAATGTGGCTAAAAGTAATGACAACTAAAGTGGCCAGTCAAGTGCATAGCAATGTAAAAAGTTGGTTGTTTACTATTGCGAGAAATGCATTAATAGATGAATTACGAAGACAAAAACGTTGGCAAAGTCAGTCATTAGATGAAAGCACTTTGCTCATCGATATATCACTCGCCCCGCACATGACGAGTTGTTCATTAGAGCAAGTGTCAGATAATAACGCTAAGCTAATCGCGTTCAATCATGGAGTTACTTTATTGCCCTTTCTGCAGCGCGAAGCTTTTATTTTTCAACAAGAAGGTTTTTCAGTTCTACAAATTTCTGAACTAACCGATGAAAGTTTTGAAACTATAAAAAGCCGTTTACGTTATGCACGTACAAACCTTAAAAAGTTCCTGGAAGAAAATCATGAGTGATAAAAACTTCGATAAAGAAATTGCTTTGCTTTATCAACAAAGAAAGCAAGAAATAAATGAACCTGTAATTAACTTATCGCGAATAAACACAACAAAAAAAAATCGTTATAGTGTGTTACAAATACTGAACATTTTATTTTTTGGTGGTGCGGCATCGTTTGGTATTTTGGCGATGATCAGCCATCTATCAGCACAAAAGATGACTAAGCCAGAGGGAAATACAGGAATACCGCTAACGGTTGTAGAGCTAAAGGAAAAGGCATTAGTGCCCGATGAGCCCGTGATTGTTATACAAGCGCCATTAGC
>Ga0209292_1007213_pt1 | contig 10647 bp, 9 predicted proteins | sample GOMGulsemesocosm_2_FD_184634 | JGI IMG/M metagenome (GOLD analysis project Ga0209292, IMG submission 184634) | Methane-oxidizing microbial communities from mesocosms in the Gulf of Mexico - GOM9C Gulf of Mexico (SPAdes) (version 2) | ecosystem: Environmental > Aquatic > Marine > Cold seeps...
AAAGTAAATCTGTTGGTGTTGAAACGACCTTTCAAATTGATATTAAAGACCGTATAGAAGTTCTAAATCATTTACAGCAATTATTAAAAAAAGCTCTAAAAAAACTTAATGAAAAAGAATTAAAAGCTCAAACCATCACTATAAAAATAAAATATCATGATTTTGTACAAATAACCCGGAGCAAAACATTAACATCAATGATTTCTGACGCTACTGATAGTGAAGTTATTTTTGAAAGTTTATTAACAAAGACAGAGATTGGACAACGGAAAGTACGTTTACTAGGTGTTTCTTTATCTTCATTTAACAATCGCACACAATTATTAAATTATCGACAGATGGACTTATTTGAAGACCACTAAAGAAATGTAGCCATGATACAACCAAGCCCCCTTTTTCAAAAAGGGGCTTTGAGTCAGATAAAACCTATTTACTTACCTTCAACTCAATTTCATCAACACGTTTTTCTAATGCTTCTAATTTAGAGCGTGTTTTAGCTAAAACAGCTTTTTGTACTTCAAATTCTTCCCTAGTTACTAAATCTAATTTCCCTAATGCGCCTTGTAAAATAGCATGGAAATTTTTTTCCATATCTTCTTTTACATTACTTAAACCAGAAGGAAGGGCATCAGCTAAACGACTAGCCATATCATCAATTGATTTTGGATCGAACATAAGTATTTTCTCTAATTAGAAATTAATTTAATAAATATATTTTATCATAGAAGAGAGATCACTCCACCGAGTGCCACCATTATGTCGTAAAATCATCATAATGAATTGACAGTATTAAAGGAAAAGTAATGAAAGTAGGATTAATTGGTTTAGGTGCAATGGGTGTAGGAATGGCTAATAATTTAGCCAAAGCAGGGCTATTATCAGCTATTTATAATCGAACAGAACAGAAGGCAAAAGATCTATCTAGCCAACTCAACATCCCCTTTTATACCTCAGCCGAAGAATTAGCCAAGCAAGTTAATATTATTTTTCTTTGTATTTCTGCCGATAATGATGTTTTAGAAATCGTTGACTCTCTGACTCAATCAATCCAGCCACATTCAATTGTCGTTGATATGTCTACCGTGAGTAATGAAACTGCCATTAAAGCCGCTGCTATTTTAGCAACAAAACAAGTGACATTTCTTGATGCTCCTGTATCTGGTGGTGTAGAGGGTGCAAAAAATGGCATGCTATCAATCATGGTTGGTGGTGATAAAATAGCCTTAGAAACAGTACACCCAGCGTTAGAAGCTATCAGCTCTCGTATTGTACATATGGGGCAGGTCGGCAGTGGCCAAAGTACTAAAGCTGTAAACCAAATAATGGCTGCTGGTATTAATCAAGCGGTTACTGAGGCATTAGCTTTTGGTCAAGCCCAAGGTTTAAATATGGATAAAGTTATTGAAGTCGTTTCTGGAGGTGCTGCTGGTAACTGGTTTTTACAGCATAGAGGAACAAGTATGACAAACAACATATTTGAGCCTGGTTTTAAACTAGCCTTGCATTATAAAGATTTAAAAATATGCCAGAACATGGCTAAACAAACATCAACATCTTTAAATCTAACCGATAAAACAGTATCCGATTATGAAGACCTAATGCAACAAGGAAGGGGAAATGATGATATTTCGGCCTTATACCGATTAAAACAGCCAAAAAATTAATTAAATAAGGCGTGAAATGATTTAAACCCTCACGCCTTTTAATTATCAAGACAATAATTAGTTACCAACACCTACATAAATTATTTTTAATGCATGCAGTGTATTTTTACAAGTAGCAGAGTCTTGTAAGCTAGGTTCATCAAAGCATATTTTGTTTTGAGCTCGAGCAGCTCTTACATTTGCAGTATACCAAGCAACTGATTTAACATCTTTTTCTTGCTCAGTTGATACAGCAACAGCGGTAACAGTTACAGTTGATAAAATAAGTGCAAGGATAATATTTTGTGTTTTCATGACAGTGTCTCTCAAATTTAAGTTTAAATTAATGCAACGACTACTCATAACTTGTTACGAGTTGAGTTAAGAATAAACAACATATTACAATTTGAAAATGTGGTGAATTGTCGCGCGGCAATATGACGCGTAAGCTGGCGTGCTAATTGCTTTTTATCATTGGTTTGTACTTTAAAAACCAGTGTTTTTCTACCTCGTCTCCACCACCTATAGAGGCATTTAACCTACTAAACAGGTTAAATAACCAAAATATATCTCTTTATTAAATAAAAAAATAATGCCCCCTCATCTTTTAAGCTATTATTAACTTATATTTTTATTCTAAAGTATCAGTTTATTGATCTCGAAGAGCATCTATTAACTATATTTTTTTTATTCGAGCACTTAGGTTTTTCTTATGCTAACTTGGAAAGTCTTTTCTATATCCATATCATTAATTTTAATAAATATTATATATAGTGCGATTAATATCCTTTTACCTGCTTTTTTTGAGACGATCCCCTTTAACTTTTCTTCAGCATTTATTTTATTAAGTTTTAATCTGTTTTTTCTTCTTCTAATAAATTTCATTTTCTTTTCTCAAAGAAGAACTACTCAAATCGAATTAAAAAAAGATCAACATCAAGTATCACTACCACCCTCACAGTTTATTCAGCCCAAAAAAAATGCTATCTACACTGACTTAACACTTATAGATAATATTCCAAACCTTTTCTGCATTAAAGATCCGCAAGGAAAATGGATACAAGCTAGCCCTGAATATTTGAGCACCCTAAGAATTCAGTTTATAGATTATATTGGAAAATCAGATGAAGAATTATCTGTCAGTTCAGACGACACGTTTGCCCCAATATTTAAAGAAAATATTATTCAAGGCAGAAAGGCATGGCAATCAAAACATGCAGTAAAAAAGAACATTTCTCTTATTCTTGAAAATGGCGATACCGTTATACTAGAAATTATAACCACCCCTATTTTTGATGCTCAAAACAAACCTATTAGACTGCTTATTACAGGTCAAATCATAAGAAGCATCCAAAAAGAGAAAAATAAAAATGATTTATTAACTAGCATTTTCTCTACCAGCCATTTAAGTTTTTTAATTCTCAATAACTCACTAAAAATCACATCGACTAATGATGCATTTTCTTCACTACTTGGCTATCCTGCAAACGCAACACAAAACCAACTTATTTCTTACATAATTGGTCCTAAAAGAAAAAATGAATTTTGTACTGAAATTAATAATTACTTTAAGGGGAATAATTTTCAGCTATGGTCTGAAAATATTGAATGTCAGAAACAAAATGGCAGTGTAATAATCACTAAACTTGAAATAAAACCAATCCTAAGTAAAAACGATACTTACGATAATTTTTTTGTAACAATTGAAGATGTCACTCTAAGCGTAAAAAATGAAATGCGTCTTTCACAAATAGCTCTCTACGATCATTTAACAGGTCTTGTTAACCGGATGATGTTTTTAGATCGTATGTCCAAATATTTATCTGCAGCTAAACGCCATAAACTACATGCAGTAACCTTTTTTATTGATCTAGATAAATTTAAAATTGTTAACGATACCTTAGGCCATGATGCAGGCGATGAAGTTCTTAAAGAAACGGCAAAAAGACTATTATCTGTCACCAGAAAAGAAGATATAGTAGCCCGCTTTAGTGGTGATGAATTTGCTATTTTGTTATTAAATGAAAAGACGCATGAAAAAGCTATTTTTTCTGCATCAATGATTGCTAAAAAGATAATTAGTTGTCTCGATAAAGCTTTCTATATTCAGCGTCGTGAATTATTTGTTGGGGCAAGTATTGGTATCTCAATTTACCCTGAAGATGGAGATAACTCAGAAATTTTATTAAAGAATGCTGATTTTGCAATGTATGAAGCAAAAAATACAGGGCGAAACAATTATCAGTTTTACAAAAAAGAATACAGCCTTGCAACTCAAGGTCGCTTAGAGTTAGAGCAAAACTTACGAAAAGCTATTGCAGAAAATGAATTACAGCTATTTTATCAACCTCAATACCATACACGTACTAGAGAAATCAGCGGAGCAGAAGTGCTTATTCGTTGGCTAAAAAAAGAATCATCTATAAGAGGTTCTTACACAAAGGGCACTATGATACCCCCTGACCAGTTTATTCCAATTGCCGAAGAAACTGGATTAATCATTAGTATTGGAGAATGGATTCTTGAAACAGCCTGCCGACAGTTTAAAGAGTGGCTAAACCAAGGTTATGATTTACCACAAGTTTCTGTCAATGTATCTGCTCGTCAATTTATGGATCTTAATTTTATGCAAAGCGTTGAAAGCGCATTAAAAAAAGCAGAACTTAATCCAGAATATTTAGAACTAGAAATAACTGAATCAATGTTAATAGGAGACCTTGATAAAATTGAGTTACAGCTAAATAGATTAAAGAAAATGGGAATTAAAATTGCTTTAGATGATTTTGGAACAGGCTATTCTTCTTTATCTTATTTGAAAAAATTTCCTATTGATATTCTAAAGATTGATCAATCTTTTATACGAGAAATGACCTTGGGGTCTAAAGATGCCAGTATCGCAACAGCAATTATTGAAATGGGACATTCCCTCAATCAAAAAATTGTAGCCGAAGGCGTTGAGAACGAAACCCAGCTGATGCTATTAAGCCAACAAGGATGTGATTATATTCAAGGGTATTATTTTAGTAAGCCTTTACCTGCTTATAAAATGACTGACCTTCTGCAAGATCAGACTGTAAAACAATAATCCTCTAAAATACAAGTTGTCACTCATGATTCCCAGTCAATAAATAATCGGTAAATGTATTCAGTTGCTGTAATTTTTTACTGTATGGAATGGTAAATCGTAAATCATATAATTTTCTTTTAGCTTCCAATAATTGAGTTTGTGCTAGTAACTCTAAAATCATTTTACTTTGCTGTTGAATAAAAAACTCACGAAAAACCAGTGCTATCTCTGTTTTTTTTAACTTTAAAGATTGATTAATCGCTACGCTAGTTTTCTCAACATCATTATTTAACATTGCATTTATAGCATTAGATAAGCAATATTGTGCCGTTTTCTCGCTACGAAAAACATCATTCAACTCAGCCCTACACCTTGGGCAACATACCGCTTTTTTTAACTGTGCATTACAGCATGGACAACGTTTTATCATGATTCCAAATAATAGATAATATCGTTCAGCTCAGATAATGGTTTTTCTAGCCCTGTAATATCTTCCATATCAATAGAAACTTTTAGCTTTTCAATTAAAACCTGCATATCTTCTTTGTCTTCACTGGATATTATGGAAAATAAGTTTTCAGCTTTAGTTATAAGAGTTTGCGCTACATCTATTTCAGGATGAATTACATCGGTATCTTGGGTTTTATCTTGCTCATATAAACTAGAATCAAGTTTACCAAACAAAGCTGAAATACGTTGAGTGGCCACCTTCACAGAACCACTCTCAACATTAGAAAGTGCATTATTAATAGTAATAGATTTCTTTAAACCTGTGATTCGTTCCTCTGCTGAAACCTGTAATATGCCATTTAGATCAAGGTCTAAAGTTAGAGTAATCACATTGCCAGCTTTTACATCAGATAAACCTTCAACCCTAAACTCAGCAATTTTGACATTATTTAAAGCATCGAGGTCTTCACCTTGATAAATGGTTATATCAACAAATTCCTGACCATCTTGATTCGTTACAAAAGCCTCTGCTTTACGACTGGGTAATACGCTATTTTTATGAATAATTGGTTCATAAGTAAAAGGGTACGACTCTCCTCTTAAAATACCAATCGCACTGGTTCCATAAGTATAGGGGGTAACATCAACCAATACCTTATCAACCTGTTGCCCATTAATCATCGCTGCTTGTATCGCTGCCCCCATGGTGACACATAAATCGGCATCAACTTCGCCATGAGGCTCAAAACCAAATTCATTTAACAAACGTTCACGAATACAAGGCGTACGCGTAGACCCACCCACTAAAATGATTTCATCAATATCGGCAACCGTAAGTTTTGCACCTTTCATTGCCGTATCCACTGCATCCATGGTCAGGTTAATATAATCTTCAATCATTTCTTCATATTGAACTCGCGTTAGTTCAATGGATAAATGAACTGCTACCCCCACATGTTCCAGTAAATATTCTTCATCAATTTGCACATAAGGTTGATCAGACAATATCAATTTTGCTTTTTCAGCGGCATGGTTAATACGCGCCATCGCTTTACTGTGCTGACGTACATCAACCGAAGAGGTGGTTTGTAAATGATCTAGCAGGTAATTTATTATTTTCTGATCAAAATCATCACCCCCTAAATGATTATCACCATGACTAGAAAGCACTTCAACCACACCAGATTCAATATTAACCACTGAGACATCAAAAGTACCGCCACCTAAGTCATAGACCAATACCTGTTTTTCCTCTTCCTGATTCGCATCATAAGTCAATACAGCAGCAGTAGGCTCATTAATCATTCGCACTACTTCTAGGCCCGCAATTTCGCCAGCTTCTCGCGTTGCTTGGCGTTGTGCATCTGAAAAATAAGCTGGAACAGTGATTACAGCTTTTTTTACAGTTTGTCCTAAATAATTTTCTGCAATCTGTTTTAAATTCTTAAGAATAATGGCTGAAATTTCCTGAGGGGAGTACTCTTGGCCAGCCAAATTGACTTGAGTATTTTGTCCCATCAATCGTTTAATCGATTTAATGGTACGCTCGGGATAAAGTAAATACTGGTTTTTAGCTATTTCACCGACAATAATATTTCCGCTATCATCTAGACCAACATAGGAAGGCAGAATCTTTTTATCGCCATCAGCAATAACAGTTACCTTTCCCTCTTCAACAACCGAAACTTCAGAGTTGCTCGTTCCTAGATCTATTCCAATAATAATGTCGTTCATAATTATGTGTTTATTTAATAAAATAACTTTGGGGCGCAGTGCTTTAGCCTGCTTGTTCTAGCAACAAAAGCAGGCTAAAGCACTGCGCCCCATATTAAGATGTAACTTTATTCCTAAATCTATTTATTTACTTTAACTTCTGCCAACCGTAGAACTTCATTTTTATAAAAAAAACCTTCCCGTAAAACCTCTAGCACAAGTCCTGTTTCAATTTGTTGATCATTACTCGTTTCAGCAGCAATCATTAATGTCGGATCAAATTTTTTCCCCATACAATCAATAACACTCACTTGATACCGTTGAAATAATTGATCAAAGCGCCGAAGACTCATAGACTGGCCTTTATGAAAAACCTTAATAAACTTTATATCCTGTTTTCTAGAACTTTTGAAGATTGATTTAACAGGTCTGTAATTTTTCAATATATCAGTTCCTGTATTTAATCGATCGTAGATTTCAACCAGCTCCAACAACATAGCTCGTTCTTCTTTAGCTTGTTGCTGCTTTAACTCAAGCAAGCTTTCAGCTAAATGTTCATTTTCTATTCGTATAGTATCTAGAGCAGAACTAAGCGTATCAAGAGTGTTTTTAAACTGTCTAGATTCAGCTTTTACTTCAGTTTTTAATCCGGCTATTTCAGTTAACAAAGTATGTAAATCGGGTTGTTCATTTGCTATGACAGACTCGACACCACTTTGTTCTAAATAACTTTGAAATTGCTCTAGCAGTTTATTTTTTTTCACATCAGAAGTCATTATTTTGTAACCTGAGAAATAGCTTTTTGAATAGTTGAATCATCAACACTTGCCTGTAACAAGGTATTAAATTGCCTTGCCGTTATAGAGTCTTGCGGTGCTACCTTTAAAGCATGATCAATCAATTCATTAAAATCCACATTAGGAATCGTAAATAAATCGTAGTTTATCCGGCTTTTAAAGTCTTTAATTGCAATATAAGCATTATGTATTGACTGAAATAGTAACTGATCGCTATCTGGTGGGTTATCTTTTACTTTACTTAAATAAGCCTGTTTAATTTCAGCATCCGTTGCTGATGGTTGCACATCAAGTATTTGGTAAGGTGTTTTTATAACAGTCATTAACTTGCCCCAGCGACTTGTTCAACATTAAAAAAGCCAAGCACATCATTAATACTAAGCTTTATATCAATCTCCAAACTAATAGCTGCTTTAATCACAATTAAAGCAGAAAATAAATCTGGGTCTTGCATCATGGCTATTAAAATATGTTCATTCTTGTCACTATCCTGGGTTAGACCCTCAACTAATTGCTCAGGTGTTGTTTCCATCATCAATTCGTCTGATTTATCCATAACCTTAAGTAACTCATCTTCGGGGATATGTTTGAATAGCTGCTCAGTAGGGTCAATATAAGCACCTTCACCCTCTTCACTATTTAAAGTAAATAAACTATCAACCAGCCCCGTACTTGTTTCTGAATGGGCTTGATAATACTGTTCAATAAACACATCTATTAAAACTTTAGTTCGCTCATCCTTATTATTAATCGCTTGTTCTCCTATTTTTTCTAAGCGATTAATTTGTGCTGATGAACACTTTTCTGCCATGCCCTTTAGTTCTGAATATATAAGGTAATACTGCCAAATAACGGCATTCCATCTTTCTACCGCTAATCTTGCACAATGCTGTAACAACTCAAAGGCATTGATTTTTTCCAGCGATTCAGATAACTCTATTAATAATGGCTCTTCATAATTTTGCTGAGATAAAGAATTTGTTATGGTTGTTGCAACTCTATCTAATGCTTTTAACAATAACAGCTGATGATCAAAATCTTTAGCATAAAAATTTAATTGATGAATAACTTGGCTTAATTGTTGTTCTGACAATAAATAATTTTCTGCAGTTTCAATCCCCTCCAAAATATTGGCTACAGGTAAAGCAGTCAACAAAGCCTCCATTGCGGCTTGTAAACATCTATTAACAGGGTCTTTATGTATTTTAGCTAAAGATTCAGTTATTAAAGCTAGACCTTCTGATTTATCTTGGTCTGCATAATAATAAAGCCCTAATACCAACTGTACTTGTGCCCGATTTTTTTGGCCTAACTTTAAATCTTGAGCTTGATTTATATACTGTTCAACACTTTGATAATCTTTGTCCTGAATCAATTTTCGAGCATGATCCAAATAACTAGAAAATAAAATATCTTTAGCAAAGCGATTTAGGGGATCTAGGCTTATTATTTGTAAAGCATATTCACTGACTTTTTTATATTGCCTATTCTCTATTTCCTGCTGAACAGCTAAGGTAAGTAGCTCAATATTTTGCGGAAAATGTTCAAGGCCTAGCTGTAGCCATTGCAGGTATTCTGCTCTATCTAAATCACTCTGTTTAAAATAATGCAATATATGTTGATAACTAGCTAAATCATCTGCATCATAATCTAAACTTTCAATCATCAATTGATTGCACAGTTCAATATCATCCTGCAACGCTGCCATATGGCGAAGAATTAAGGCCATTTTTAAATTATTATCGGTATTTTCATATTGCAGAGCTTCTACACATTGCCTCCAGTATGCTTCAGCCTCAATATTATTACTCTTATTCTCACAAGCCAGCGCTTTTAACCTATTTTCTTCAAAGCCACTCAGGCCATTAAAGTGCTTTTTAAAGTCTTTATGCCCCTCTGGATAATGTATTAACATCGCTTTACAAATATCTTCTGCTACGCCTGTCGGCCATAACGATTGATATTGAATTAAGACATTAAATTTAACTTGATCAGAAATATCATCTCGATGCTCAACTAAAGAATCAATCAATTGTTGTTGCTGATTATTAAAGCCCTTTATTTCAGCAATTTCTCTTGCTTGTGAGTAACTGTATTTCCCTAATTGCTGAACTAATTTAGCGCCCTCAAAAGTACTGCAATGCAACAAGCTAAGCGCCTGATAATAAGGTGATCTGACAGATATTTTGGTTAATGCCTGTTCAATTGATTGAGGATAGTTTTGAGCAGCATTTAATAAAGTTTTAAAATCCCTAAAAGCAGAACGATAGGGGATTTGTTTTAAGACTTCATTTAATTGTTGTTGATCATTATCAAGATAAGCCTGTAATGCAACTTGAGCTATTTTTAGATGTGCAATAAAAATAGAGTCTTGCGGTAAATATCGTTTAAATTCAGGTTTTTCTGTCAGTATCAAACAACCGAGCAAAACAGCAAGTTCTGGAAATTGTTGATCTATTTGTTGCGCGGATAATTGTTTTAATGCTGTTTGAATTTTATGTCCATCTTCCCCCTGAATCTGCCAACAAATATAAAGATCTAATGCTTCCTCAGGGGACTCTGCAAACTGAGTATAATTATCCCAAAGTAGTAAAGCTTCTCGATACATGCCTCTTTCAGCAAAAGATGTCGCCCGTTGTAAATAACAATAAGATAACTGTTGCTGCCATTTTTTATCATCAGATGTTTCCCATAGCTGCTTATAAAGTTCTATTGCTTCTTTATAATGTTCAGCCTTTAATTCAGCTAATGCTTTTTGTTCAAGACTGTTCTCGTTATGGTTAGAATCTATATCGTATTGCACGGTCATTAAAGTTATTAGTTAGGAATACTGCCTTTATTATAACGATGGAGGCTCTTGCAAAACTAATAAAAGCGAATGCTATTCTTAGCAGAGAGGGCTAAAAAAGAAAAAACTCACTCAAAAATGATAAAATAGGAAGCGACAAAACAATCTAGAATCATCAATAAATGAGTA
>Ga0209292_1007217_pt1 | contig 10642 bp, 10 predicted proteins | sample GOMGulsemesocosm_2_FD_184634 | JGI IMG/M metagenome (GOLD analysis project Ga0209292, IMG submission 184634) | Methane-oxidizing microbial communities from mesocosms in the Gulf of Mexico - GOM9C Gulf of Mexico (SPAdes) (version 2) | ecosystem: Environmental > Aquatic > Marine > Cold seeps...
GGCGCAGGCCTTCCCAATAGGCTTCCATCTGTTTTACAGCGGTCCAAGTCATCTGGCCGCGGTATTTCGAAAAGGAAATAACGTCTTCATGCTCACTGTTTTTCTGTTTCATGGCCCGTCTCGCTTGCGGTTGGGACCGTGTTAAAGCCCCAAAAGTTTGTTCCCAGGGCGATACTCTGTTAACCCTGACACCAGAATGGTTACTGGTACGTTAATATCACATAGAAATGCACTAATTGTTGGGAAACCTTAAGATATGGTTAACTCTATGACTGGATTTGCCTCAGGTCTGGGGGCACAAGACGGCTTCAGTTGGAGCTGGGAATTGCGGGCGGTCAACGCGCGTGGGCTTGATTTACGACTGCGGGTGCCGGATTGGCTACCGGGGCTGGAACAGGCGCTTCGGGCGTCTCTGGGCGGGGCGATGGCGCGTGGCGCTGTGACGCTCAATCTGCGGCTGGCGCGTGACGATACCGCAGCACATGCACAGATTGATTCCGCCGCTTTGGCGGCTGCGCTGCACAATCTAAATCGAATAGAGCATGAAGCCCGCGTGGCTGGTGTTACATTGGCGTCTCCGACGGCTGTGGATTTAATGGCATTGCGCGGCGTGTTAAACGCTGCGCCTGAGGTCACGGACGCGGAAGCTTTGTCAAAAGCACTGCAGGTCGATTTCAAACAGATTCTGAAGGATTTCCTTGAGATGCGGGCCTCCGAGGGAGCGTCTCTTGCGGGGATAATTACCACGCAGCTGGATGAAATTGATCGCCTAACATGTCTGGCAGCGGATCAGGCTAGCGCGCGTTTGCCAAAGGTTGAACAAGTTTTGCGTGAAAATCTTGCAAAGGTGTTAGAGAACAGTGACGGAGTCGATGAGGGGCGCCTGGTGCAGGAGCTGGCGCTTTTGGCGGTGAAGGCGGATGTGATGGAAGAGACCGACCGTCTGAAGACCCATATCAAAGCTGCGCGTGCTTTATTGAGCGAGGATGGCCCACGTGGTCGCAAATTCGATTTCCTGATGCAAGAATTTAACCGTGAGGCGAATACCCTATGTTCCAAAAGCCAAGACAGCGATTTGACGGCGACGGGGCTTGACCTGAAGGCTGTAATTGATCAGATGCGCGAACAAATTCAGAATGTGGAGTAAGCCATGAGCACGGATCGCCGCCGCGGGTTGTTGATTATCCTGTCGTCCCCTTCAGGGGCGGGCAAGTCGACCTTGTCAAAACGCCTGCGAACTTGGGATCCTGAGATCAGGTTTTCCGTTTCTGCTACCACGCGTGCTCCTCGTGTAGGAGAAGTCGACGGCCAAGATTACCATTTCATGACCGAAGCTGCCTTTAAGCGCGACGTAACCGACGGCATGATGCTTGAACATGCCCATGTATTTGGCAATTTCTATGGCTCACCGCGACGTCCTGTTATGGATGCTGTAGAAGCAGGTCATGATGTATTGTTTGACGTCGATTGGCAGGGTGAACAGCAGATCCGTAACACTGACCTTGGTAAACATGCTTTGTCGATCTTCCTGCTGCCCCCCTCAATCGTTGAGTTGCGTGCCCGCCTTGAGGGGCGTGGCCAAGACAGCCAAGAGGTGATCGATAAACGGATGCGCAAAAGCTGGGATGAGATCAGCCGTTGGTCGAATTATGACTATGTGCTGGTGAATGACGATCTGGATGCTACTGAAGAACGACTGCTAACGATTGTAGCCTCTGAACGTCTGCGCCGGGAACAACAACCGGGTGTGGTGGATCATATCCGTAGCCTTCAGGCCGAATTTGAGGAAATGTCATGACAGTTTATACCTTAGACGGTGTTGCCCCTGATATCGCTGAGGGGGTGTTTGTGGCCCCTGACGCCAATGTTATCGGGAAGATCCGCCTGCAAGCTGGGTCCTCCGTTTGGTTTGGCTGCACTTTGCGTGGCGATAATGAACTGATTGATCTGGGTGTGGGCAGCAATATCCAAGAAAACTGCGTGCTGCATACGGATATGGGGTTTCCTTTGGTGATTGGTGCGGGCTGTACAATCGGTCACAAGGCGATGCTGCACGGCTGCACGATTGGTGAGAACAGTTTGATCGGCATGGGGGCGACGGTTTTGAACGGTGCCAAAATCGGAAAGAATTGCTTGATTGGGGCAGGGGCATTGATCACGGAAGGCAAGGAAATTCCGGATGGATCGCTTGTGATGGGCGTGCCTGGAAAAGTTATTCGGGAATTGTCAGAGGATGCCATTGAAGGCTTGCGGGCTTCCGCGCTTGGATATCAGGATAACGCCAGTCGGTTTCTTGCGGGTCTAGAAGTGATATCGATCTGATTTTCCAGTGTACGTGCCGCATTTGAGGCGTGTACAGAGGGATCAAACGAGTCTGAGTTCAGGAGCGCGGCTCAGTTCTACGATTTCGCAATCAACGTCAGGGGCTCTGTAACGAAGCTCTCGTGTGACCATCGCCGGATCGGGCAGCTTTGGTGCCAGTACTCTGAATGCGCCGTTGAAGTGAAATGTCTGAAGGCGCTCAGCGATATCCAGCGCGTCAAAACCTTGTGAGGTAAGAGGCGTGAGAACCATACTAGGCCTATTTTTCAGAAGAGATTCGGCTGAGAATGAATGGTAATCAACAAAGACTAAGGCATCATCTTTGGGAAGAGATCGCCCTCGTGCCAACCAGTTTTCAACATCACCAATAACTAAAATAACACTGTTGGTCATTACGGCCGAACATCCTTTAACGTGGGGCAATCCATTGGATATAAACGACTCACTCACTACTAACTATTGTCGATAAAACCCGTTCCTCTACTGGTTTGTCAAAAATAAATTAGATTTTCGTGAGGGTTGGTCATGAAAAAGTAATGTTTAGTCTTTGATTGTAAAGCATTTTTAAATGGATGCCTGCTATGTTTGAAGGAAATGAAGAATTCTCGATCTGATGACATTAAGCTGTAACATTGCTTGATTAGATCTGTTTTGGAGACACTCAGAAAGCTTGGCTGCAGAAAGCGTGGGTGGGATTTATCTACTATGCAGGTTTGTGCCTTGCGACTGGGCCTGCACAGCTTAAACTCAATCCCGAAATGTGAGGCATGTTCGCCTCCAGAGCTGAATGGTACACATGCAAAACCCTGACTTGAATAATTTATTAAACGCCATTCCCATGCCACTGATTGCGATCGGAAAATCCGAGAGAATTGAGGATATGAATGACGCCGCAGCTGGTTTTCTGGGTGGTGAAATTCTTGGTCGGCATTTTGTCACTGGCTTGCGACAACCCGCGTTGCTTGAGGCAATTGAACATGTGTTTGCAGAGCGGACAAAAAAGATGACCCGTTTTCTGGGGCGCGATGGTGATCAGGAGGTGCGCTGGGAGGTGATCTGCGCGCCGGTGATGACAAAGGGTGATTTTTCCGGTGTGTTGGTCAGTTTCACAGATGTAAGTGCCGTTGAAAACGCCAATCAGATGCGCCGTGATTTTGTTGCAAATGTCAGCCACGAATTGCGTACACCACTAACGGCGCTTTCAGGGTTTATTGAAACATTACGTGGGGCCGCGCGCGATGATGCTAAGGTTCGGGATCGGTTCTTGGGGATCATGGAAAATGAAGCGGGGCGTATGAACCGTTTGGTGGGGGATTTGCTTTCATTATCACGGGTCGAGGGTGATGAACGCATGCGGCCAACAGATGAGGTCGATGTCGCTGTGGTCCTACGATCTGTTGTGCAGATCTTGCGACCACTGGCATTGGGCCAAGGGTGTGAAGTGATACTGAACCTATCCGACGATAGCACATGCCTTCGGGGCGACCGAGACCAATTGCAGCAAGTCTTTACCAATCTTGTAGAAAACGCTTTGAAGTATGGTGGGAAGGACAAAATTGTTTCGATTGATGTTGAAGCCATAGAGTATGACCGTTCCCTGCGCAGCCCGACCCTACGGGTTAGTGTTCGTGATCAGGGTGAGGGCATCCAGCCGGAACATATTCCACGCCTGACGGAGCGCTTCTATCGCATCGACAGCCACCGTTCACGTGAGATGGGGGGAACAGGGCTGGGCCTTGCCATTGTGAAGCACATCGTCAATCGCCATCGCGGGCGGTTTCGGGTTGAAAGCGTGCCGGGGGAAGGCAGCAGCTTCGCCGTTGTTTTACTTCAAGACACCCCTCATGCGGAGCCAAAAGCTGCAGGTTAGTGGATTTTAAACCTAGCTTAATATCCAATCACAAAACCCGCCTTAATGGCGGGTTTTGTGATTTTGGGGTTCCAATGAGCTGTCGTAGTGAAGGCCGAGATCAAAAAAAACGGCCTATTTTCCAAAAATGATACGGATAACGTCAATATTTTCAACATTTTTGCGTGTCAGCACGACGTGTCATGAAACTGTTACCAAACTTACACAAAAGCATAGTCAGGCGGGCTTATGGGTTCCTGCGAGTTCCCTGAAGGGATCCACCCATGTCATTTAGGAGTTGACCACTATGACATTTTTGAAATTGACTGCCTCTGCTTTGGCGATTGCTGCCGTTTCCGCATCTGCATCTGCTGCGCGCGATCAGATCCAAGTTGCTGGTTCTTCCACCGTTTTGCCTTATGCCTCTATCGTTGCTGAAGCTTTTGGTGAAAACTTTGATTTTCCGACACCGGTTGTTGAATCTGGCGGTTCTTCCGCAGGCCTGAAGAAGTTCTGTGAAGGCGTTGGTGAAAGCACCATCGATATCGCAAACGCATCCCGTGCGATCAAAGATCGCGAAGTTGCGGCCTGTGCTGAAAACGGCGTGACTGACATCGTTGAAGTACGCATCGGTTATGACGGCATCGTTTTTGCCTCTGACATTCAGGGCAACAGCTTTGAGTTTGAACCACGTGATTGGTACCTCGCACTTTCCGAGCAGGTGATGGTTGATGGTGCACTTATCGCAAACCCGTACACCATGTGGAACGAAGTGAACCCAGACCTGCCAGCGCAGGAAATCCAAGCCTTTATCCCAGGCACCAAGCACGGCACACGTGAAGTCTTTGAAGATAAAGTGATCTTGGCGGGCTGTGAAGCCACTGGCGATTTTGACGTCTATTTTGCCGCTGCTGAAGGTGACACTGAGAAAGCCCGTAAGAAAGCCGCTGAAAAGGCGTGTATTTCTTTGCGCACCGATGGTCGTACTGTTGATGTAGATGGAGACTATACCGAAACACTGGCGCGTCTTGTTTCGAACCCGCACGGGATTGGTGTTTTTGGTCTGGCTTTCTACGAAAACAACACCTCAATCTTGCAGGTTGCACCGATGGGCGGCGTTGTGCCTTCAACTGAAAGTATCGCGACTGGCGAATACCCCGTGTCCCGTCCGCTGTATTTTTACATCAAGGGTGCGCATATCGGTGTGATCCCTGGCTTGCAGGAATACGCATCGTTCTTCGTTTCTGACGAAATCGCAGGCCCAGACGGCCCACTGGCAGAGTATGGCCTCGTATCCGATCCAGAACTGGCAGACGTACAAGCAACGGTTTCAACCGCTGGCAATATGTAAGCCAGAGTTGACGCTCTCATAACAATGCTGGCTCCCGATTGGCGGGGGTCGGCTTTTATTCACACCGTTTACTGGCTGCTGCATATGCCTCTTCTCTGGATATTCCTTTCGGTTTTTGCCATCGCGGCGCTTGGCTTTATTGCCGCACGCGCGCGGGCAGTTGCCTCTGCAGGTGGCGACAGCCGGACCCTGCATTCTTTGCCGAATTATTACGGTATGAACGCCGTACTTTGTGCGTTGGTGCCATCAATGGCGGTTCTTGCGCTGTGGCTGATTGTTCAGCCGATGCTGGTGGAACACCACGTTTCAAAGCTTATTCCCGACAGCGTCGTTTCTGAGGGCATGACCCGAGGCCTAATGATGTCTGATGTGCGTCGGATCGCTTACGGCCTAGACGTCGCTGTTGAGCAGGGCGAGATGACGGCGGATGAAGCCAAAGGTTTGCGATCTGAGCTGACCAATGTACGCGAACGCCTTGCTGGCGTTGGGGTTGCGCTGGGGGCTGACGTTCTGCCAGAGGTTCTGTTTGCTGCACAGAAATACCGTGCCACGGCTAAAACGAGCTCGCTCTACATGATTATCGTCGTGCTTGGCTTGGCGGCCATTGGCGCTGGATATGCATGGTCGCGCAGTGAAAAAGACTTTCGTGCACGTAATATTGTCGAAAAAGCAATTCTGGGGTTGTTGATTGCGGCGGCCTCCATTGCCGTCCTTACGACTGTTGGCATTGTCATGTCGATGTTGTTTGAAACGTGGAATTTCTTTGGCCAATACGAAGCAACCAGTTTCTTCTTTGGCATCAAATGGGCGCCTGACTTCCGCGGAGATTCCGCCCTTGGTATTCTGCCGCTGCTTTGGGGGACGTTGTATATTTCCTTCATTGCGCTGTTGGTGGCTGTGCCCGTGGGCCTGTTTGCGGCGATCTATATGTCTGAATATGCTGGGCCGCGTCTGCGTGCTGTGGCCAAGCCCTTGATTGAGATCCTCGCTGGCATTCCAACCATTGTTTACGGGTTGTTTGCATTATTGACCGTCGGGCCAATGCTTCGGGACTATCTCGCACAGCCCCTTGGTTTTAGCGGCGGGGCAGATTCAGTTCTGACGGCCGGACTTGTGATGGGGATCATGCTTATCCCTTTCGTAAGCTCTCTCTCTGACGACATCATTAACGCGGTGCCTCAGTCAATGCGTGATGGTTCGCTCGGCTTAGGGGCTACAAAATCAGAAACCATCCGTCAGGTGATTATACCCGCTGCTTTGCCGGGCATTGTTGGGGCGATCTTGCTGGCGACCTCGCGTGCGATTGGCGAAACCATGATTGTTGTCATGGGGGCTGGGGCGGCTGCGGCGCAGCTTGATAAGGGCTTAATGCAAGCGATTAACCCGCTTGAGGCCATGACCACCGTGACAACGCGTATCGTCAGTCAGTTGACCGGTGACACAGATTTTGCGGCCCCGGAAACACTGGTGGCCTTTGCATTGGGTTTGACGCTGTTTATCATCACCCTAGGACTTAACGTGCTTGCGCTCTACATCGTGCGCAAATACCGGGAGCAATACGAATGAGCGACCTTTCTCAACATTCCTCACTGTACACAGTTACGGATAATGTCCGTCGCCGTAATGCAGTTGAAAAGCGGTTCCGCGCTTATGGGTTGGCGGCGATTGCAACCGGGGTTCTGGCGCTTGTTGTGCTGTTGTCCACGGTGCTTAGCAATGGGGCCGGCGCCTTTATGCAGACCTATGTAACGCTAGAAGTCGAATTGGCTGCTGACAAGTTGGACAAGCAGGGCAACCGTGATCCGGAAGAGATGAAATCTGTCTCGACCTTTGGGTACAGCCCGTTGATCCGCAATGCGGTGATCGCACGTGCGGCTGAACTGGGCTGGGAGATGCCGGACGGTATGAACCCCAAAGACATGGGCGCTATTATTTCGAAAGAGGCCGCCGCACAGTTGCGTAATTTTGTATTGGCGAACCCTGAAACGGTCGGCACGACTATCACAATCGAGATGCTTACCAATGGTCGTATTGACGGTTACATGAAGGGCCGTGTCGATCGTCAATTCGCAGCCCTTGATGGCAATGTGAGCCCAGAACAGCTTGATCTTGTTGATCTTCTGGTTGAAGCAGGCAACCTTGAAAAACGGTTTAACTTCGCCTTTCTGATCGCACCCGATGCTTCTGGTCAGCGTCCGGAGGCTGCGGGTCTTGGTGTTGCGATCCTTGGATCAATTTACATGATGATGATTGTGTTGGTGCTGGCACTTCCCATCGGTGTTGCCGCTTCAATCTACCTCGAGGAATTTGCACCAACCAACAAATGGACTGATATTATTGAGGTGAATATCTCAAACCTTGCAGCGGTGCCTTCCATCGTCTTCGGGATCTTGGGGCTTGCGATTTTCATCAACTTTGCAGGCCTGCCGCAATCCGCACCCATCGTTGGTGGCTTGGTTCTAACGCTGATGACCCTGCCAACGATCATTATCGCAACGCGCGCTTCGCTGAAATCTGTACCGCCAAGCATTCGTGATGCCGCCTTGGGTGTCGGGGCCTCTAAAATGCAATCCGTTTTCCACCATGTCTTGCCACTTGCTGCACCGGGTATTCTGACGGGTACGATTATTGGCTTGGCCCAGGCACTTGGTGAAACCGCCCCGCTGTTGTTGATCGGCATGGTGGCCTTTGTGAAGGAATTCCCGGCAGCTCCGCCAGAAGGGTTCTTTGACCCGGCGTCTGCATTGCCTGTTCAGGTCTATAACTGGACCCAACGTGCGGATGCGGGTTTTGTGGAACGGGCATCCGGGGCGATCATCGTCTTGCTGATTTTTCTTATAATTATGAACGCGGTTGCTGTGATGTTGCGCCGCCGGTTTGAACGCCGCTGGTAAGCGCCCGCAGGAGGACGTGAAAATGAATGATATGCGAATTGCAGAAAGGGCCGCAAAAGTGAGCACGAGCAAAATTTCCGCCACGGGTGTTCAGGTCCACTATAGTGACACCCATGCGATCAAAGACGTCAATGTTGAGATCGAAGATAAAACTGTCACCGCCTTCATCGGCCCGTCTGGCTGTGGGAAATCCACTTTCCTGCGGTGCCTGAACCGGATGAATGACACGATTGATGTGTGTCGGGTTGAAGGGCAAATCCTGTTGGATAATGAAGACATCTATGACCACAAGGTTGACCCTGTTCAACTGCGCGCAAAAGTTGGCATGGTGTTTCAGAAACCAAATCCGTTTCCCAAGTCGATTTATGATAACGTCGCTTATGGGCCTCGCATTCACGGCATGGCGCGATCAAAGGCAGACCTTGATGTGATTGTTGAGAAATCCCTGCGCCGCGGTGCAATCTGGGATGAGGTCAAAGATCGCCTAAATGCCCCTGGAACCGGCCTTTCTGGTGGCCAGCAACAGCGGCTGTGCATTGCGCGTGCCGTTGCGACGGAACCCGAAGTTCTACTGATGGATGAGCCTTGTTCCGCGCTTGACCCCATTGCCACCGCCCAAGTTGAAGAACTGATTGATGACTTGCGCAAACGCTTTAGCGTGGTGATTGTGACGCACTCTATGCAGCAGGCGGCGCGTGTCTCGCAGAAAACCGCGTTTTTCCATCTGGGTAACCTTGTAGAATATGGCGAAACCGGGCAGATTTTCACCAACCCGATTGACCCGCGCACCGAAGCTTACATTACAGGCCGGATCGGCTGATCCTGAACCCGGGGAGAAAGAAACATGCAAGATCAACATATAGCCAGCGCATATGATCGCGACCTTGAAGCCATTCAGGCCCTGATTATGAAGATGGGCGGATTGGTGGAAGTGGCGATTTCTGATAGCGCTCGGGCACTTGACACCAAAGACCTAGAGCTTGCCGATCAGGTGCGTAAAGGTGACAAAGCCATTGACGCATTAGAGGAACAGATCAATGAAGAAACCGCGCGTGTGCTTGCCTTGCGCGCCCCGATGGGTGCCGATTTACGCACTGTTCTGTCCGTGATGAAAATCTCGGGCAATTTAGAACGGGTCGGGGATTACGCGAAAAATCTTGCCAAACGCACCGCAGTTCTGGTGCATATGCAAGAAATCGAAGGCGCCAATGGTGCCATCCGCCGCATGGCGAAAGAGGTCGAGCTGATGCTGAAAGACGCACTAGACGCCTATATTGAACGTGACGCGGACAAAGCTGCAGATGTACGGGCCCGTGATCATGATGTAGACCAGATGTACAACGCACTTTTCCGCGAATTCCTGACCTTCATGATGGAAGACCCGCGCAACATCACAGCCTGTATGCACTTGCATTTCATTGCCAAAAACATTGAACGTATGGGCGACCATGTGACCTCCGTCGCTGAGCAGGTGATCTACCTCGTGACAGGTGATCTGCCAGATGACCCCCGTGACAAAGGAAGTTATATGGGGATCACCGTGGATAAAGGCGGAGAAGCATGATGTCAGCCGGACAACCTTCAGTTCTAATTGTTGAAGACGAAGCGGCACAACGTGAAGTGCTTTCTTATAACTTTGAAGCGGAAGGTTTCAACGTACGCAGCGCAGAAGATGGCGAGGAGGGGCTTTTGCTAATTGCAGAGGAAGCACCTGATTTGATCTTGCTGGATTGGATGTTGCCAGGCGTATCTGGCATCGAAATTTGCCGTCGCCTGAAAGCGCGCGCCGAAACCCGTAATATCCCGGTGATCATGTTGTCGGCTCGATCAGAAGACGTTGATAAGGTCCGTGGCCTAGAAACCGGTGCCGATGATTATGTGGTTAAACCCTATTCCATCGCTGAACTGATGGCGCGGGTGCGCAACCAGTTGCGCCGATCACGTCCAACGACAGTTGGCGAAAAGCTGTCGTATGAGGACATCACCCTTGATGCGGAAAGTCACAAAGTTTGGCGGGGTGAGACCCTCGTGAAATTGGGGCCGACGGAATATCGCCTTCTGAGCACCTTTATGGAAAAACCCGGTCGCGTCTGGTCGCGAGAGCAACTTTTAGACCGGGTTTGGGGGCGTGATATCTACGTCGATACCCGCACAGTGGATGTTCATATCGGTCGGTTGCGCAAAGCCTTGATGAAACCCGGTGGTGAAGACCCGCTGCGCACTGTA
>Ga0209292_1007218_pt1 | contig 10639 bp, 13 predicted proteins | sample GOMGulsemesocosm_2_FD_184634 | JGI IMG/M metagenome (GOLD analysis project Ga0209292, IMG submission 184634) | Methane-oxidizing microbial communities from mesocosms in the Gulf of Mexico - GOM9C Gulf of Mexico (SPAdes) (version 2) | ecosystem: Environmental > Aquatic > Marine > Cold seeps...
CAGAAGTGTTTGCCGTAAAGGATGCCACAGCCCCAAGAAATGCATAGCACATTCGCCAAAGATGACGAGCGATACGATGAGTTCCAGAAAGGCCACCTCGAATAATCATATTGAGATCTAAAATAGCGGCAATAGCTGCAACACTGCCAAAAAGGTAGTTTACGAATATCTCAAAGTCTCTCGTTGCTGCCATAGCATCGATAAACAAACGTACACTCATTATTGATACAACGATGAATGCCGCTATTTCAAATAAACCGGTATTCTTTGCATGGCGAAGTATTACTGCCCATCCTGTTGCTACGAAATAAGTCGCTAGAATAGACATTGTTCGGTCATCTGTGATAAAAATAGCACCGGCAGTCATACATAAAAAAGCTATAAAAAATATGTTTCCCGACACTCTATGTAAACGCTCTCCCTTACTGAAAGATAAAGCCCCTATACCAGCCAGTAATACTGTTAATCCTGCGATAATATGAAAAATAAGCATAAAACATCTCTTCCTAATTTATATTTGTGTAAATTATTCATTTGACTGAACTTTCGATAAATTTTATTTTGAAGACTTATTTTTGTGCATACCACTTTTAGCGAAACTATCTATAGGCTGTATTTTCATCTAACTTGACTGATGAACAAAATAAGATAACAAAGAAAATCTTGATGGGTAAAGTAAAGTTATTAGATGCAAGTTCAAAGGCCTAATGTGTGTCAATTATCTATAATACTTCCATCTACACTGTCAGTTATGTGTCTATTTTGATTGAAAAATATGCAATATTATAGAGGTTTACAAGCAAAACAATTTTTATGAATGAATTCTTAAAATTAGTAATACAATTGGAGAGTATCAATCGTAAGAGAATAAGGGAAATAACCTAATCATGATAAAGAAATTCAAAGGGTCGAAAGCCTGTATCAAGTGAAAAATGCAAGATATATGAACATCATTTTTAGTTTGTACTGTAAGCACTAAATTCAAACTAAAACTGATGTTTCTGCCGTTTATAAATAATATAACACCGTGTAATTAGATGTATATTTTATCTTTATGACCAAGGGCTAAGTTTAGTCTTGATTTAGTTTGGCTGTTAGTTGTGCCACTGCTAGCTCTAATCGTTTGATCTCACGGATAGTAGAGTTGCGGTTCATTTCCAACCAAAACCAAATTTTAAGACCCATTGTACCCGTCCAGAAAGCTAATACTAATACACCCCAGAACACTCGGTCATCTAGGTTGTTACTAATAAAAAAGTGATAGCCACTCCAGAACATTAACACAGCAGTTATTATTGCCAAGATCATACCAAAGATATTCCAGTTTCGCATATTGCCACGAAAAATCCCAAATAATTGACCATACAAACCATCTTCTTTATTTAATACTTGCTCTACTTCTTTTGCATCCATTTGTAATGCTTGTTTTATTTTGTCATCTAAGTTCATGTTAGTCTCCTGAATGTTTTTTACTTGTAAAATATTATTGAAGTTGTTGCTGTAAACTAGCTCGAGATCTATTTAATCGTGATTTTACCGTACCAACTGGAACTTCCAGTACTAATGATATTTCAGTCAAAGGCAGCTCCACCAAGTAATACAAATAAATTACAGAGCGGTCGTGGTCCGGTAATTTCTCTATCATTTTTCTAAGTTGTTGTCGTTCAACCTCTGATTCATCAAGTTCCACGTAAAGGTTAATATTTTCAATTGGTTGAAACTGATATGCTTTCGCCTTTATTAAGTCTAATACCCGCCAGCGTAGTGCACGAAATATCCAACTTTTGAAGGCCCGAGGATCTTCTAGTTGATTCAACTTTTTGCTCATATTAATCCACACATCTTGCACAGCATCTTTAGCAAGTGCATGATTTCCTGATAAGTTGCAGGCAAAATTAATCAATTTCGGATGAAAAAAAATGACTAAACATTCTAATGCTTTCTTATTTCCACATTGTGCTTCAATAACCAATAGGTCTTGTTGAGCTTGCTGCATTTTTCCTCAGTTTTTATTTATTGATATAGTAAAGACGAGTGAAATCTAGTTCAGGTTCATGAAATTTTAAAATATTTTTATAACATCTAAATAAGGGGATTATTCGACTTTGTTTTAAATCAATTTTGTTAGTTTACGCTAAGTGTTATATATCGATGTGACGTAATTAAAAAGTAACAAAAGTTTATCATTAATGAATAATAGTACAAAGGTGCTCATAAATAATCAGCGACTTTATCTGAAGATTGCCCAAAGAGAAACGAGTGTTAATAACCAATAACCATAACAATGATAACTAGATTAAATAACTATATATAACCTCTAAGCTTAATCCCATTATTCCCATATAGAGCAGAAAAGATAAAATGTAGACAAATATTGTATAGAGCCATGATTTATCGAACATAACTTTCAATGCAATCAGAGGATAATAAGCAAAGTAAGCCCAAAATGGATATTGCAGCCAATATAAAAATTCATACTTACTATCGTATTGATTCATTGGGAAAATAACCATGAACATCAAGTAGATAAATGAATGCATATGTAGAGAGAAAATCAAATTACCCATATAAAAACTTTTTTTGTAAAACATCTTTATCAAGGCGGCATACACAGGCAACATTATAAGCATTAACTTAGGTAGTTTTTCTAACGTTCCACTAGGAAATAAGAAAAAGGCTATTTGAACATTGCCTTCTTGGTTTGTTGATGTGTGGATCAGAGAGATCATGACAAAAAACATCAAGCTGAGCACTAAATACATACGTAGAGGAGGGGTATATGAGACCCTACGGCCTTTAATAAATTCTTTCGATAATAAGCCTGGATAACATATTAAGTTTTTTATAGTTGTAGCCAGTCGACCATCTATATCTAACATCTCGTGTAATGCTTGAGAAGCCGTTTTACTAAATGGTTGGGTTAGACTGAGCTTAGACTGACTACAATTAGGACAGTAATTGTTTTCTGGATTTAATGGTGTTTGACAATTTTGACAATGGCTCATAGATTTATTAACTCAACTAACGTACTTAGGTTTATTATATTTTTATCAATGTATAAATATCAACGACTTCTTTAATAAAAGAACTAATTCAAGATTTCAACTTTATCCTTTGTGACTTGACATCGAACCCGCTACCGTATCTTTATTAATTAAAGCTCACCTTAAACAAAGTTTATATTTTTCGTTAAATATTGAGTATAATCAGTTCCAATATACTACAAAATTCATAGTGTTAAGGGAGTTAAATTGCAAAGCAGGGGTGATAACTTAACCGTTGATTAAAGCCCGTTTTCCTTCACATTTTGCTAACTATTATTTACCCCTTAATGGGGAGTATGAGTCATCGCTTTCAAAAGATGATTCCCCGTGAATATTTAGCAGCTGCATGGGACTTTGCGTTACGCGTTACTACGTCGCCAAACTCATCAATAGGGCTTCAATAAAAGCCTGTTAATGAGGCGTTAGCCTACTTTAATTAGAAGTATTGTATCTTTAAGGAATATATAAATGAGATTTGTTTGTAAAATTATTTTTGTAAGTTGTCTTTTATTCGTTTTATCCTCTTGTTCTGAGAGTAATCAACAGCCTGATACTGATTTCATCCCTAAAAACTTTAAAAAGAGCTTTTCTCAGGGCAATAGTCCCATAGTGTTTATTGATGAAGCACATTATAATTTACATTCAATAAAAGGCAGGTTCAAACCATTTGCTCAAGTTCTCAGAAGTGATGGTTATATCGTTGAAGCGAGCAGAAAGAAGTTTACTTTAGAACATTTGAAACAAGCGGATATCCTGGTTATTGTTAATGCTCTTGATACAAATAGACGAGATTATAATCCACCATACGGTGATGCATTTGAGGCTGAAGAAGTTGAAGCCGTTAAACAATGGGTAAGCCAAGGAGGTTCTCTTTTTTTTATTGCAGATCACGCGCCTTTCCCAATAGTCTCTGAGAAATTAATGGCAGCTTTTGGTGTTGAGTTTAACAATGGTAGTGTCAATGACGCCACATTCCATCTTGATAATAACAGCCTTGGTCAGCATGTGATCACCAAAGGAACCCCTCATTTAGAACAAATCGTTCGAATAATGTCATTTGGGGGATCAGCCTTTCAAATACCACCCAATGCCAAACCTCTTTTAACGCTTGGTAAAGGTGCAACCTCTTTCATGTCAGACATTCCTATGCAAGTAACTGCTGGTTCCCATAGAATATCGATGAATGGTTGGCATCAAGGCGCTGTTTTAGACGTAGGAAAGGGACGGGTCGCTATATTTGCTGAGGCCATGATGTTCACATCGCAATTTATTGTTTCAACGGGGCAAAAACGTGGGTTGCGCTCCTCTGGTGCAGAACAGAATGAACAATTTCTACTAAATGTTATGCACTGGCTTTCAGGTACAATTTAAATATATATGCAGGCCTGCTCTTTTATAAAAGTTAATTATAATAATGACTTGTGAGTTGCGGCGTTTAATCGATTGAAATTTATTGTTGCACATCGAGTGCTGTTTGCTGATGCTATACTTTGAATGGAGTTTGTAGATTATTGGAGATCAGACCATGGGTGATGAACAAGAGATACGAGAATTATTCAGCAATTGGATTAAATCAACGACCGAAGGAAACTTAGAATTGGCGCGCCAATGCATTGCCGATGACGCAGTGTTTTTTGTTCCCGGTATTGGCGAGATGAATAAGGAAACATTTGCTCAATGTGCTGCAGGAGGATCTCCTGAAGAGTCGCCAATTGATTTTGATCTCGATAGTAAACTTCGGGAACTCAAGGTGTTTGGTGACCATGCATACCTTTGGATTGAATCAACCTTAGCCATGTCTCCTAAAAGTGGCGGGCCGACCTCAAAAATGGCAGGGCATTCGCTTTCTATTTTAGAAAAACGTGATGGTCGTTGGCAAATAAGCCGAGATGCGAATACGTTAACAAAAGTACCAGAATAAAGGGATGTAATTTTATTCTATATCAAGCTATGAAAGCAGGGGGCTTAACCGTTGGTTAGGTTCTGTTTTACTTAACATTTTTATCAACAACACTTTACCAGTTACAAGGGCGTTTTTAGCCAAGGGGAATTATGCATCTATTGTCAGCTATTATGCATTGGAATGGAAAATCAACTGATGACATTGAGACAATCTACAATGAATTTCACGCTGATAGTGATTTTGTATCTACTTTATTGGAATTGCTGGTTGATAAAAAATGCCAAATCGCTTCAACTTGGCTGTTAAAGCATTCATTAGAAAAAGGTCAGTTACTGAGTGTCGATAATGTGGCGGATTTCCATGAAAAACTCAGTAAGTTAATCGAGTGGGAATCGAAGTTACATGCTTTGCAATCTTTCCGATATTTACCCATTGCAGAATCATCAGTTAAGGGGGTTGAAAGCTTTCTTAGAGACACCATTATGGAGAATAACAAATTTGTAAGAGCTTGGTCATATAACGGGTTTTATCTATTAGCAAAACAATATCCATCATACCAACATGAGGTAGAGCAGTTCCTTAATATGGGATTGCTGGATGAACCACCATCAGTAAAAGCTAGAATTCGGAATGTTTTGAAAGTAGGTTTTTAACAAGGCCTCGAAGTAGGACTTTTAATATTGCTTGCTTAAAGGTGTTAATCCACTCGAGAGAGAAAACATTTCTACCTATGACGGTGTTAACCACCCAGCTGATCGCTTATAAAATTTATATCAAACTATTCAAGTAAATAAATAACAGTTGTTTTTTTCTCTTTTGTTACTTATTTTAACAATTATATTATGCCGCTTACTGGGGCATTAAACTTACTCGGAGAATTCAGTGGTAACTGTTAGAGAAGCGACGATATCAGATATTGATGTTGTATATGATTTAATTATTGCAATTGCAAAGCACCATAATCAAGAACATTATGTAGTCACTCATAAAGATGAACTGATCAAATCTGGATTTAGTGACAAGCCATCTTTTGGCGTACTTTTAGCTGAGATTAATGATGAAATAGCAGGATATTGTTCTTACACATGGAATTACTCAATATGGCTCGGTTCAACCTATATGAATATTGATGATGTATTTGTTTGGGAAAAATTCCGTGGGCAACAGGTCGGTGAAAAATTAATGTATAAAGCAAAAGAAGTCTGCTCAGCTCAAGGCGCTAGCCGAATTAAATGGGAAGTTGAACAGGATAATTATGGTGCTATAAAGTTTTATGAGCGTTTAGGTGCCAACCTAGATATCAAAGGGTTATTCCGATGGGATATTGAATCTTAGGCTTTAGAAGCCATTTAAACAAACCTTTAATAGAGGAATGTCTTTCGATTCGTTTTGTATTTTAGCCAACAATTAAATGCCCTTTAATGGAGCGTTGTACATAGAGGCAATTATTGAGCATGTCCGATCTTAAAAATATATATTCTCAAATGTGGGTTGATTCAATTGATAAGTTTAAGAATAATAATTGCGAGTTAGATCTATTCATTAATGACCCGTCAGACATGAGGCGAGGTATTACGCTTTTATCTTATCTGGATAATTCAGTTGGCGATAAAATATCTAGCTTTTTAGATGAAGTGAAGATTATTGAGCCAAAACAGTATTATTACCCAAAAAGTGAATTGCATTTAACCATATTATCGATAATCAGTTGTATGAAGGGGGTTTCCCTTTTAAACATCGATGCAGAGGCTTACTCTTCAATTTTTAGAGAATCAATTAAAGATATTGATGGATTTAAAATTAAATTTCGAGGTATTACCGTCTCTCCATCCTGCATTTTAATTCAAGGTTTTCCTGACAGTGATCAGTTAAACCACTTGAGAAATACTTTGCGGGTAAATTTTAAAAAAGCTAATCTTGAATCAACTATTGATCAAAGGTATAAACTGTCAACAGCACACACAACTGCGGTTAGGTTTATTACACCCTTTGAAAACAGTTGTGAACTTATGGCTCTATTAGCTAAATATAGAGATTATGATTTCGGCACTCTTGAAGTGAGTTTATTAGAGCTTGTTTTCAACAATTGGTATCAAAATTTATCAATAACAAAAAACTTGTCTAGGGCTAGCCTTAAATCTAATAAAACATACTTATAATAAGCCATTCAAGCTGAATTTATAACAATTGGCTGAGTTTCTTACATATTGTAAACTAACAATGATAAGCCTTTAAAGAGGCGTATATGTTTTAATAAATTGAGTTAATAAATGGACTTAATCGTACAACAAAAGTTTAGTACTTATCCCGGATATGTCTCTGTTTTACTAAATAGAGTACGTGACCTTATTTTTAATGTTGCGCAACAAGATGGTATATCAGACATAATGGAAACGCTGAAATGGGGGGAGCCCAGTTATGTTTCTAAAATTGGATGTACTATTAGAATTGACTGGAAAGCTAAGAATCCTGAGCAATATTGTATTTATTTCAACTGTAAAACATCTCTGATAGAAACGTTCAAAGAAGTCTATGGTGATATTTTTATATATGAAGGTAACCGTGCAATTGTATTTAAAATAAATCAGGTTGTACCGTATAAAGAACTAGCACATTGCATATCAATGTCATTACGTTATAAGAAAATAAAGCACTTAGTTTTGCTTGGTGCATGAACATATATTAAGGCGATAAAACTGAAAATTACAGTTGACTTCACTCGTTCCTCACATATATTACCTCGTAGTGTTTTTCCGCTTATTTTGGCGTTTTATGCCTTTAACTTGGCAATAAGGAATATTTATGCAGTTCATAGTTACCGCTTACGATTTTGATGATGACGATGCTATTAACCGAAGATTATCTAACCGTGAAGCTCATCTATCGGGTATCGAACAAATGGTAAAAGCAGGTAATTTCATCAGTGGAGGTGCAATGTTAAATAAAAATGGAAAAATGATTGGTTCATCTGCACATGTTGAATTTTCTTCTAGGGCTGAAGTAGATGAGTGGATTAAACAAGATCCCTATATTACCGGTAGGGTTTGGAATAATGTTGAAATTTGTGAAGGGGTTTTATTTCCTGTAGGCAAATTCAAAGAGTAGGAACTCAAATACCTCTAAATGCGGCGTAAGGGTAACTAATATAGTTTCTTGGAGTTTACATGCTAGGAAACACTTAGAACTAAACAATTATTTAAGATGAGCGGGGCAGTTAATTAGCTTCCAGTTCTCTTCATATGTAACAAACAGTTAAAGCCTCTTAAGGAGGCTGAAAATCTTAGGAATTATTGTGCAACTTTTGGATGAAAGAATAAAATTATCGCCACTTTGTGAGTTAGACTTTGACTTTTTTTTAGATATATTAACTTGTTCACAGATTATGGAACATGTATCTAAACCTCTTAACCATGATGAAGCAAAAGCAGCATTCAATATTAGATCTCAACCCTGGAATATTAAAAGTGATGGATGGTGCACCTTGCCTATTACTGAAATAGAATGTGACAATAAAATTGGATGGATAGCTTTTAGGATAATCAATCATGATGCTAAAATTGCTGAAGTTGGCTTTATTTTGAAAAGCTCTGTTCAAAGACGCGGCATAATTAGTCGAGCATTGACGTTAATTAAACAACATGCCTTTAATGAATTGGGTCTCAATAAATTAGTAGCATTTTGTTCTGTTCACAATGAAGCTTCTTATAACGTATTAGAAAAGTTAGATTTTGTTCGTGAAGGTTGCTTTAAAGAACATTTCATAATTGATAATAAATATGTAGATTCTTATGCATATGGTTTGTGTAAATCGGCCATTTAAATCAAACATACAAACAGGACTTATATAGTAGGTTCTGCTTCTTTTTTCACATTAAAATTAACAATTATAGGTATCTTAATTGGGCGTTAAATTACAGGGAGGTTTAGTCATCATATGAACGTTTTTCTAATTGTTGCCGGCACGTTAAGCGCAATCGTTGCAGTATTGCATTTAGGTTGTATATATTTCGGCGCACCTTGGTATCGTTTTTTTGGTGCTGGTGAGAAAATGACAATACTTGCAGAGCAAGGGAGTATGCAACCAACAATTATCACCAGTGGAATTGTACTGGTATTTTCTCTATGGTCAGTTTATGCCTTTTCTGGAGCAGGTATCATCTATAGACTTCCATTGATTCGTTTGGCACTTATATTGATCACTCTAATTTACTTGGTTCGGGGAGTAGCAGGTTTCTTCTTTATAAATTCACCAATGGGACGTTCTCCTGAATTTTGGCTTTGGAGTTCAGTTATTTGTTTGTTATTTGGTCTTATTCATTTAATTGGCTTAAAACAGCAATGGGTAAGTTTATGAGAAAAGTCTAACTAAGCAATAACGTGAAGGGCTGTTATTTTTTAAGGCTAATTGTGATATAAACGCAATACATAACATTGAGGAAAGTGGAACATATCAAAGCCAAAAATGTAATTGGCTTTTGTTCACTAGGCCCACTTATTTTAACCAACTATTTTTCTGTTATTTAGGTCTTTTATGAGAGGTATTCATTTGCGAGTTTGGTTTGTATTTTTAGTTTTAGTTTTAGTTTACTCAAATTCAGCAATTGCGAATTTAAACGTTATTAAGTCATTTGAATATTATAATATTTACCCAAAAAACAAACATGATATAAATCTACAGATTCAAAGGCTTAGCCCTATTGTACATAACAATACCAAATTTCATGGTAGTACAACTTGGCAAGTGGAATGGAGTATATCTTGGAAGCAGTCTAATGAAATTTGCTATATAGACACCAGATCAGCAAAACTCAATGTCGTTTTCAAAATGCCAAGAATTCCATATGACTTTATGGCTACCGATGCGGTATTAGATACATTCAACAATTACTATGAAGCATTGCTTAACCATGAGAATGGTCATATGGATAGTGGTATCAACGCATTAAAAGACATCAATGTACTATTGGCACACTATCATTCTTTTAGTGATTGCCAAGCGCTGAATGATTCAGTACAAATCTCCATCTCACAAATCGTCGAAAAGTATAAACTTGAAGACATTGCTTATGATACAAGAACGAAGCACGGCAAACTTCAGGGCGTCTCCATTAGAAGATTCATATAACAGATTGTTTATATATGATGCCATTCAATTGCCTTTTGTTAAGCCAGGCCATTTATTTACCCTACTATATTTACCCAGCTATATTTATCTGCATAATGCGGCGTTGTATTTAATCGAGTTTCGGTGTCATCACCTAATAAAATAAAGGATTTAAAATGATAAAACTTACTCTAATTCATGCTTTTGTGGTTGTAGCCCTCTTTAGTGAATCCGCTTTTGCAAAAAAGGATCAGGCGCCACTCTTTAATGATAGAAATTCTTATCCTATATCAATGGACAAAAACATTACCGCGGGGCTAGCGCTTGGAGACATTGATGGTGATGGAGACCTTGATCTAATCGAGTCTAATGGTCGTCATTGGCCACATGCTAGTTACGTCTATTTTAATGCCGAAAATAGAGGTTTTAGCAAACGTGTACAACTGGGGAAATACCAAACCACAGGTTACCGTATCGAGTTAATAGATTTAGATGGGGATAAAGATTTAGATATTGTTCTTGCTGCTGACAAATTAGCCAATAAGCTCTATTTTAATGATGGTAAAGGTGATTTTATTGAAACTAGAG
>Ga0209292_1007222_pt1 | contig 10637 bp, 7 predicted proteins | sample GOMGulsemesocosm_2_FD_184634 | JGI IMG/M metagenome (GOLD analysis project Ga0209292, IMG submission 184634) | Methane-oxidizing microbial communities from mesocosms in the Gulf of Mexico - GOM9C Gulf of Mexico (SPAdes) (version 2) | ecosystem: Environmental > Aquatic > Marine > Cold seeps...
TGAACAAGTGGCTCAATCTGTTAATGAAATTGGCGTTGGTTTTTTGTTTGCACCAAAGCACCATGGAGCCATGAAACATGCTATTGGCCCACGTAAAGAAATGGGTGTTAGAACACTATTTAATTTATTAGGCCCTTTATCGAACCCTGCTGAAACCGCAAATCAATTAATTGGTGTGTTTTCGACTGATTGGGTAGAGCCTTTAGCTCAAGTGCTAAAAAGATTAGGCAGTCAGCATGTATTAGTTGTAAATGCTGAAGATGGCTTAGATGAAATTAGCATTGCTAGTGCCTCTAATATTGCAGAGTTAAAAGATGGTATTGTCTCAACTTACCAAATAACACCGGAACAATTTGGCTTGCAACGATCAAGCCTAGAAACATTGGCCGTTGATGGTTCAGAATCTAGTTTAACCATGCTTAAATCTGTATTAAATAACCAAGCAGGTGCGGCCAAAGATATTGTTATCTTAAATTCTGGGGCTGCTATTTATGCCGCTAATTTAGTCACAACACTTGAAGCAGGAATACAAAAAGCTCAACAAGTGATTGAGAATGGCACGGCACTAGAAAAATTTAATGCTTTAATTGCCTATTCAAATAAATAACACATTGATTGTATGAAAAACTTAATAAAATGACTGATACTCCAGATATTCTAAAAAAAATTCTTGATAGAAAAGCCGAAGAAATTGCTAACCGCAAACAACGTACACCTGTCGATGTATTAAAAGAAATTACCAGTGGCATTGAAAATCCACGAGGTTTTGCTGCTGCGTTACAAAGCAAAGCTCAGTCAAAGAAACCAGCGATTATTGCCGAAATAAAAAAAGCGTCACCAAGCAAAGGGGTTATCAGAGAAAACTTTAAGCCTATAGAAATTGCTCAAGATTACGCAATGAATGGTGCGACTTGTTTATCTATCTTAACGGATAAAGATTTTTTCCAAGGCTCAGAAGCTTATCTACAAATGGCCAGAGAAAAATGTCCTCTGCCTATTTTACGAAAAGACTTTATGATTGATCCTTATCAAATTCATGAATCTCGCGCATTGGGAGCTGATTGTATTTTATTGATTGTTGCAGCACTTGAAGACAAGCAAATGCATGAGCTTGCAGATACTGCAACAGAATTAGGTATGGATGTTTTAGTTGAAACACATAATGCAGATGAATTAACCCGCGCTTTAACTTTGGATACTAAATTAATAGGTGTTAATAACCGCAATTTAAGAACTTTTGAAACCTCCTTACAAACGACCCTAGACTTAAAACAGGCCGTTCCAGAAGATCGTTTAATTATTACAGAAAGTGGCATACATACTCAGGAAGATATACAGCTGATGCTAGATAATGATATTTATACTTTTCTAGTGGGTGAAGCTTTTATGAGAGCTGATTATCCTGGTCATAAAATGCGTGAGCTTTTTTCTATGTAAATTACATTAGACTTTCTTACACAGATAAGAAAGTCTTTTTATACCCCCTTTTAAATTTGATCTATTCTTGAAGTTATCCATTTTTATCAGATAACTCAATTTACCAGTGAACTTTATTTATTCAAATACCCTCTCACTACAATAGCTTGAAAAAAGAGATCAATTTTCTTTTTATTTAAAGCATTATCTTGTCAGTTACGGAGATTAATGTGTCAGTATCAGTTGGACTTATTAGCATTGCTATTCTGTTAGTTATAGCAGTATTAATAAGTATTTGGTATATCTTGCAATTTAAAAACCTTAAGCGTGAGTTAAAAAATAACGAAGAAAACCTTACGATTGCTACATTAGCTTTTCAAACAAATGAAGCTATTATGGTGACGGATAAAAATAATACTATTATTCGGGTAAACTCAGCCTTTACTCAAATGATGGGGCATACTGCTGCTGATATTTTAGGAAAAAAACCAGATATTTTAAAGTCAGAGAAAAATGATTCAAAATATTACGAAAAAATCCGTGAGGCTGTTAACTCAGAAGGGAAATGGTCTGGAGAAATATGGAATCAGCGAAAAAATGGAGCATCTTTTCCTACTAAACAATCTATTTCAACAGTTGTTGATGATAAAAAAAATATAACGCATTACATTTCATTTTTTACGGACATTACTGAATATAAATTAGCAAAAAAAGAAATAGAGAAATTAGCTTTTTCTGATGCTTTAACAGGCCTAGCTAATAGGCGACTATTATATGAAATGCTGGAGCATGATCTCAATGTTGCTGAACGCTATAACCGAGCAGGTATTTTATTTCTTTTAGACCTTGATCATTTTAAACATATTAATGACTCTTTGGGGCATTCCACAGGCGACATTATACTGATTGAAGTCGCACAAAGGTTAGAATCTTTACTTCGAAATACGGATAAAGCTGTTCGACTGGGTGGTGATGAATTTGTAATTTTAACAAGCCCTCAAGAGGGTGTTCATGCTGATCTGTTAGAACAATCTCAAGTAATTGCAAAAAAGATTATAAATGAAATTAGTCAGCCCTTTTTAGTTAACGAGCATGAGCTTTTTATTACCACAAGTATAGGAATTACTCTTTTTACAGGTATTGATGAATCTGTTGAAATATTACTAAAAAGAGCTGATACGGCAATGTATCAGGCAAAAGGTGCGGGTCGAAACACCTTTCAATTTTATCAGCAAAGTATGCAAGAAGCGGCTGATACACGACTGCACTTAGAAAGATATTTACGAAATGCTATTGCCAATAATGAATTGAGTTTGCACTATCAACCTCAATTATCAGCAAGCAATGTGATTGTAGGTGCAGAAGCATTGCTACGTTGGCATAATGATGAATTAGGAGATGTTTCACCTGCCGATTTTGTTCCAGTAGCAGAAGAGACTGGCATGATTGTTCCCATTGGGCAATGGGTTATTCTAGCGGTTTGTGAGCAAATTAAAGTATGGGAAAAACAGGGCATAGAGATTCCACATATTGCAATTAATATTAGTGCCAAGCAATTTCATCAGAATGATTTTGTTTCTAATTTGATTTATATGGTTTATGAAAAAAATCTACTACCTAATCAAATTCTATTAGAAATTACAGAAGGTGTATTTTTAGGTAATATTGAAGAAGCGATCGATAAAATGAAAGCTTTAAAGGAAAATGGTTTCAGCTTTTCTATAGATGACTTTGGTACAGGCTATTCATCTTTGACATACTTAAAAAGACTACCTTTTGATCAACTGAAAATTGATCAATCATTTGTACGAGGTTTAATTGATAACCAAGCCGATGCTGCAATTGTTAAAGCTATTGTAGTCATGGCAAAAAGTATGGGATTAAACTTAATTGCAGAAGGTGTAGAAACAGATAAACATTTGGCTTGTCTATCTGGTTACGGTTGCCATTATTACCAAGGCTACTATTTTAGCAAGCCTTTAACGGCTGAAAAATTAGTAGAATATGTTAAAAATCATAGTAAAAAAAAGCATAAAGATAACTTTTAACCTTCTTTTAAATCGATTTTATTAATCTCGTTTGACGTTAAACTGCCAACTTAACTACTGCTTATTTTTTCTGATGTATAGGTATTTTAGTTTTTAAACTTTTTCCTTAAAGGTATTTTTAGGTATGTTCCCTGTTTAATGCAGCCACATCACATCGCAGTATCGTTTTCCATATAGACCAGTCTGTTAAGGAGTCTTAACCGTAATTTAGCTAGCAGTTTTTTTTGTTGTAATCAATATTCTGCCCCAGATACCAAAGACAGAAAGCATACCACCTAACATAAACCCAACAATCACCTTAAGTTTGAGCTTCGAATCACTGAAAGAATAATCTACACTAACAATATCACCATTTAGGAAATAGAGGGAGCCAGTATTGTTATATAAATAACTATTCAGTGACAGTACAATATTGTGAAGTGCAAGTTTAAGTTCTTCAAGGTCTTGTGCAGTAGAGGTAATGGATTTATTAAATTTATCTTTAGATATACTACTACTACTACTACTACTACTACTACTACTACTACTACTACTACTACGACTACTACGACTACTACGACTACTACTACCACTCTCAAATAATTGAATCTCTGTTTTAATTATTTGTAATTTTGTTGAAAGTTTAATTTTCTCTTGTAATAAACGTTTTCGGTATTCAGGATCAGACATCTTCGCACCTAACTCTAGTAAGCTATCAACTAGTGTATCGCCATATTGTGGAGAATAAATAGATGTAGTAGATTTTGATTCATCAGTTATAGTTTCTAGGTTTAATGGCTGAACACTCCTAGCTGATTGATCGAATTCTTTCAATACATCAACATATACCAGAACAAGTCTTTCTAACTCACCCTCCTTTCTTTTCAATGAATCTAGTTGACTTGCACGAAAGTTATTATAAACTCCACTAGAAGAGAATACAGGGGAAACCATGATAATAGATTTTAAAGTATTTATTTGATACTTATCAATTTGTTGTAACTTATATTCTATGTCACTTAAAGATAATCCAGTCTTTGGATCAATAATTGATTTTGCCTTTTGTTCTTGTTGTAGAGCTTTTACCGATGATGAGAGTAACTTTTCATAATCTGACAGCTTGTAAGTCATAACAACTGGCTCATCACCTAGTGAAGCTAATGCACTCAAGTTTACGAAGTCACCATAAGCATTCATAACACCTAATTCTTTTATCGAATATTGAGCCCAAACCTCAGGTATTTTAAGTAAGATTGTTTCAACTTTATCCCTACCCAAATCAAGACTTCCATTGTCAAAACTAAGAACCCCACTTTTTAAAGACTGCTGTCTCAATTCAGTGGTATATCGTGAAATTAAGCGATTATAATCATCAACTGTTATTTTTTTATCTTTCCCTGCTATATCAATAGCTACCTTTTTAAAAGCTTTATCTCCTAAGAAACCAGACCTGACACTTAAAGACTGTTCAAAAGTCATAAAACTTATACCAGCTTCATCAAGAGTTAACTCATCAAAAACACGTCTAAGAATATTTCCTGATAATAAGTCATTAGGGGAAAATCGAGTTCCGTTTGGGTACACCCCTCTCTCTACACCTTCGAAATTAAAATTTATGGTCGCTCTATATTGCTCAGGACTATCAAACGAAAATTTTGATAGGTGATACACCAATACCAGTCCTGAAAAAATTATACTACTGATGAGAATCAAATACTTGGATTTCCAAAGGGGGAGAATAATTTCACGCAGATCAATTTCATCATTATATTCAGTTGTATTATTTTGCATTTTTCCAGCGTCTTTTAGGTGAAAATATTAGTCCGTCTATATTCTAATGCACTTATAGATATAAATGAACAGAATACTTTATCTTACAAGCCAAACAGAAGTAGAAAAAGACAACCCATTTCATCTTTAATTTAGTCATATATTCTAAGGTTAGGTGCAAGATCGCTTCTTGTCGAGGGTATGCCTACAATTGCTGCATTTTCTCAAAATGGCAACAAAGTTATTTAAGAACAAATAACTGCTTAATAATCAATAGGATTATTAATTGTGCAAATAATTCCTAATCCAATAAACCATCAAGCCCTGACTCTAGAGCCATAATATCACCTAATTTTTCTTCAAAGAAAAAGTCAGGAAACCCTAGTTGTTGAATAATTTCTGGATGAATCAGTGGAAGAGTTTCCTCCTTAGTCATTTTAGCCGCATTACAAAGACTAATTTGCCTAGCAATATAAACAGAACAAGCTATTTTTGATTTAAAATCAACAAGTAATGGGTTTCCACTCTGCGCAATGGGAATGATTAAGTCATCAGAAAACTTCCAAAGTTTACATAATTCAGCCGAGACATCCTGACTAGTAAAGCCAAGGCGCATATTTTCTAAAAAAGGTCGAGAATACCCCCCTTCTTTTATTAATTGTTCAATTTCTAAAGCTTCTTTAGTTTGTCCTAAATGAATCAAAACAGTCCCTAAACTACTTAACAGTCCAGCAGTAAATGCTATATCTGCATTGCTTCCCCCTGCATTAGCCAACCATCTTGCATAAGTTGCAGTAGAAAAGCTATCAAGCCAAAACTGTTTAAGGTCAAAACCTTCAATTTTTGGAACAGAACTAACAATACCCGATGCAATGACAAGTGTTTTTAACTTTACCATTCCTAACAAAATAACCGCTTCTTCGATAGTTGATATTTTTTTTGCTAATCCAAAACTTGCAGAATTAACTAGGCGTAATACTTTTGAGGCAATAACCTGTTCTTTCTCAACATTTTTAGCCACTTTTTTCAAATCAATATCAGGATCACTTAATTGATTGATAATGACGCGGATAACTTCAGCAATTTGAGGAATATTATTAACTTCTGAAAATAAATTGTTAATTTTAGATGGCATATCAAATTATCTTTATAGCTGATCAAGTAGCAAGATTATATAACTTATTCGCTATCAAAAAAGAAATAGCAGCTACTTTTTAAAGCTGTTTTTATTATTTTTTAAAAAAAGCACCAATATCGAGCTTTTTTATTACATTTTTGGTGCATTTTAATAATTACTTGAAATTATGACTAAAATGAGGAATAGCTTTTGTTTGCATGATAAAATTATGGTTTTTTTAAATCATCAATCAAGAGAGCAAAATGAAAGCAAATATTGGATTAATCGGTCTTGCTGTAATGGGGCAAAATCTGGTCCTTAATATGAATGACAACGGCTATAAAGTAGCTGTTTTTAATCGTACCACCAGTAAAGTTGATGATTTTCTGGAAGGACCGGCTAAAGGCACTGATGTTGTTGGTACTCACTCTCTTGAAGAATTAGTTGATAGCCTAGAGGCTCCTCGTAAAATCATGTTAATGGTTAAAGCGGGAGACGTAGTTGATCTTTGGATCGAAAAATTAATTCCTTTATTATCTAAAGGCGACATCATTATTGATGGCGGTAACTCACTTTATACTGATTCAAATCGTCGTACAGATTATCTAACAGAGAAAGGCCTGTTATTTATTGGTACAGGTGTTTCAGGTGGTGAAGAAGGCGCAAGACATGGCCCTTCAATTATGCCTGGTGGAAATAAAGATGCATGGGAAGCTGTAAAACCAATTTTTCAAGCAATCAGTGCTAAAGTTGATGGTGCTCCTTGTTGTGAATGGGTAGGAGATAACGGCGGTGGCCACTATGTCAAAATGGTGCATAACGGTATCGAATATGGCGATATGCAGCTAATTTGTGAAGCTTATCAATTATTACGTGAAGGTTTAGGCTTATCTGTTGATGAAATTCAAGCTATTTTTGCTAAATGGAACACAGGTGTACTAGATTCATACCTAGTTGAAATCACAACTAATATCCTAGCTTATAAAGATGAAAATGGTGAGCCATTAGTTGATTCTATTTTAGATACTGCTGGCCAAAAAGGCACAGGTAAATGGACAGGAATCAATGCTCTGGATATGGGTATTCCTCTTACATTAATTGCAGAATCAGTTTTTGCGCGTTGTTTATCTGCACAAAAAGACCAACGTGTTAAAGCAGCTGTAGCATTACCTAAAAACCCAGCGACATTCTCTGGTGATAAAGAAGAAATGATTCAAGCAGTTCATGACGCTTTATATGCGTCTAAAATTATTTCTTACGCACAAGGCTTTCAACTAATGCGTGAAGCAGCTAAAGAATATGATTGGACTCTTAACTATGGCGATATCGCACTAATGTGGCGTGGTGGTTGTATTATTCGTAGCCAATTCCTAAGCGATATAAAGAAAGCTTATGAGAAAAACCCAGAGTTAGACAACCTGTTATTAGCTGATTTCTTTTCAGATGCAATGGCCAAAGCTGATGCAGGATGGCGTAAAGCTGTTATCAAAGGAATTGAACTGAATGTTCCTACACCAACATTCTCATCAGCACTCGCTTATTTTGATGGTTACCGTACAGCGCGTTTACCTGCTAACTTACTGCAAGCACAACGTGATTACTTTGGTGCTCATACTTATGAACGTACTGATAAGCCACGTGGTGAATTCTTCCATACTGATTGGACAGGACACGGCGGTAACGTTTCATCATCTACTTACAACGTATAAGGTAACTCATGAAAGCTGAAGCTTGTACTTATGTTATTTATGGCGCGACAGGAAATCTGTCGCGCATAAAATTAATGCCCGCTTTATACCATTTGGATGTCGAAAATTTATTGCCAGAAGGCACTAAAATTGTTGCTCTAGGTCGTCGTGACTGGGATCAACAAAAATGGCAATCTGAAGTGCGGGATATGCTTGAAGCAAAAGCTCGTGACGGGATAGATGAAACTATCTTTAAACGTTTTTGTGACCGCATGCATTATCACAAAGGTGATATCAAGCAAGCTGAAAGCTATGAAGCCTTAGCTAAAACAATGAATGGGGCTGACTTTCCACAAAATAAAGCCTTTTATTTGTCGGTTAGCCCCTCTGATTTTGGTTGCATCGTTGAGCTATTAAGTGATGCAGGTTTTCTAAAGGAAGATTCTGGCTGGAGCCGTGTTGTTATCGAAAAACCTTTTGGTTACGACTTACAAAGTGCGCAATCATTACAACGTCGTATCGGTAAATTCCTAAGAGAAGATCAAATCTATCGAATTGATCACTATTTAGGTAAAGGCACGGTGCAAAACTTATTGGTTTTCCGTTTTGCTAATACTATGCTCGAACCTTTATGGAATCGTAATTATATCGACCATATCCAGATTACTCATTCAGAAGAACTAGGTATTGGCTCAAGAGCACAATATTATGATACTTCGGGCGCAACACGAGATATGTTGCAAAGTCATTTATTACAATTAATGACTTTAGTGACTATGGAGCCACCAGCATCAATGGAAGCAGAAGCTTTACGTGATGAGAAAGTTAAGGTTCTAAAATCTGTACGTCCTATTCCTAAAGCAGCAGTTAATGCCCATGCTTTTCGCGCTCAATACTCTAGTGGTAATGTAAAAGGCGAAAAAGTTAATGGTTATTTACAGGAAGAAAATGTACCTGAAGATAGTGTGACTGAAACTTATGCCGCATTAAAGTTGTATGTGGATAACTGGCGTTGGAAAGATGTGCCAATTTATTTACGTACAGGTAAGCGTATGGCGCAAGCTCAGTCGACCATTTCAATTTGTTTTAAAGAGCCACCATTACAATTTTTCAGAGACACCCAAGTCAAATGTACTAGTCCAAACTGGTTATTGATGGGGATTCAACCTGAAGAATGTATCCGTATGGAAATGACGGTAAAAGAGCCTGGCTTAGAAATGAGTACACGATTAACAAGTCTTGATGCTAGTTATCGCCAAGAAGATGAGCAACATACAGATGCTTATGAAGACTTATTACTTGATGTAATTGAGGGTGATCGTTCTTTATTTTTACGCGCAGATGAAGTTGAATGTGCCTGGAAAATTGTTGATCCAATTTTACAAAAATGGTCAGAGGAACGTGATTATATTGCAACATATCCTGCAGGTTCTTGGGGGCCAGAAGAATGTAAACGTTTGTTTGATAAAGAAAAACAACATTGGCGTCACTCATTAACTCCGGAATGTAAGTAATATGCAAACAATAAACCAATGGCATCAGTTTGATACTGCAACACAAGTTGCTGATGAAGTACTTGTACAAATATTAAACAGTGCTGAAAAGGCAATTGCTGAACGAGGTAGTTTTAAACTTGTTTTAGCAGGCGGCAGCACACCCGAAAAAATCTATCAACAATTGGTCGCTGCTAAAACAGACTGGTCAAAATGGATGATTTATTACGGTGATGAACGTTGCTTAGCGGCGGATGATAAAGATAGAAATAGCATCATGGCTAGCAATGCTTTATTGTCTAAAGTAGCTATTCCAGCAGCTAATGTTTTTACGATGCCAACCGAATTAGGCGCAGTAGAAGCGGCTGTAAAATACCGTGAAGCTATTGCTGATGTGGAGCAGTTCGACTTGGTTTTATTAGGCATGGGTGAAGATGGACATACTGCCAGTTTATTCCCTGGCCATGTAAATGCCAGCGAAGAAACAGTACATGAGGTTTATAACTCACCTAAACCACCATCAGATAGAATATCTTTAAGCGCAAAAACTTTAGCAAATACACGACAATGTTTTTTTATTGTTACGGGTGCCTCTAAAGTAGACCCCGTTAAACAGTGGAAACAAGGTGCAGATTTACCTGTTGCAACTATTGCACCGTCAACAGGTGTTGATATATATATAGATAGTGCTGCAATCGCTTAAAACTCCATGTTAAAGGTAGAGTAGGGACCACCTACTCTACCTTCTTCAAGTAATATTCCATTATCTAGATTGGCTTTTTGCCTACCCTACAAGCATTAATTTCATAACTTGCTACTTTAGGCTACAATTAAAAGATAAATAATAATCAAGTTTTATCTTTAGGTAGCTCACATGATAGATGGCTTAAATATCACCTTAGAATACTGGCACTGGATTATCTTCGGTTTACTTTTATCAGTAAGTGAGATTTTTGTACTCAGCTTTGTTCTACTATGGTTTGGCTTAAGTGCCATTTTAGTCGGTATTTTATTGGCACTCGTAGAATTTTCTCTAACTCTGCAAATTCTACTGTGGATATTATTATCCGTCTTTAATATTTTTGCCTGGTTTAAATGGATCTCTCCTCGTTTAAAAAATAAAACC
>Ga0209292_1007223_pt1 | contig 10636 bp, 9 predicted proteins | sample GOMGulsemesocosm_2_FD_184634 | JGI IMG/M metagenome (GOLD analysis project Ga0209292, IMG submission 184634) | Methane-oxidizing microbial communities from mesocosms in the Gulf of Mexico - GOM9C Gulf of Mexico (SPAdes) (version 2) | ecosystem: Environmental > Aquatic > Marine > Cold seeps...
GAATAGCGATCTTCTTCCGGCAAGAACATAGTCACACCCAGTGCACGGCCACGAGGAATAATAGAAACCTTATACACAGGGTCATGCTCTGGCATGATTCGACCAACAATCGCGTGACCTGCTTCATGGTACGCTGTATTTTCTTTTTCTTTCTCTGACATCACCATGGTCTTGCGCTCAGCACCCATCATGATCTTGTCTTTAGCTTTCTCAAACTCTTCCATCGTCACTAGGCTTCTCGCTGCACGAGCAGAGAATAACGCCGCCTCGTTCACCAGGTTTGCCAAATCAGCACCTGAGAAACCAGGAGTACCACGAGCGATCAAAGACGGATTCACATCATCTGCTACCGGCACTTTACGCATATGTACTTTAAGAATTTGCTCACGACCACGAATATCCGGAAGCCCCACTACAACCTGGCGATCAAAACGACCAGGACGTAATAATGCAGGATCCAGTACATCTGGACGGTTGGTTGCAGCTATAACAATAACGCCATCATTCGCTTCAAAACCATCCATTTCAACCAACAATTGGTTCAACGTCTGTTCACGCTCATCATTACCACCACCGACACCCACGCCACGACTACGGCCGACAGCATCAATTTCGTCGATGAAAATGATACAAGGTGCCTGTTTCTTAGCCTGCTCGAACATGTCACGCACTCGAGAAGCACCAACACCGACAAACATTTCTACGAAATCAGACCCTGAAATAGAAAAGAAAGGAACTTTCGCTTCACCAGCAATCGCTTTTGCCAATAATGTTTTACCTGTTCCAGGTTGCCCCACCATAAGAACACCGCGAGGTATTCTACCGCCGAGACGTTGGTACTTACCTGGATCCACTAAAAAATCTACTAGCTCTTTAACATCTTCTTTAGCTTCATCACAACCAGCAACATCTTCAAATGTTGTTTTAATCTGATCTTCACTTAGTAGCTTGGCCTTACTTTTGCCAAATGACATCGGTCCACCTTTACCACCACCACCGCCCTGCATTTGACGCATAAAAAACATAAATACGGCAATAATAACGAGTATGGGGAAAGACGCGACGAGCAACTGAGACCAAATACTCTGCTGCTCAGGTTTTTTACCTTCAACCTGTACATTGTTATTTAACAAATCATCGATCAGCTTATCGTCATAGGCAGGCAGTATGGAAGAGAAGCTCTCACCATTACTCAATACCCCTTCGATATTCTGACCCGCAATGCTCACACGCTCAACTTGGCCGGTGCGCACACTGCTAATAAATTCAGAATACTTGAGTTCTTTGGCTTGACTGACATTTTGAAAATTATTAAAAACCGTCATCAATACTGCAGCGATGATGGCCCAAAGCACTAAATTCTTTGCCATGATAGGCATACCTCTATCTATATGTAGCGTTATATAGAGAATCAGGGGGCTTTATACCTTTCTTTACTCTATTAACTACTCTAGCAAAAGATTGACTAACCTTTAAAACCTTTTGCTACTAAATACACCTCGCGAGACCGTGCACGAGAAGATTCAGGCTTACGGGTGACAACTTTTTGAAATGACGAGCGCATATCTTTCAGATACTCATCAAAACCTTCACCCTGAAAAACCTTAGCAGCATAATTACCACCAGGCTTTAAAACTTGGCGCGCCATATCTAACGCCAACTCGACTAAATACATAGAAGCTGGCTGATCTACCGCACTCATTCCACTCATATTGGGGGCCATATCTGAAATTACAAGGTCTACGGGCCGATTGCCAATAATAGTCATTAACTCATCAAAAACAGCTTCTTCGGTAAAGTCCCCTTTTAAAAAGGTGACACCCGCGATGCCATCCATGGGCAAAATATCCGACGCGACAACTAATCCATGATCACCAACACGCTTGGCGGCAACTTGCGACCAGCCACCTGGGGCTGAACCTAGGTCAACGACAGTCATTCCAGGTTTAATTAATTTATCTTTATCATCGATTTCCATCAATTTATAACAGGCACGAGAGCGATAACCATCCTCTTTGGCTTTCATTACATAATGATCATTAAAATGCTCATCCATCCAGTCATTACTCGATTTTGAACGCGCCATATCTTTATTTTCTCAATTGGTTTTCTACAGATCACCGCTTTAAGCGGCAAATTCGGATTTATTACTATATAATCAGAGTTTACCACTTAATTAAGTTAGGCAACCGAATCTGATGGCAATTTCTGCTGAACAAAAGAAAGCAATGCGCTCTATTGGCCACAATCTAAACCCCGTTGTAACCATAGCCGGCAATGGCTTATCGGAAACGGTTCTAGAAGAATTAAACCGTGCCCTTGATGATCACGAATTAATTAAAGTTAAAATTGCCATTGGCGAACGCGATATGCGTGCACAAGCTATTGAAGATATAGTAAAAGAAACGAAATCTGAATTGATTCAGAAAATAGGCAAGGTTGCCTTAATCGTACGCCGCAACCCTAAAGCACACCCTAAGCTTTCTAATCTTTCCTAATTATTGGTGAGATTGTATTGGGCACTAGACACTCGTCAGGTGCCCTCCCCCCGTTTTATTAGCCTTTCGATCACTACATTTCTATTTATTCCATTACAGAAAAGTAATAATTTTGAAAACCTCACTAATAATCCCACTTTAGTGCTCATATAACGCCACTCATACAAGACCCATCAAAATAGTTTTGATAGCATAGAGCACATAATTACAGTTCAAATTTAGTTAGGTTACAGCATCATGTCGCAATTCGTTATTTCAGGTACAGGTTTATTCATTCCACCGCATTCCATTAGCAATGAAGAGCTGGTTATTGCTTTTAACCAATACGTAGAAAAATTTAATGATCAGCATGCGGCTGATATCGAAGCGGGTAAAGTTGAAGCCCTTGTTGGCTCGAGCCCTGAATTCATTGAAAAAGCGTCGGGCATCAAGTCCCGCTATGCTATGTATAAAGATGGCATCATCGATCCGAACATCATGCACCCTAGTTTCCCAATGACAGGAGAAGGTAAAACACCCGAAATGGTGACTATGGGCATCGCAGCCGCCAAACAAGCCATGGCTGAAGCCGGTAAAACTGCAGAAGATATTGATCTTATCGTTGTGTCTAGCACCTTCCGTCAGCGTGACTACCCAGGTATTTCAGTTGAAATTCAACGTGACTTAGGTATTAAAGGTAGCGCTTACGACATGGGCATCGCTTGCTCATCTGCGACTTTTGGCATGATCAACGCTTATGCCGCACTCGCTGCCGGTATTGCCAAGTGCGTACTATTTATCAATCCAGAATTTACAACTCCTGGCTTAAACTTTAAAAACCGTGATAGCCACTTCATCTTTGGTGATGTCGCTACCGCAGCGATAATTGAGCCAGAGGCTAGTTGTACCAGTGATAGCGCCTTTCGCATCATAGGCACGAAGCAGATGACGCAGTATTCGGATAACATCCGTAGTGATGCTTCTTATGCGGATTACTGCTTTGAAGACTTACCTGAAGGTCGCCCTTTCTTCCAACAACAAGGTCGTAAAGTCTTTAAAGAGCTACTGCCTCTCATTGTAAAATTCATTTCTGAGCAGCTTGAAGAAAATGACTTAAAAGCTGAAGAGCTAAAGCGCATGTGGTTGCATCAAGCGAACATCAACATGAATAACTTCGCCGCGAAAAAGCTACTAGGTCGTCTACCGACGCTAGAAGAAGCCCCCGTGGTATTAGATGAATTCGCCAATACGGCATCATCCGGATCCGTCATTGCCTTCCATAAATACAAAGACGACTTTAAGTCGGGTGATAAAGGCTTAATTTGCTCATTCGGTGCAGGTTACTCCATCGGCAGCCTACTGGTTGAGAAAGTATAAAAATTCGCCAAAAGCTTGCTTTTTAAGGCTCAGGCCTTATAAAGTAAGTATTAAACCATTGATATTTGAGAGATCAACACCCCCCCATGAGCGAAGAGCGACCGAGTAGCCAATCTAAATCTTGGCTAGATAAGCTATCCACCTTGTTTTCCGACGATCCAAATGACCGTCAAGACCTTAAAGAAATTTTACGCGAGGCTGCTGAACGCAATGTAGTCGATAGCGAAACACTCGCTATTTTAGAAGGTGCGCTACAAGTATCTGATATGCAAGTACGTGACATAATGGTGCCACGCTCACAAATTGTTTGTATCAAAGCCGAAGAATCTCTCCAGCAATTTTTACCCTCTATTATAGAATCTGCGCACTCACGCTTTCCTGTATTAGGTGAAGGCCAAGATGAAGTATTAGGTGTCTTATTAGCCAAAGACTTATTGCCACTTATTCTCAATGAAAACCGCGAAGACTTTAACGTTAAAGATGTTTTACGCTCTGCTGCCTTTGTACCCGAAAGCAAGCGTCTTAATATCTTGCTTAAAGAATTTCGCGCGACTCGCAATCACATGGCCATCGTCGCGGATGAGTTTGGCGGTATTGCAGGCATAGTGACAATTGAAGACGTGCTAGAACAAATCGTCGGGGAAATTGAAGACGAGCACGATCAAGAAGATGACGATAGTTTCATTAAAGAACTCGATCACAATGTTCGCATGGTCAAAGCGTTAACCCCGATTGAAGACTTCAACGAACACTTTTCAACTAAATTTGATGATAAAGAGTTTGATACTATCGCCGGTATCGTCATTCAACATTTTGGTCGTGTACCAGAATGTGATGAAGCCATAACCATTAACAATTGGCGTTTTAAAATCATTAACGGCAACGCGCGCCGTATTAATTTGATGGAAGTCACCCCCATCGATTAGTGATACCAATAGAATTGAAGCTATAAAAAAAGAAAGCCTAGTGCTTTCTTTTTTTATTTTTAATATCAGGAATAACAATGCAACTCCTTCACAAGCTTAGCGCACAGCCCCGATTTATCGCCCTAATTTCTGGATTAGTGTTTCCTCTAGCCGTTGCACCCTTCTTTATTTGGCCCATCGCTATCCTGTCTCTAGCAGGATTATTATTTAGCTTACAGACCAGCACAGCAAAAGAAGCTGCAATTCGTACTTGGTTTTTTGGTTTCGGTAAATTCTCGGTGGGGGTTTCCTGGATCTATGTCAGCATGCACGACCACGGTGGCACACCCGCAATTTTAGCCATCGCAATGGTGGGACTCTTCGCGGCATTCCTGGCCACATTCCCCGCGCTTTTTATGTATTTTTTCCAACGTTTTTATAATCAAAGCACGACATCTGGCCTAGTATCGATATTTGCCTTTGCATCACTATGGTTTGCTTATGAATGGTTCAGAAGCTGGTTCTTAACTGGCTTCCCTTGGCTTTTTGCTGGCGATGCCCATCTACACTCTTGGCTAAAGGGCTGGGCTCCTATCTTTAGCGTATATGGATTATCTTTTATTTCAGCGCTGACATCCGCAGCACTCTATTATTCAATACGAAATAAGCAGCCAATTTACCTGGTTATTCTTTTAACCTGGCCCATTGGTTTCTTCTTACAAAATATTAGCTGGACTGAACAAGGAAGAGATTTAAAAGTTAGCGCAGTACAAGGCAATATTCCGCAGGAAATAAAATGGTTACCGGAACAGCGCAGCCCAACGATTAACGCCTACCTTGAACAAACTCGCCAACACTGGGATAGCGATTTAGTACTGTGGCCAGAAACAGCGGTGACTGTTTTAAAGGATCAGTTTCAGGCCTATCTCGATACAATCAATCAAGAAGCAATTAACAATAATACAACCCTAATTACCGGCATCCCATTTCGTTATACCGAAGGCCCTTTTAAAGGAGAGTTTCATAACAGTATTTTAGCAATTGGGACGGGCGGGGGCTTATACCACAAACAAAAGCTAGTTCCTTTTGGTGAATACATTCCACTTGAGTCAGCTATCCGCGGATTATTACCTTTTTTTGATCTGCCTATGTCGAGCTTTAAACAAGGAAGTGAGAAGCAGGATTTGCTGAAAGTAGAAAAAAATGAACAACTATTTATGATTGCTCCCTTTATTTGCTACGAGATCGTATACCCTGAATTTGTTGCTCAGATGGCCAAAGAATCCGACCTACTCATCACCATTAGTAATGATGCTTGGTTTGGTGATTCATTGGGCCCTAAACAACATATGGCGATCGCTCAAATGCGTGCCCTAGAAACACAACGATATTTATTGCGTTCAACCAATACAGGAATAACAGCGTTAGTAAATCATCGCGGGGAAATAGTAAAACAACTGCCTACCGAACAGCGAGCAACGCTTACCGCTTTTGCACAAACCCGCCAGGGTCAAACGCCATTCATGATGATGGGGCTATGGCCTCTGCATTTTTTATCGTTAATGATTTTGCTGCTGGGTTACTGGAAAAGTAGAGAGGAAGAAAAAGGATTGATAAATAAAGCTCAGCTAGGCTGAGCTTTATAGAAACAGGTTAAGCACTAACAACTTTTAAGATTGGAGAAACTGATTGTTGCTTCTTCATTATGTCATCCAAGTCCACAATGTTTCGGTCATTATGCAACGGGGATGAAATCAATTGCGGATCTTTTGGCAACGACATCAAGTATTCTTTTAATGGCTTAGAAATCTCATCAATATATTCAACATACTGACGCATCATCTCGTCCATTTCTAACATACCACTAGCAATACGCATCATCATACTAACAAGCCAATCAAGATGGGCTTTAACATCAATCAGCTCATAGTTTTTTTCAGTCAAAGCCTGACGAATTTGACGTGAACTACCACCCGCTACTTGCATGAAAATATTTCCCGTTGATGCCAACAAGGTATCCACTAGTAATACATCTAAGCGCGCAAGCTCACGATAATCAGCACCATTTTGTATGCCCTGATACATCTGATGAACAACACCAAGGATTCTACCTTGAGATTCTTCCGCATTTTTTTCAACGGATATTTTTATCGCGGATGGAATGGCGCGATTAAATAATTCAAGACCCGATAATAAAAAATCACCGCCCAATTCCAACTCATCAATTTGGTACAAATTACCCAAAAAGTCCAAGCCACCTTCAACCTTAAAGTCACGAACACGAATACCAGAACCCTGAATGGTATTCATAATATTCATTCGGGTCAGTGTTCTAAGTGCCATACGCAAGGATGTTCGATCAACGCCCAAATACTCAGCCAGCTGACGCTCAGGAGGAAGCTTATCACCAGGCGCTAACTTGCCAATAAAGACAAGAGCTATTAATAGATCTGTAATTTGATCGGGTAAAGTTTTGGCTGACATAGTTTTATTATCGTAATTATTATAATGGTAAGAATTTTGTAAAGATGAGTAACTATAGCACCAGCCATGGTGCAAATCCTACCATTGTTTTGGGTTATCCAATCACCCAGAGTACTAGTCATTTAGCTTAGACCATAATTATTATAGTTTTATGATAATTTGTTTTATAAAAGTAAATAATGCAATGAAAGACAGGTGGTTATCCACCTGTGTGGGACATGAATCGTAAAATCTGAACTTCCTCTGCCAAATCAAAATTATGTTTTTCGGGTTTGAGTTGTAATGCCGAAATTAATTTTTCGCTTAATTCATCGTCGCTGCAACCATCTCTTAAAGTAGTACGCAAGTCCTGACTATTCTCATTGCCGAGGCAAAGTAACAAGCGGCCAACAGCGGTAATTCTTACGCGATTACAATCACTGCAGAAGTTATTAGTGTGGGGGGAGATAAAACCAATTTTAGATTTTTTATTTTTCACTGCTGAATATTCAGCAGGCCCACCCGTTTTATAACTTGATGATTCTAAAGAATATTTTTTCTCGATTTCTGATTTTATGACCGCACTAGAAAGAAATGTCACGCTGCGATCATAACCCACTTCCCCCAACGGCATCTCTTCAATAAAAGTGATATCTATATCATTATCAACAGCAAAATCAGCCAATGGAATAATTTCATCATCATTCATGCCACGTAATATAACAGCATTTAATTTTATGCCAGCGAAAGGATATTTTTTGGCCTCAGCAATACCATCAAGAACAGCTTGCAAGCGGTCCCTACGAGTCAAGGTTTTAAACCTATCGGCTTGCAACGTATCCAAGCTAATATTTAACCGAGATAAACCCGCTTCAAATAATGGCTTAGCATATTGAGTTAATAAGGTGCCGTTGGTTGTCATGACAACCTCTTCAATGCCCTCAATTGCCTTAATACTTGCGATCAGCTCTGGTAGCTTCTTACGCATTAATGGCTCGCCGCCAGTAATACGAATCTTGCTTACTCCTAAAAGAGCAAAACTTTGAGCTAAGCGAATGATCTCTTCAAAAGACAAGATATCCTGTCGCGGTAAAAATTCGACATCTTCACTCATGCAATAACTGCAACGTAAATCACAACGATCCGTAACAGAAATTCTCAAGTATTCAATTTTACGCCCAAAAGGGTCTATTAACTGTTTCATATATCCATTCTAAGACACGGGTCTCTTGATGACCACGGTAAGTCACTATTGTTCAGTAAATGTTGAATTAGCTAATTATTAAGAAATAACACAATTTTATTTCCAATGAGCAGGTTTCTAAAATTTTCTTATCTATACTAAAAAAGTATAAGAAATACCCCTTAAATATTTAGCATAGAATATAAGGTTACTCAGTGTCCAAAGCGTTAATTATTCCACCTCGACCAGACTTGCTCATTGAACTACAAAGTCTATTGCAGACTCAAGAACCAGATATAAACTACTTGATCAAAGTCATCAAAAGAGACCTTGCGCTCTATACTATTTTACTATCAGTAGCGAATAGCCCCATATACAGAAGGGCTAATGCAATCAAGTCAATTGATCAGGCCGTAATGATACTGGGGACAGAAAAAGTTATGACCCTGATTCAAGCCGTTATACTACGCAGCGAACTTGATCAAACAGATATCCCTGAAGAATTTTGGAGCAGTAGTACTGAAGTAGCAAGTATCTGCTCAGTTATCGCCGATGAGTTTATCCTCATTGATCCTGAGCTTGCCTACAAAGTAGGCATGCTGCATGCGGCAGGAGTAGCCGTAATGATGCATAACTACAGTCAATACCCAGCGTTCATCCACCAGCATATAGGGCTTGCAGCTAAAAAACTATGCTATTTAGAGCGAGATACCTTCTCAACAGACCACTATCAACAAGGCTATGAGATGGCTAAAGCTTGGAATCTGGATGAAAAAGCGGCATTGGCCGTTCGCTATCAGCCTATCACCTTTGCCATTCTTAAAGACCCTAAGCACTTGCCTACTGAAGTTCCCACCCTGCTCGCATTATTAAAACTAGCCAAGTATATCAGTAACGAATACCGCTTATATTGGCAAGACTGTGCGCAACCAGACGACAAACAAGAACAACTCAGCCGAATATTAGAGTATCTACATATCAGCCAAGATGATTTTCGCGACCTTAAAGAGCAGCTATCCTATCAACTATCTCAAAGCTCAGCAGCTTAAGGCATTTGAGCCACATAAGAGGCGACATCTTTTAACTGCTGCTTGTTCATATTGGCAACGATCACCGACATAGGAGAGTTCAGACGTTTGACGCTGCCACCAGCAAAGCCTAATAGAGTTTTTTCCAAATATTGATAAGGCTGCCCTGCAATGCGTGGGTAATTGCCATCACCGTGACCATCTTGCTGGTGACAAGTGAAACATAAGCTATTATAGATTTCTTCGCCTTTAATACTGCTTGGAACGGCTTGTGGACGAGGCTCCACTGGCAGCTGAGAAAAATAAACGGCGATATTAACTCTATCTTCACGAGTTAAGTTTTTGGCTAAACGGCTCATCACATAATCTTTGCGCTCGCCGTTGGCAAATAATTCAAACTGATTAAAGAGATAGGCGGCATTCTGACTGGCTAGATTGGGGATATAGTCGCGCACACTGTTGCCATTTTTACCATGGCAATTACCACATAATAGCGCTCTATCTTTACCTGCGATAATAGCCGCAGCTAATAAATGATCATTACCTTGTACAGTGGCCATTTCAGCAAGCAGTTTCTCAGTCTCTGTCAGTTGAGCTGAACTCTGATTGATGAAGCCGAAACCCGCTACGATTAAGCAAACATAAGGCATGATACTGCGCATACACTCCCCTCTTGATAAGTTAGTTAAAATTTTTGCTCAGTATCGGCAAATAAAAACAATTATCAATTGGAGATAGGGATAAGCTTATGTTATTCCATAAAAAACTGACATAAGTCTATGAATTCATTATCTTTTTGTCATAAGTTAGTCAAATTGCGCAATTTTTAACAAACTCGTTTGGGTAAGTGGCTTACGCAATACTCGAACCTTACTCTCAAGTTCAGCAGGTAAATGCTCCCCCGCCCAAGCAATCCAGACTAAGCAATGAGGCTCATCATTAACTTGCTGAGCAACCTTCAACAAGGCATCTAGACCGAGAGACGAATCGATTAGCAAAAGTGAATACTTATCCACTTCAGATAAAATTTCATTTACATCCACTACGACATTCACTGCAATGGGTTTTAATTCCTTCGCTAACCAATCCTGTAAAAGGGTCGATGCAGTGCAAATACAAATTTCTTGCTGCGATGAAATATCATTATGAGTAATTTGCTCAAAACCATGAGTCGGTGCTTCCACTTGAAATTTAAACGTAGAG
>Ga0209292_1007227_pt1 | contig 10634 bp, 10 predicted proteins | sample GOMGulsemesocosm_2_FD_184634 | JGI IMG/M metagenome (GOLD analysis project Ga0209292, IMG submission 184634) | Methane-oxidizing microbial communities from mesocosms in the Gulf of Mexico - GOM9C Gulf of Mexico (SPAdes) (version 2) | ecosystem: Environmental > Aquatic > Marine > Cold seeps...
GAGGTTACTTCGAAATAAATGCCGCCAGACGATTCTGGATAATATCTTCGGCGTCGTTGACAATGCGCTCGACCAGGTCCTTACAACTTGGAATGTCAGAAATCAAGCCAGCGACCATACCGCAGCTAAAGGCTCCAGCGTCCATGTCGCCGTCTATCATGATTTTTGGATAGACGCCGACCACTTCGTCCTTAATATCTTCAAATGTCGCTTTATCGCCCAGGGCCGTTTCTCTTTCTACCATGCGCTCCACAGCGGCATTAGTCAGTACGCGCTCAGTATTTTTGATGTTGCGCATCACTAAACGAGTATCCAGCTCTGATGCCTTTACTATTGCTTGCTTTACATTCTCGTGAACCGGCGCCTCTTGGGTGGCGATAAAACGCGTGCCCATATTGATGCCTTCGGCACCTAACGCCAGGGCAGCGACCAGCTGTTGCGCATTGCCTATGCCACCGGATGCAACAAAGGGAATAGACAATTCTTCGGCAGCACGTGGCAACAGAATCATATTGGGAATATCATCTTCCCCTGGGTGACCACCACATTCGAAGCCATCGACACTGACGGCATCACAGCCAATTTTCTGCGCCTTCAATGCATGGCGTACCGATGTACATTTGTGAATCACCTTGATGCCAGCTTCCTTAAAATAAGGCATATAGGCTTCAGGACTGCGGCCTGCGGTTTCCACAATTTTTACACCACCTTCGATGATGGCTTTCACATAACCGGGATAATCAGGTGCGGTAAAAGCCGGCAGGAAGGTAAGGTTGACCCCAAAAGGCTTATCGGTCATTTCCTTGCAGCGGGCAATCTCGCGGGCCAGGTCCTCAGGTGTTTTTTGCGTTAAACCCGTGATAATGCCCAGGCCGCCCGCATTGGAAACGGCGGCTGCCATCTCGGCAAAACCCACAAAGTGCATACCGCCTTGAATCACCGGATGCTCGATATTAAAAAGTTCTGTAATCTTAGTTTTCATAGTGTCTCCAAAAGTTCATCGTGTCGCCAAAAGTGGATCTCTGTTTTCTCTATCGCTACGCTGTCGCGATCTGCTGGTATTATTATCCTGCCGGATTCGTCATCATCAGGCCGCTTCAGCTTCAGGCTACCTCAAACAGGCCAGCCGCACCCATGCCGCCACCTATGCACATGGTGACCACCACGTACCTCACTCCACGACGCTTACCTTCGATCAGGGCATGGCCGATCATACGCGAACCACTCATACCGTAGGGATGACCAATCGAGATCGCACCCCCGTTGACATTAAGCTTGTCATTATCGATACCCAGCTTGTCGCGGCAGTAGATGACTTGAACCGCAAAAGCCTCATTCAACTCCCACAGGCCGATATCATTGATAGTCAGGCCATGCTGCTTGAGCAATTTGGGTATCGCGTAGATGGGGCCAATACCCATTTCATCCGGTTTCAGGCCGGCAACAGCCATGCCACGGTAAATGCCCAACGGCTCCAGCCCCTGCTGCTCGGCCAGCTTGGCGTCCATCAGTACTTGGGCGGAAGAGGCGTCTGAAAGCTGGGAGGCATTACCTGCAGTGATAGTGCCACCGTCAACAATCGTTCTCAGGCCAGCTAAGCTTTCAATGGTCGTTGCGCGTACGCCCTCATCCGCTGAAACAGTGCCTTCCACCTCGGAGGTTTCGCCGGTTTCTTTGTTCTTCACCATGCGCTTGCAGGTTACCGATACCAGTTCGTCGTTAAACTTACCGGCCTCATAAGCAGCTGCCGTGCGTTGCTGAGACTGAAGGCCGTATTCGTCCATGGCCTCGCGAGAAATATTGTAGCGGTTCGCCACAACTTCTGCGGTCTGTAACATAGGCATGTGGAAGTTTGGCGAAATAGCCATTAACTCTTCATCCACAAAGTTATGCAGATTCATATGTTCGTTTTGTACGAGCGAGACAGAGTCCAGTCCGCCGCCGATGACAATGCCCATGCCATCTTCGGTGATCTGCTTGGCAGCGGTCGCCACGGCCATCAGGCCAGAGGAGCACTGGCGATCAATGGTCATGCCCGATACCGTTACAGGCAAACCGGCACGCAGCGCGATCTGCCGGGCAACATTACTACCGGTGGTACCTTGCTGCAGGGCACTGCCCATAATCACATCGTCAATCTGACCAGGATCGATGCCGGCGCGCTTTACCGCCTCGGCAACAGAGGCGGCACCCAGCGAGGCACCTTTTAGCATATTAAATCCGCCGCGGTAGGCTTTGGCGATCGGGGTGCGGGCTGTTGATACGATAACGGCTTCTTTCATTTCATACTCCAATTCGAGCTCCATCAGAACTCGTATTCCATTTAATTAGATAACTATTTTTACGCAGCCAATGTGAGAATAATTCGCGTGATCGTCATGGCTTTGTCCCAGCTGTTCAAGCGTTGTATGCTCGCGCCGTAATTTCCCCAGCTGCGACATATGCACCTCGTCGGGGCCATCAGCGATGCGGCAGAAACGCGCTGACGAAAACACTTCTGGAATCAGAATGTCCTCCTAACCGGTGTGAGATAGAAATATATCCGCAACCCCTCTTAAGCAGAAGGTCAAGGCGGCTCAGATTTGAGGAAAAACAGCTCAAAAGTAAATGATGTCTCGTTAAATCAGCCCTCTCCAATAGGGTTGCTGGCGAAAAATAATTCCGTTTGAGTCAGCTAGACTGTTGGATAAATTCACGTGCCGCAACCGGCCGGCTGCGCAGGTGCTCTCAGGTCGACCGCCTGCTGAAATCAGCTCAAGTTGCGGATCTAAAAAATAGCGGCATAGATAGATCAGGCCTTATTGGCAGGAACTTGTTGTGCAAGACGCCACTCGCTGGGAGCAAGGCCAGTCCACCGCCGAAAGGCTTTTGAGAAACCACTAGCATCGCTGAATCTTAGCTCCGCAGCGATTTCGTCGACCGTCGCTTGCGTATCTAGGAGCAGATTGCTAGCCCTTCGAAGTCGAAACGAATCTTTGATATCTTGGAAAGTTGAGCCATTCGTCTTTAGCTTACGTTTGAGAGTGGCTCGTGAAATATGAAGTGTTTCTGCGACAGTCTCAAGATCTGGAACATTTGGCTCGAGCCTTTGAAAGATTCCCCTTACACGGTCACTTATATTTGCGCCTGGATCCGAGCCTTCGAGTTGACGCAGCGCAACACTCTGGAGCTCAAAGCTAGGCGCCAACAAAGGTGTATTGAGGTACTTGGACTCCATCACCAGCGCAGTGTACGGAGCATTAAAAGTGATGCTCAAGCCAGGCGGCAGCCCTGCTTTGTCTCGACAAAATCCATTGTCGGAATGAGTAACCCTGAGCTCATTACTAAAGGCAAGGTCCATCGTACCCGTCATGCGTCGCCCGCGTATTTCGTGTCCAAGCAGCATTATAATCGAGGTGAAACAGTCGATTTCGTGGTCGAAATCGTCATCAGACTTTGGATTCCGAGGGCTCATCAACATCGTCATCGTATCGTTTTCAGTGCGCAGCAAAAGTCGGTTGGCGTTACCAAGTTGCGGACGAGCGTAACGAAGGCCTAACTCAGTTGCTTCACGTAAGGTCTGACTATTTTGCGCAACAACCCCGGCGGTGCCATGTCTTAGCTCACTGAGTCGACGGGCGAAGCGATAGGCATGGTGCGGATCTGGACGCTTATTTAGAAAACTTTTTATCGCACGGTTGAAGGTTTCGCCACCCACAAACTGTGGCTGCTGAATAATCGATTCGGGCGTAAGACCTGCATCGAGAAGTATTGCTGATGCATCTACACCGCTCTCTGTGACAAACTCAAGAAAAGCGCCTAGGTACTCGGCTGAAATTGAGTGTTTTCCCTTTCCAATCTGATCTATTTTCTGATGCATCAGAAAATAGTAACAGAAAAATTGTGAAACACAGAGAAAATATCTCAGTCACCGTAGCACTGATGCACTGATGCACTGATGCACTGATGCACTGATGCACTGATGCACTGATGCACTGATGAACTGATGCACGACATCCATTGTTGTCGGCATTGCGCTTGAGCCAATTCAACCGATCAGTTGAACCATTTTGACAGGTCTAGAAAAATGGCTTGCGTTAGTATTTTCCAATTATCAGGCTGATTTCAGCCAAGAACTTTAAGATGATCACAGTACACGGCAGCCCGTTATCGCCTTAGGTTAGAAAAGCACGCACCTGAACTGGGTAGAGTAACGGCGCTTTTTCGTAGACACCATAAAAGGAAAACCCATGACGTATAACACCTTGGATTACCAGGTCAGTGAACATATCCTCACGCTAACACTTAACCGTCCAGACCACATGAACGCTTATACCATTGAAATGGCTCGGGAGATAATTGAGGCCTTTAAGCGTGCCAGTGATGATGACGAAGTGCGCGTGGTGGTGGTTACTGGGGCGGGACGCGCTTTTTGCGCGGGTATGGATTTGTCAACCGACGGCAATGTTTTTGGCTTTGATGAATCACTGCAACCGAGCATTAAAGATGTAGAGCGGCAACTCGAGGGTCCGGATATTATCGACGGCATTCGGGATGCTGGCGGAACCATGGCTCTGGCTATCTACGATTGCAAAAAGCCCGTGATCGCAGCGATTAACGGTGCGGCCGTCGGCATCGGCGCCACCATGACCTGCGCAATGGATATTCGAATAGCGTCGGAGAAGGCGAAAATTGGATTCGTATTTAATAAAATTGGTATTACGCCCGAATCTTGTTCCAGCTGGTTTTTACCTAAAATTGTGGGGATTTCAAAGGCGCTGGAGTGGACTTATACCGGTGATATATTAACTGCAGAGGAGGCGCTCGCAGGAGGCCTGGTGAAATCGGTGGTACCGCCTAAACAGTTGCTTGAAGAAGCCTACAAAATAGCCCGAAAAATAGCCCAGCACAGCCCTGTGGCGATCACCCTGACACGGCAGATGATGTACCGCAATTCGACGCTAGATCACCCCTTGGAAGCTCACAAGATTGATTCACTGGCTATCTATTACACCAGCTCAAACAGTGGCAAGGAAGGGGTGCAATCCTTTTTGGAAAAGCGCGCCCCCGAATACACCGATACCTCTTCTGAAAATATGCCTTCATTTTATCCGTGGTGGGAATAATGCGTAATGGATGGCTCAAAGCCTGCTATCCGGAGTTGCTATGCCAATTTCTTCAGCTGATGGGTCAACCGAATTGTATAAGAATTAAAAGTATTAGAGGAATTTCGTGATGCCCCATGTTTTTTCCAGTAAACAAATTTCCTATGCTGCGGCCTTAGCGATGGTGGCCGCGGCGGTAAAGCAGGCCAACTCCGCAGGCATTGCTGCGGTTATCACCGTAATAGACAAGCAGGGTTCGGTGAAAGCGATGGCGAATATGGATGGTGCTCTGCACCTGGCCATAGCCGCCAGTAAAGCAAAGGCCTACACCGCCTTGATGGGCTTGGGGAGCGGCGAGCTGGCTGTAGCCATGAAGGAGCAGTTAGGTGAATTGAATAGCTTGACCAGTTTTGACAATATCGTCGCATTGGCAGGTGGTTTACCGATTTTTATCGGTAACGAACTGGTCGGTGCGATCGGGGTCGGAGGTGGTTCTCAAAAACAGGATATTCTCTGTGCCAAAACGGCCATTGATGTCCTTGTTTAATCGCCTCATGGCCGCTTGATTGGAATAGCAGATGGCGTTAACGCCTGACCCTTTGACCCGAGCTCGCGGCTCGCGGCTCGCCACCACCCTCTCCCCCACAAACGCACGCAACCCAACGGTCAACCGAAAATTACTCTACAGATAAATATTAGATTACTAAATTTCAGAAACACGTTGGAGATTAAAGCTATGAAAATAAAACCAAGCGCCCCTCTATCCGGAATAAAAGTCGTCGACTTTGGTCATTATATTTCTGGGCCATTGGCCGGCATGCTGCTTGCCGATCAAGGCGCTGATGTAATTAAGGTTCAACAGCCAGGTTCTCAGGAAACTGCTGAAGTCTCTGATGCCGTATATAACCGAGGAAAAATCTGTATCACCTTAGACTTGAAAAATACAGACGATCTTGCCAACGCAAAAAACCTGATCGCTTCTGCGGATGTGGTGATTGAAAATTTCAGGCCTGGTGTGATGGACAAACTCGGTTTGGGTGCCACAGCGATGACCGCTAAAAACCCAAAACTGATATATCTTTCTTTGCCGGGTTTTTCATCAAGTGATAAAGAAAATTCAAATGTTCGGGCCTTTGAAGGTGTACTAGGTGGGGCAACGGGACTTTTTACAGACCTCCATTTGATTCGCAGCATGCTTAATATCGACCCTGTGTACACGCCGATACCACTGCCATCCGTCTATGGAGCAATCCATGGCGTAAATGCAATCACCATGGCACTGATCGCGAGAGCCTCATCAGGTCAGGGGGATGTGATTGAAGTACCGCTGGTAAGTGCAGCCATGTCCACTATGGCTGGGCTCATTATTGATACCAAAAATAAACCCAGACGTTACATGAACCCCCCCGCCCCATTTTTTATCCGTTCAGTCATACTTCCTTTTATGAAGTTTCTAGTTAAACATAGGGGAAAAAAATTCCAGCAGAAACTGCTTGCTAAATTTTCCAAGATAATGCCCTCTCTTTTTGATAGTTATCAGTGTAAAGATGGCAAGTGGATATTTATTTCTGCTGCAGAACACCTGAATTTTGGCAAGATAACACTCAAAGAATTGGGTGTATATGATACCTTGATCGGAGAAGGTCTTCTTGATGAGGATCCATACAAAATTGGCATGTCAGCCAATAACCTCAGTGATGCTAGCCTCATGTCAGACAAGTGGAGGACCCGTATCAGTGAACTCATGGCTGAGAAACTCGCCAAGGAAAGTGCGCTTTTCTGGGAAGAAAATCTGATTAAGGCCGGTATTCCCTGCACTATGCAAAGAACAACGTCCGAATGGCTGGACGCGAAAGAGGCCAAAGATGCAGGCTTAACACTTGAAATTGAAGACGCTTTACATGGCAACATTAAGCAGTTTAATACACAGGTATATCTTGAAAAAACAACAGACTCAGAGAGGGTTCCCGTAGCTGCTGATTATGGAGATCTGAACCTGGGCAGCTTACTTATCTCCTGGGGAGAAACTTCGACATCTGAAACCACAAGCCAAGCTAACCATGAGCCTGGCTTGCGTATTCTAGAGGGTTGTAGAGTTCTAGACCTATCTACCGTGGTTGCCGCACCTAGTTCCGCCAAGGTTCTCTCTGAATATGGTGCCGATGTGATTAAAGTCGAAGCGCCCAATCCCTATTTGGGTCCCAGGTATCCCACCTGGTTTGCACTTGAGGTGAGCCAAGGCAAACGTTCAATTCTGATTGATCTTACAACAGATGAAGGAAAAGAAATTCTTTGGCGCCTGATTGATTCTGCAGATGTGTTGGTTCATAACTTTAGAAAAGGCATCGCAGAGAAACTGGGCATAGGCTATGAACAGGTTAAGGCGCGCCGCCCTGGGCTGATCTATTGTCATCTTACAGCCTATTTTGGCATGAAGGATCATAACTGGGCCGATCGACCAGGCTACGATCCTGTCTTACAAGCCACAACGGGCATCATGCACCGCTATGGTGGTGAGGGCAAACCCGAACTCCACGGTTTGGCATCCTGTGTTGATTACCTCACGGGCTACTCAGCCGCCTATGCTATGGCGCTGGCCCTGTACCGCAAGAAAGTATCAGGCTCTGATCAGGGAGAATTGGTGAGAACCTCTTTAGCCCAGGCTGCCCAATTGATTCAGGCGCCCTTTATGATCAGATCGGATAGGAAAAAATCGGCCAATGAACCCAGTGGTCAGGAAACATTGGGCGAGCACGCCTTGAATCGCATTTACAAGGTAAAAGACGGTTGGATATTTCTCGCAGGTAACCGTAATGAAGTCTCTTTATTAAAACAGGTTCCTTTTATCGATGAGTTGCCTTCTGAAAACGTCAGTGATGAGAAACTTATCAGCCTGCTGGAAAAAAATATTTCAAAACAAAAGGTTGCTGTAGCGGTAGATGCTTTTAGGGAGGCGGGTTTTGGCTGCCATTGCATAAACCGGATTGATGATATACGCGAGAAACATGTGAACTCGGTGCAAGCAGTTGATTGTAATTCCTTCAAACCTGGTCCTGAATCCATCGTGATTGCAAGGGTCGACCATCAGGAATTGGGCTATATTGATGTTGTTCCGCCAGCCCATGTAAGATTTAAGAATAATGCATCCCTCAAGCTTGGCAATCCCGCACCCAAGGTTGGGCAGGATACCGTTAGCATTCTTAAAGAACACGGCTATTCAGAGCAACAGATTGCTGATCTTCTCAAAACGGAGGGGGTCTCGGAATCACTGCATGCGGATTATTTGCCAAACTAATAATAGCTCTGACTTTGATGGATAACAAACGGCCTAGTGAGCAGTTAGCTGCTCCTGGGGCTGCAAATTAAAACTAAGAGATAAGTCTATGAAACCAGTATGTTTAGTAATGGGGGCAGGAGCGGGCATCGGTGGCACAGTGGGTGCTCGTTTCGCAAGAGAAGGCTACCACAGCGTTTTGTGTCGGCGCAGTGATCAAAAAGGTCTAGACACCTTGGTGGAAAGCATAAAAAGCAATGGCGATTCAGCCACCGGTTTTTTATTAAATGCAATCGAGCCAGAGGTGATTGAACAGCGTGTGCTAGCCATTGAAAAAGACATAGGCCCCATAGAGGTGGTGATTTTTAATCTAGGCGCTCAAATTGGTGATAAGTCGCTAGAAAATACCAGCTACAAGGCTTTTGAAATGGGCTGGCAGTTGGCCACCTTTGCCTTGTTTCGCACAACCAAAACAGTGTTCCCACGTATGGCAGAACGTGGCAAAGGCTGCATTATTGTTACCTCAGCCACAGCCGCTGTGCGCGGTAACGGTGGTCAGCACTCTCATGCCGCCGCCATGGGTGGCAGACGTATGTTATGCCAAACCCTAAATTCAGAGTTTTCAAAAAAAGGCATACACATTGCTCACGTCCTGATTGATGGTGCCGTAGACGCTCCCGATACGCTAGGAAAAATGTTGGGTGAGGAACAATTTCAGAAATTACGCGAAGATCGAGGTTTAGATCACGACGGTTTAATACTGCCAGAAAAAGTTGCCGACACTTATTTTCATATTGCTCAGCAACACCGCTCGACTTGGACACATGAATTGGATATACGTTCTTTTACTGATATGCCCTGGTGGAATCATTCGTGAGGAGGAGCCTCTCTGGGCAGACATGTTTTACTGGTGCGATTAAAAGTAATAGTCCAGCGTAAGTCGTCCAGATAGCGTTGTTCTCCGATTGCGAAGGCAGTGGTCTTAATCCACCGCCAACCTCCCACCCTTTATCATCGTACACAAACGACTCTGCGATGAACTGTGATTTATTCAGATTGACAACTTTTCCGATGGCCATTAACTGTGAAATACGCCTTGTATATAAACGCTTTAAGGCTCCGCTGAGCACTACTACCATTATTCAGAGGCGCCCTAGATCAACTCCGGCTGACGCGCAACAATGGCCTCGCGAAAGGCTGTTGGTATAGGGGTAGATTTACGTGTCTTCTTATCGGCAAACACCTGGGTAAACTATCCCCGTGCAAGCACTTCACCAGAGTCATTCATGGTAATTTCAAACACAATATCGGCACTGCTATTTCTCAGGCGGGTATAACCCGTTGACACCTGTACCCTATCCAGAACATTGCACTCACCCAGGTAGTCACACTGTGCGTTCACGATAAACACGTAGCAGCCGATCGCACTGAGCTCCTGTATGGAGTAATCCAGGTCGCGCATAAACAGACCGGCGATTTCATCGGCATAAACCTGATAGTTGGAAAAATACAGATATTCCTGGGTATGAGTATCGCGAAAGCGAACCCTGATCAGCTCCCTGTAGGGCAGACCGGGCATTGATATCTTCTATAAGTTACAGCTGAAACTAAATGACGGCTGTTTCCACGCTCCTAGATTAAACAAGTTATATACGGCAGCATGAATATTCAAAAACCACAGAGCTTGTCTTACATATTTGAACTCCGAGACGTCGGACCGACTCATGAGCGCCTCCTCACTCTGCTTGGTTGAGTTTCAAAAATACGATGCAGATTCTGTCTCGGAAAAAACGTCTAGGAAATTCAATGTCGCCAACACTGCCGCTCTTTACTGAATATTTCTATACCATGCCCTCAGGTATAACTCGGTATATTTTACCCGTGGCCCTCAAGGCATCGATGGTCCATCGGCCACCAACACCTTCGACTAGCCACTCCATTACCTCCCACAGATCCCTATCGGTCTGGTCGGTATCCATTGGCTCTAAACCTTTAACAAGCGCTGCGATCTCAATCGCAGCAGGAAATTCTCGACCAGAGCGACCTACGAATATCAATTCGTAATAACAACCATTAACGTCCAGTAATCCCGGCGCACCTAGCGGATCTTCATGCAGGCCGAAAGTTTGTACCAAAAAATCACGGAACTCGGGATAATGCGCGACATCAGGCTCTGTCAGGACAGGAACACTTCGAAAACCTGAAGGTCGTTCAATTATTTTTTTCACGCTCATTGGCTTACTCCCCCGGAGAAATTTCGTTGTGCAAAGTCGGTC
>Ga0209292_1007236_pt1 | contig 10623 bp, 8 predicted proteins | sample GOMGulsemesocosm_2_FD_184634 | JGI IMG/M metagenome (GOLD analysis project Ga0209292, IMG submission 184634) | Methane-oxidizing microbial communities from mesocosms in the Gulf of Mexico - GOM9C Gulf of Mexico (SPAdes) (version 2) | ecosystem: Environmental > Aquatic > Marine > Cold seeps...
TTGGTGCCAACCAAGGAAGTCGAGTATTACAGTGTGCCAACCAGTAAAGATATCGCTGATGTTATAGGCCAACCATTGGCAAAACGTGCCTTAGAAATTGCCGCAAGTGGCGCCCACAATATCTTAGGGTTAAGTACAAATACACCCACCAGTCTAATATATGATTCTATAGTACAGGATGTAGCTAACGAGGTGTTCGATTAACCTGAGTTATTAGAGTTTGCTATGAATACTTCACTTGTAAACGACGGTAGTGTAGATAAGGCTCATGCCATGTACGTTAGGTATGTTTTTAAAATTGTGGAGTTATACAGAACAAAGATCAAAGGCGTTCAGCAAGACGGAAGGTTGACGAACTACGAACCTCTATAACGAGTTGGTTAGTGTAGCTCTTGCCTCTTTACTGGGAGGGCAGTTAGTGTCTTGTACGCTTACAGGATTGTGTCTAATCTAACATCGCAAGCTAATATGCTAACGATAGAACAAAGCTGTTAATATGCTTCGCATGTTGTATAACCTCTACAGCACCAAGTCTATAAAGTCATTATCAATACAGTCTTGTGTAATACCAATATAACGCAATGTTACTGCTTCAGAACTATGACGTAACATCTTCATAACTCTAGCAATATCCTTAGTCTTGTTATACAAATGATACCCTCTAGTCTTTCTCATACTGTGAGTACCTAGGTCTATTCCAACGATCTCACCTACTGATTTAAATGCCGTTGATACTGCTTGTCTTGACAATGGTTTTGGTGACCGATTGACAACATTACGACTACTCATTGATTGAAACAGATAGATATTATCAGGATGCTTTGAGGCTATCTCAGCAACGATATTCAATGCCTTTTCATTTAGCTTTATGATTGCCTTCTTTTTAGTCTTACCCTCTGTAATCGTTAGCCTATCGCCCACAATGTCCGTTATTTGGATAGACAATAAATCACTTATTCTCAGTGCAACATTAACCCCGAAATGCCAGATATTACCAATCTGCTCACTATGATGTTTAGTCAATAACGTAGGTATAACTTGCAACATGGAAACATCTTTAACCGCTTGTACTTCGTTCATCGTAAATCCTTGTAGTAGATAACTTAACATAACACACAGTACCACACTTTGTGTCAAGTTAGAACGTATACATGATGGCAAACGTAGAATTTATAGGGCCTGCATACTTTACACTTTATCAGTGTGTCAAGTTAGAGCTGTTATGACCCATATCTAGAACAAACTAAGCGGTACCCTATAGATATAACCTTTAACACTACCCGTGGATATAACAAACCATAGAACAGCACAGATTGACCAAAGGCTCACCTGTGGATAAAGATTAGTTGTTCGAGTAACTAAACATAGCAGTTGTACAGACCCTTTTTGAAATGCAGTTACCTTAAAAGCCTCTTAAAGATAAGACATCTTGTCCTATCCAATGCACACCTTAGAACAACCACAAACACGCTACATCCCAGTAGTAACAATACAACGAGCGTCAATTACGTTCATAACACCAAGCTGTAACTGTCAGCCCATTATCTTTGCCTTACCACTAGCGTTCTCAATGACTTGGTAGGTGGTTAAGGATGGGACTTTGATAGTGGGCTAACAATTATATTGAGAACAGAAGAATGAGTATTATGAAAACGAACAAACAAACTACACACGCCAGCTACTTCCACAACGTAGAAGCAAAACTAAAACCCAGCAACTCTGCACACGTCGTTGTGCATGATAATATTATGGGTTCGGGGAAGACTACTGCCATGTTTAACATGATGGAAGAGATCCTAAAGCATGACTTATCAGCTAGGTTTATTTACGTATCACCGCTTCTGAAGGAAGTAGGAGGATACAGATTAGAAAAAGATGGTAAGCCAGTTGGTGATTACCAAACTGGACGAATACAAGAACGTTTACCAGAATACTGTTTTAGATTCCCGCTATCAACAGGGGAAGGAAAAACTAGAGCTATGATGGACTTGATCGAAACAGGTGAAAATATAGCATGCACACACTCATGTTTCAAAGGTATGACAAAGGATGATATTGCTCTAATCGAGTTTAGTGGATACACGCTAATCATTGACGAATCCATAGATGCATACGACACACTAGCTATCAGTAAATCAGACTTGAAGTTGGCGTTATCATCAGGAACTTTATTCGTTGACGAAACCAATGCTTTAACATGGGATACGGTTAACAATCCTATAGACGAGATAGACTCAGCTTGGCAACGTGAAGTAGCTAACATATGCGAGAACCACTCAGCATGGTTAATTGATGAACAAGTAATATTGAGTGAATTTCCAATGCCACTACTAAAAGCTTTCGAGTCAGTTGAAGTAATGACCTACATGTTTGAAGCTACGACTATGGCGGCATGGTGCAAAGCCAATAATGTAACGGTAGTTAAGTCAGATGCGTTATTAAATTTCGGAATGCGTAGCGAGGTTAGTATCAAGTCTATGATTAAAGAGAAAATTAAACTGTATCAACCTAAGTCTAGAAAGAACTTCGCACTATCTTACAACTGGTGGGCTAATGCCAAACAACCCACACTAGATACGTTAACTACTCATGCTTTCAACTTTGCAAAGAATGTTAACAAGCTTGATGGTATTACAGCAGATGACTTGATTGTAACTTGCCCTAAGAATAAATGGTTTACTGACACTGAGAGCAATACAGGTAAGGGTAAAGCTAGAGGTAGAAGTTACTCCAAGGCAACATGGGTATCTAATACTTGTAGAGCTACTAACGAATACTCGGCTAAACGAGCAGTATTGTATATGTCGAATAAATCTCCTAGCCCTATGTTAACGAAGCACCTTAGCTCTGTTGATGTAAGTATGGATAGAACGGACTATGCACTCAGTGAGTTACTACAGTTTGTATGGCGAGGTTGTATCCGTAATGGTGAAACAATGCACTTGTATATTATGAATCAAGAACTAGAGAAAGCCTTTAGTAACTGGTTAGATAACGATGTTGTATACACTCAGCAAGTTGAAGATTACCTTAGCATCACACTAACACAGTTAGAGTTTAAGCTTTCGTTAGCTAAGTCAGCCTAGATAGACACAACAGGAAAGGGTTATAGAACAAACTATGCCCTCTTGAAATTGTGTTTTATTCTTCTCTTAATTACCTTCCTTTCCTTTAAGAACTCATCTCTACAGCCCTTTGTTTATAGTGGTTTCAAATTCTAAAGTGCAAAATGAATTATTATTTTGCACCTGACTGTTTATTGAGCACCTTACAGAGTAGGAATATAGAACGAAATAGGAACACCACACCCCATATCAGCACGAGACATCAGAGCAAAATCAATATTATTAGCAATAACCCACATCAATAGTATTATCACAGGAGTTCCATAAATGGCACGACCACAACGAACATTACCGAACTTACTAACAGACCATAGAAATCTTATGATGCTTGAAGCTATCGTTAGACCTATTGTTAGTAGATTCAACAAGACCAAAGGCTACACAGTCAGCTACAAATCAGTAGCACGATTACATTACATAATGGATGAATTCCATCTAACAGCTATCTTATCTCGCCCACGTAGACAGGTTATACATAGCGACCCACATAACAAGTTAGCACATCTTCCCGTTAGTCCAACTACAGCAAAGAGACTCATGTCAGTTATCAGTTTTGTTAATGACGAACTAGTCAGACTTAGCAAGTAACAAGCACCAATGGTGACACGAATTTACATAGGCTCATGAGTCTATATGTATATTTGCAATGCAGTTACCTTATGAGTAAGCCTTAATAGCGAACTTTGTTAGTATGGATTTGATGAGCTTCGTTCTATAGGATATGGTAATGATAACTAAGAGATATTTATAAGGATGTACTTTGAGATTTAAATTAATAGGTAGCGTAGTTACTGGAATCGTAATAGCTGTCATTGGTGCTATGTATGCATCTTCACTTACCGAAAACCCTAATTACAATCAGTACATCTTGTTCGGCTTAAATGGATTGGTTCTATTAGGTGTTTCCATGGTTCCATTTGTCATCAAGAACCATACTGCTAGTTATCTAAAGGCGCATGGTAAAGGTCTGGCTAAGATAGAGCAGATAGAAGACCTAACTAGATTAGTTGAAGAGGTTAAACAGGAATTCCACGATGAGTCATTGGCTCTCAAAGCTAAGTTAGATGTCAAATCTGGTGTAGCAACTAGCTTGAAAGATGAAGAGAGACTCGCAGTAATCAACCTTAATTCTAATTTGTATGATTGGTTTCACAGATTGACAGGTAGTATATATTCCGATTCAATTAAAGAGGTAGAAGAGCGTGAGCTTAATATAGATGACCTTTACATTAAACTGGGAAATAGTGAGGCTACGTTTAAATTATTTGTAGAAGATAATGATGTTATGACTAAATACCTTAATTTGAAGAGCGACATACTTGCTGCTTTCGCCCAACAACGAATAAGTGCAACTACAGAAATAAAATTAAAATTAAACCGTATCATTCAACCAGCTATAACCCAAGTACACCTAACTAACAACCGTCAGCTCAGGGAAAAAATGATTAAAGAAACACATGACTACGGTGATTTTGCAATGGAAAAACATAAAGATCTTTCAATACAACTTAATGAGTTCCAAACTAGCTGTAGAACGTTACTCTACAAGATATAAGTAGACTAGCTAGCAGGAATCATACAAGTAATTAATAGAAATAAAGCCAAAGGATAGGATGAATATGTCAATAGCAGCATTTGTATCAGCAGTACAAGCGACTAAATTAGCTCTAGGAGTTGGTAAAGGTATTATATTATCAGGCTCTACATTAGATGCGGCTTTGTTGAAAGGTGAACTAAGTGGAATGATGGATGCACTGTTTGATGTAAAACAACATTTACGAGACTTAGGTGACGAGATAGAGGAAAAGGATGACCGTATAAAGGAACTAGAACTAAGGCTAACTGCCACAGGTAGGACTGTAAGATACCTGAATGCTCGTTACCATGTTAATGATGCAGGTGAACCAACAGGAATAGCATACTGCGTTACATGTTGGGCTATGGACACCAAACTTATACCACTAACAATGACACCAAGTTGTGCTAGGTCAGGGCATTATTGTTGTGGTTGTAAGAACACAATAGATATACGTTCATCACCGTTAGCAGTAGATAATTATATAAAGAGCAACAAAGAAGCCGCTACGAATATGAACATGAAGTTCAAGATAGAGGTATATGATTAGTCATTAATTACCATTGCAATGCATGATAGAACGAAGAGTTTAAAGGCTTGTTAACTAAGCTCACGATTACAACGAACACAACGGAAAGAGCCATTCTGCATACGGACACACTCGCGCTACTGAGAAACAGATAGCTACAGTATTAACTTATAGTGTCTTACGCAGAATGGGATACTCAGAATTTTAGTAGGAAATTATATTATAGAAAAAAAGACGAAATAGTGAGATATAGATGCTTCTACGTAGGGCATCTTCCGTCCCTCGTCCCTCGTGCCATTTCCCCCTATGCCCTCCGTTTGGCAAAGGAGGAACCATGCCTCACCAAGTCATAACGAACTCACTAACTACTCAGCCCACCCCGCCATGAACCATCCATCTCTAACCCTAGCACCTCTACCAACTTCAACAGACCACGACTCAATAGACTCGTTAGTTGATACACAATGAATGAATTGATTAGCTTGGTTAACGTACTCTTTACTAAGCATGACCTTATTACAGAATGCAGACAGTACACCATTGAGCTTAACTCGTAACGAATAGAGTTCATCAGGAGTAACCGTATTAGGAGTGGCAAACGTACCTAGCTCTGTTTGAGTGACATTAGATATGAGTTGAAAGGTTTCTTGTAACTGCTCCATAGAACCAAGAGGACTAGCATCAACATTAGCTAGTGATTCCTTTATTGATTCTATACCTTGCTCAAGCTCTTGAATGCTATCTTGTTGCCTCTTATATTCAGTCCTAACGGATATGTTACTGAAGTCAGAAATCATGCTTAAATAGCCTGTAAGCCTTTCATTAGCCTCAACTAATTTATGATTTAGTGAGTTCAATTTACCCTCTAATTCCTGACTCACTATGTCACCATTAACCCTTTCTTTGATTAACAGATGATAGTTATCCTTAGACAATACTTGTTGGATTACAGAGCGTTCAACAGCTAGATAGGAATAGCTAACGTATGGACAATCATCAGTAGACTTTCTAGCCTTAGAACAGATTAGATACTGACTACCATTGATACCAGACTTAGACTTATTGCTACCTTTGTTAACCATGTGCATTGTAGAGCCGCAGGTAGCACAATAGGCAATACCTTGTAGTAGGTTACTGAACTTAGAACCCTTGTTACCACCACCACCTAGATTTCTTTGTTTACGAAGAGATTGAACTTGATAGTAGAGATCTTCATCAACAACAGCAGGGTAGTAGTTAGTGATTACATTGCCAACTGGTACACGTTTATTGTTAACGAACTCATGTGGCTGATAATGACCTAGTACCGCTTTATCCGTTAGTATCTTCTTAACAGAGGATGCCGCCCAACCATTGCCTCTAGGAGCAGGATAACCATTGCTATTGAGCCACTGTACCAACTTGTGTTGACCAAACCCGTCAATGGTCTGCCTGTAGATGATATTAACTATTTTCTCTTTATCTTCAATAGCTTGCCACTCTGTACGGCATTCTGAGAGCTTTAACCAATGCGGAGATAAGCTAGTCAGCTTAACGACCTTGTTATCAACAGAGGCTGATACAGAGGACATACCGCTAACCATTTGTAATACATCTCTTTTATTAGACCAAGATGCCTTTAATCTCTTGCTCTTAGTGTCGCTTTCCTCATAGGCTCTAGCCATGATTGTAATGCTGATAATGAGGTCTGTTGTATCACTATCTTGGTCATACTTCCTGTTGTCTAATAGAGTAACGATGGTTATTCCATGACTGAGTATAGATAGAAATTGTCGTAGTGCTGTCTGTACTGATTGACGACTCATACGGTCTAGGGATTCAATGATTAGGTAATCACCACTACGTATACTGCCTTGAGATAGTGCGGCTATGAAACTACCTAAACCACCTTCCTCTAATACATTCGTCCCCTTGTAAGCACTAACACCTAGATCTCTAAACGAGCTAGTATCTAATATAAGATTATGATGGTTACAATACTCTTGTGCTTGTTGTAGTTGTCTACGTAACGAATCACCTTTAGCTTGTTGCTTACTACTGAACCTAATATAACTATACGCTTTCATGATACTCTACCTCTGTTATTGCATATTATAAACCATGGGTGCAATAGGGTATACCATCTTATTTATTGGTCCACCAGGCACCGGAAAAACTATGCTAGCAAGTCGTTTACCAGGAATTTTACCCCCGATGAGCGAAAGCGAAGCATTAGAAGCCGCTGCGATAGCCTCAATTAGTCATCAAAAAATTAACCATCAATCTTGGTTAACTCGTCCTTTTCGTGCGCCACATCACACCGCGTCATCAGCTGCATTGGTTGGAGGAGGGAGTCGACCACAAGCAGGTGAAATTTCACTAGCGCATAATGGCGTATTATTTCTTGATGAATTACCCGAATTTGAACGTAAAGTACTCGATGTTTTACGTGAGCCAATGGAGTCTGCTGAAGTCACTATTTCACGCGCAATGTACAAACAAACCTTTCCTGCCAAGTTTCAACTTGTCGCAGCAATGAACCCTAGCCCTACGGGCTTCTACAACGATAATCGTAGTACTCCGGAACAAGTACTCCGTTACTTAAATCGACTATCGGGCCCATTTCTCGACCGTATAGATATTCAAATTGAAGTGACACGTTTACCGAAAGGTATGTGGGCAAATGATCAACAGGGCAATGAAAATTCTGAACAAATTCGCGAACGGGTAACACTGTGCCGTGAAAGGCAACTACGACGTCAAGGTAAAGCTAATGCGCATTTAGGGAGTGCAGAAACAAGAGAGTTCTGCCAACTTAGTGCTAATGAACATGAGTTTTTAGAATTGGCTGTCGAGAAGTTAGGCTTATCGACACGTGCTCATCATAAGATTTTGAAAATTGCCCGTACCTTGGCTGATATGAACGACATTAAAGATATTCAACACGAGCATTTAATTGAAGCATTATCTTATCGAGCAATGGATCGCTTACTACGCCACCTCACCGATGCAGTAGCCGTTTAACATTCACAAATACCGCTTAGGTTATTGAATAGCTGTAAAAAACGCCTTAACCAACATTTGATCTCGGCTTTGATTTAAACAACAAATACCGAGGTCGAAGGGCTGAATATCACCCACATTCGGTAAGTACTGCACACGATCTTTTACCGGACTATTTTCGACCACCACTTGCGGTGCAACACCTACACCACAACCTAAAGCAACCATACTCACCAAAGCTTCGTGGCCAGATACCGTCGCGTATATATTTGGCTTACCTTGCTGTTTTTTACGATACCAGTATTCAAATCGCTTACGTGCTTCACCGTGCTCAGGCAAAATAATAGGTACTTGGGACCAATTTATCACCTCATCTTGTAACTGTTGTTGCACTCGACAAGCCATAGTCGGTGCAATTACCGCCAATGGCACATTAGCAATATGATGAAAATAAAACATTCTCGATAAATTATCCGGTTTTACACCAATCGCAAAATCTACCGCTTGTTGCTGTATTTGGTCAAATGCGTCAGCCGCATCACCGGTTGTTAATACAATTTCAACTAGGGGATGTTGTTGACGAAAGCGTTCGAGTAATTGAGGTAAATGACTATAAGCGGCAGTAACTGAGCAGTAAATATGTAACTTCCCCTGCAATTCAGCTTGTTGCTGATTTAACGATAATTGCAGCAATTGCCATTGTTCAAGTTGTTGTTCCGCATATTTTTGTAATAAACGACCCGCGTCAGTCAAAACAATCGTGCGATTATCCCGGTGCAACAAAGAACAGCCCACTTCGGCTTCAAGCCTCTGAATAATACGACTTAAGGTTGAAGTACTCACATGACTTGCTTGTGCAGTTTTACCAAAATGCAATGTTTGAGTTAAATGAACAAACATTTTTAACGATTTAAGATCCATAGTTACTCTTTATTTTTAACACTCGAACACTGCTCATTGCAAATTATGCAACACACCTTTGCAAATATATCATTTTAAGCAACAAGAGTCTTGCGCTATGATGTTTTCATCGTCGGAAAAGCCGACAAACAAATTTATTTTATCGTATGTGCCAAACTTCTAACTGAGTAACATACGATACTGAGGACAGAATATGAGCAATTATTTTAATACTTTAAGTTTACGTGAAAAATTAGGCCAATTAGGCCAATGTCGCTTTATGAAGCGTGAAGAATTCAGCGATGGCTGTAACTTCATCAAAGACTGGAACATTGTGATTGTTGGTTGTGGTGCTCAAGGTTTGAATCAAGGTTTAAACATGCGCGATTCTGGTTTAAACATTTCTTACGCTTTACGTGAAGCAGCTATTACTTCTAAACGTCAATCTTGGCAGTGGGCTACTGAAAACGGTTTTACTGTAGGTACTTACGAAGAGTTAATTCCACAAGCTGACTTAGTTTTAAACTTAACCCCTGATAAGCAACATACTTCGGCTGTTACAGCAGTTATGCCTTTCATGAAGCAAGGTTCAACTTTAGCTTACTCTCACGGTTTTAATATCGTTGAAGAAGGCATGCAAATTCGTTCAGATATCACAGTTGTAATGGTTGCGCCTAAGTGCCCAGGTACTGAAGTACGCGAAGAATACAAACGTGGTTTTGGTGTTCCAACGCTAATTGCTGTTCACCCTGAAAATGATCCACAAGGTAATGGTTTAGCAATTGCTAAAGCATACGCTTCTGCAACAGGTGGTGACAGAGCTGGTGTTCTTCAATCATCTTTCATCGCTGAAGTTAAGTCTGACTTAATGGGTGAGCAAACTATTTTATGTGGCATGTTACAAACAGCTGCAGTATTAGGTCACAAGCAATTAGTGGCTCAAGGTATGGACGCTGCGTACGCTCGTAAATTATTGCAATATGGTATTGAAACAACCACTGAAGGCTTAAAGCACGGTGGCATCACTAACATGATGGATCGTTTATCAAACCCTGCAAAAATTAAAGCGTTTGATATGTCTGAAGAATTAAAAGTTATTTTACGCCCATTATTTGAAAAACATATGGATGACATTATCGAAGGTCGTTTTTCTGCCACTATGATGGAAGATTGGGCGAACGATGATGCTAACTTATTAAAATGGCGTGAAGAAACGGCTGAATCTTCTTTTGAAAAGGCAGCTGATTGTGACATTGAAATTACTGAACAAGAATACTACGACAAAGGCATTTTTGTTGTAGCTATGGTGAAAGCCGGTGTTGAATTAGCATTTGAAGCTATGGTTGCTGCTGGCATTATTGAAGAGTCTGCATACTACGAATCACTTCATGAAACACCACTTATTGCTAACTGTATTGCACGTAACAAGTTATACGAAATGAACGTAGTTATTTCGGATACGGCTGAATACGGTAACTACCTATTTACTCATGCTGCACAACCTTTACTTC
>Ga0209292_1007238_pt1 | contig 10622 bp, 8 predicted proteins | sample GOMGulsemesocosm_2_FD_184634 | JGI IMG/M metagenome (GOLD analysis project Ga0209292, IMG submission 184634) | Methane-oxidizing microbial communities from mesocosms in the Gulf of Mexico - GOM9C Gulf of Mexico (SPAdes) (version 2) | ecosystem: Environmental > Aquatic > Marine > Cold seeps...
TCAAGCAGAAGCAGAACGTTCTAGAAGAGCTCGTGTTATTTTAGCATTGGCTGAAGAGCAAGCAGCGGGGAAGTTATTAGAAGCGGGTAAATTAATTGATCAATCTCCTTCTGCTATAAAACTCCGACTCTACCAGACCTTATCCAATATAGCCGCAGAGAAAAATTCAACTATAATTTTCCCTTTCCCAGAAGAAGTGTTATATCAGAAAGAGAAAAAGGATAACATCATACGCTAATTAGCTCAGCATCAGTTTTGATTGCGCTAATACACGTATTTATTAAATATAATTTTGAATGAAGTTGTTTACCTTCCCACACCCTACTTATATTCTCAGTAATGGGTTAGCTAAACTTTGTCTAAAAAAAGCTGCAAAATTTCAACTACTACCATGCTACAAAGTCACTCTAAAAAATAGCTGAATTATTTAACTATATGCCATTGCCCCGCTATCTCAAAGAAGTATCTTCGCCGCCATGTGGATTTATTTAGGATTAATTGCGGCGGTATTTTTAGGATTACATAATTTAGTAAAAAAACATGCTGTACAAGGCAATGAGGTCTTTCCGGTCCTTTTCGGTACCATATCTGCAGGGTTTTCTGTACTCCTTCCTTTATATTTATGTTCACTATTTTTCCCTAATTACGCACAAGAAATAGGTTTTTACATCACTGAAATCCCTTGGAAAACACATGGTTTTATCTTAATTAAATCTATGATAATGGCTGGTTCTTGGGTCTTGGCTTATCAAGCACTCAAACACTTACCTATCACCATAGTTGCTCCCATACGTTCTGCTGGTCCTTTTTTTACTTTTATTGGTGCTATTTTTATCTATCAAGAAAAACCAAATATATGGCAGTGGTTAGGATTCTTTTTAATCATATTTTCGGTACTTTTATATGCCAGAGTTGGAAAAAAAGAAGGCATACATTTTAAACGCAACAAATGGATATTTGCCATCATAGGCGCCACTTTCCTAGGTGCTTCTAGCGGTTTATACGATAAGTTTTTAATTCAATATATACAGCTCAATCCGCAAACCTTACAATTTTGGTTTTGTTGGTACACCATGCTAATATTATTAATAATTCTAGCATTTACATGGATGCCATTTCCACAAAAACGTCGTGATTTTAAGTTTCGATGGAGCATTCCAGCAGTAGGAATACTACTCCAAGCGGCAGATTATTTTTATTTCAAGGCTTTACAAGATCCCGATGCCTTAATCATGATATTGTCCGCAGTAAAAAGAAGTCAGTTATTGATTGCTGTACTCGTAGGGGGACTCCTTTTTAAAGAACAAAATAAACGTAAAAAGCTTTTACCTCTAGCGGGAGTCATGTTAGGAGTTCTATTGATACTCTACGCCAACCGTTAATTCTAGCCTTTTTCTTGTGAATTTAAATGGGCCGCCAAATACACTCCCATACTAAAACAAGCTTGTAGTAAATAACCGCCAGTGGGCGCATTCCAATCTAGCATTTCACCAATGCAAAAATGATGAGGCTTGGATTTGAGTTCAAAATTCACATCAATTTCATTCAAATCAATTCCCCCCATTGTTGAAATTGCTTCCTCAATAGGTGACGCAGCGTTTACAACAAGTTCCAATGATTTTATTTTATAAGCCAACGTACTTTTACACAAATAATCTTCTTTAGAAATCACTGTCTTTAGTAATTGAACCTGAGCATTAGAGAGTTTAAGAATATCTAATAGTGCTTTAGTGGTGTTTTTTTTAGAACTACTAAGCTTTGCCAAAATTTCTTCCTTGGAGAATTGAGGTTTCAAATCAATTGTGATTCTAGCAAGCCCGCCTTTTGCCAATTGGTCTTGAATTTCATAACTCAATGCGTAAATAGCATTTCCTTCAAGACCGAAAGTCGTTAACACTACTTCCCCTTTACACGTTTGTTCTCCACAAGAAATAGTAATATTTTTTAAAGGTTTTCCTCCGTTTTTTTCTATAAAATCAGAGGACCAATCGATATTAAATGCACAATTAGCCGCTATAAAAGGAATGGTACCTATACCTTCATTTTTAAATAAACTACTCCAATTCCCATCAGAACCCGTCACTTTCCAACTCGCCCCTCCCATGGCAAAAACTACATAATCAGCTTGGATTTTCAAACCGGTATCAAAAGTTAGGTCCCCTTGACTATTCCATCCTGACCAATAGTGATCATAATGAAAACGAACCCCATTCGAAGCTAACAGGTCTATTATTTTTTGAAGCACTTCCATGGGCTTAATTCCTTTTATAGGATACACTCTTTTACTCGTTCCAACAAAAGTTGGGATCCCCATATCAGCCAACCAGTTTCGCAAGTCAGTATTGTCAAAATACCGAAGCGCTGTATCTAAAAAACCAGGCGGATGATAGCGATGCACAAAATCATCTATGGCTTCGGAATGCGTTAAATTAAATCCGCCTTTACCAGCTACTAATAATTTGCGTCCAGGTGCTTTTTTACGTTCATAGATACTTACTTCAAATAAGGTGGGATCCAAGAAAGCCGCTAATAGCAAACCTGCTGAACCTCCTCCAATAATAGCCACTGATTTTTTCATAAGACAAAGTTAGACAAAAGAGAACGAGTGGTTCACAAAAAAAGCCATCAATATTTGATGGCTTTTTTGTACATGTATAAAATAGAAGTTTTCCTACCAGTCGATTGGAAAATAATCCTTTAAGAATTTACCACACCAATGTTTCCCTGTATTGATTCCATCAAATAAAGGATCCATTACACGAGCAGCACCATCCACAATATCTAATGGAGGTTGGAAATCGTGCACTTCTTGTTTCTTTTTAGCCATTTCTGCAGGATCCTCATCTGTCACCCAACCAGTATCCACGGCATTCATAAAAATACCGAACTTCGCCAACTCCCCCGAAGAAGTATGTGTTAGCATATTTAAAGCTGCCTTAGCCATATTGGTATGTGGATGTCGTGATTCTTTGAAAAAACGATGGAATTTCCCCTCCATAGCCGATACGTTTATAATATGTTTTTTACCCGTATTATCCTTTTTCATCACTTCAGACAGACGGTTACACAATACAAACGGTGCCACAGAGTTCACCAATTGTACTTCTACCATTTCTGTAGTTTCTATGGCTCCTAGCTTCAGTCGCCAACTGTTGGTTTTTCGCAAATCTACTTGTTGTAAATCAGCATCCAACTCCCCTTCTGGGAAAACTTCTTGAGTTACTAAACTCGCATCAAAACTGTAAGGAATTTGCGATAGTTTCGCAGAAGACCTCAATCCTATGCCAGGCTCAGGTCCATGCCAACTCACCGGCATATTTTTATTAGAGGAAGCACCAGAAGTCAGTACTTTTAACTCGTTCAAACAACTGTGATGTCCAGATAGTAAATCTTGTGCAAATTGAGGTAAGGTGTCAATATTACAATCTTCCTTCGCCATTAAATGCGAATAGAACCCTGCAGGTCTACGTACCGTCTGAGCCGCATTATTGATTAAAATATCTAATTTCTTATAATTCTGCTCTATAAAATTACAGAAAATCTCCACACTAGGAATATGACGTAAGTCCAATCCGTGAATTTTTAATCGATCACCCCATTCTTTAAAATCAGGCTCTTTAGAAAATCGCAAGGCAGAATCAACAGGAAAACGAGTAGTAGCAATTACAGTCGCTCCTCCACGTAATAACATCAATGTAATATGATAACCAATTTTTAAACGAGATCCAGTAATTACAGCTACTTGCCCTTTTACATCGGCCGTTTGAAAACGTTTGGCATAATTTAAATCACCACAATCACAACACATGGTATCATAAAAGTGATGTAGTTTGGTAAACTTAGTATTACAAACATAACACGCTCTTGGAGTTTCCAAATCTTTCATTTCACGAGACTCTAGGTCCGCTTCTGAAAGCAGTAACGGCGCTTCGAACACTGATGATTCACGTGCATAGCGAATTCCCGTTTCTTTACGTGCATGTTTATCACGCGCCGCTTTTTTACGTTTTGCTGTTTTCTTAGCGTCCTTTTTTCTACGAGAAAATTCTTCTCTACTTGGACGTGATAACTTCCCTGCTGCAATAATCATAGCAGTACGCTTATCCTTTGGTATTTCAAAAATCTGATCCGTATCTTCAACTAATCGTTCCAATACAGTAATACACTTATCTATCTCTTCTATGGATAACTCTTTCGAATTTTCCGATATTTTTTCATCCATTAATTCCATTTCTTACATGCACTTATATGTTTACAATCAATATTTAAATAAAAAGTGCCCTCATTTAAACCTTCCGACTGCAAAAATAGTTTTTATTATTGATTTCTGAATACATTTTTCCTAAAGTACTCCCTTGATATGAACGTGTCTATAAAAGAAAGCAAGTCGAAGACTAAAATTATGCAAAGGATATACTCTAAAATTATCCCGTTATTTCCGTATTATTGTAGAAAAAGAGAATGTTTCTATGAAAAATATAGTTCAAAAAATTAGTGTATTGATGCTATGCGTAAGTATACTCTCCTGTTCTCAGCCAAAAAAACCAACAGGTGGTTTTCAAATCCAAGGAGCTACATCCATCAAATCCACCATGATTTATCTTAAGAATGAACAAGATAAAATCATTGATTCTTCTAAGATATCTGGTCATAAATTTGTCTTTTATGGAAAAGTAACACAACCAGCATTTTATTCATTTAGCATAAAAGATTATAAACAAGAAACAAAAATTCTCTTAGAAAACGACGACTATGAAATTACCATAGCAAAGAACAATCATATAATTATAGGAGGAACTTTAAATGAAAAATTCACTGGCTATAAAAACGAACTTACGGATATAGAAAACCGTAAGCTTGATTACCTAAAGTTACAAGTAAGTGCTTATCCAGACAAAGTGAAAGAACTGCAACATCACATAGATAGCATGTCGCTTTTAGAAAGAGCCACAAAGATTAAGTACATAGATATATATCATGATAATAATATAAGTACTTATATCATTAAAAACGACATTGACACTTATGTAGACATTCACACTTTATATAAAATAAAATCAAGCATAAAAACCGCTAAAAACGAAGCATTGATAAATGCTCTTATTAGCACCGCAATTGCACGAGAAAAAAAACGTAGCAAAAAGGCGGTAAACAAGAAAATTACCACAAAAAAAGTACGACTACAGCCTTCACCAATGTTCTCTGGAGAAGCTCTTCAAGGAGGAGATCTAAGTTTACAATCGATTATAAAAGGAAAAAAAGCAGTCATAGTAGATTTCTGGGCAAGCTGGTGTGGTCCATGCAAACAAATTACCCCGATACTTAAGCGTTTACATAATAAGTATAAAAACAAAGGTTTTACGATTATAACAATCTCAGAGGATAAAACACGGGAGGCATGGAGAAACGGTGTTATTAGTGAAGGAATGTCCGATTGGAATCATATCTTTGACGATTATATGCGTATTGCTTATATGTTTAATGTTACCTCTATTCCTCATATGGTATTATTAGACGGAAATGGTACTATCATAATAAATAAAATCTCTAGCAACGATTTAGAAACTGAAATTCAAAAACTTATAAATTAAACAGTTTGAACATCTCACTTTTATTTGAAGATGATTATATAATTGCGGTAAACAAACCTCATAATATACTCATTCACAAATCACATTATGCTAGAAATTTAAAAGGCCCTACTTTATTAGATGTCTTATTAGAACAAGAAGGAACGGCATTTTATCCTATTCATCGCTTGGATTATAAAACTTCTGGCGTCATATTATTATGTAAAAAAAAGGAATATGCAGTCAAGTTTCAAGAGTTATTTGATCAAGACTTAATTCAAAAAACATACAGAGCCATTGTAAGAGGTTTTTCTCCTGAAAAATTAACGATAGACAGTCCTGTTAAAAATGCAGACACTTTAAAATATAAAGATGCGTTGACAGAACTTACACTGCTTGCTACTATAAGCCTTGATATTCCAGTACATCCATATCCAGGATCACGGTATAGTTTTATAGAACTATCTCCTAAAACTGGCCGTATGCATCAATTGAGAATCCATATGAATAAAATAAGTCATCCTATTGTAGGTGATTATAAATATGGCGATCGTTTTCATAATCGTATGTTTGAAAACGAACTTCAGTGTGAAAATATGTTTTTACATGCCTATTCCGTTCATTTCAGGCATCCCTTTACAGGAAAAAACCTTTCTATAAATGCTGATTTCTCCAAGAATTGGATACGATTAATTGAAAAATTCAATTGGAACAATAAGATTAAGTAAGACAAGTCATATGCATAATACATAACTAGTTAAGTGACTTAAATAATGTGACATGACAACATGTCAGTCTACGAGAATCACTCTTAATACTCTTTTTCGTTTAAGCATTTATAATTAATAGGACAACAAGAACTCTATCGCAGCTCTTAACCTTTTATTAGCTAGATAATCTTCTTCCAAAGCTTTTGCAAACGGAATAGGTGTTTCTAAACCACCTACTCTTTTTATAGGAGCATCTAGATATTCAAAGCAATTCTCAGAAATAAGCGCGGAAATATCAGAAGCCAATCCTCCAAAAATACTATCTTCTTGTAAAATCAACACACGGCCAGTTTTCCTAACAGACGCATAGATCGTTTCAGTATCTAAAGGCTGCAACGTCCTTAAATCTATTAAGTCTACTGAGGCAGTCATAGATTTTAACTCCTTTAACGCCCAATGCACCCCCATACCATACGTAACTATAGTCAAGCGATCCCCTTCTTTTAATAAAGCCGCTTGTCCGAACGGAATTGTAAAATAATCAACAGTAACCTCTTGATAAAAAGAACGGTACAGTGCTTTATGTTCAAAAAACAATACAGGATTTGGATCCGCTATTGCCGTAGCCATTAAACCTTTCGCGTCCTGTGGAAAAGCAGGAAATACCACTTTTAAACCCGGTGTTTTTGTAAACCAGGCTTCATTAGACTGACTATGAAAAGGACCTGCCTCTATACCTGCTCCACAAGGCATCCTAAGTACAACATCCGAATGCTGTGCCCAACGATAAAAGGACTTGGCTAAAAGATTCACAACAGGATTAAAACCGGAAGTCACAAAATCCGAAAATTGTAATTCTACAATGCTTTTTATGTTATTAATTGACAAGCCAAAACTCGACTCTATAATCGTAGATTCACAAATAGGCGTATTTATTACTCGCTCTTTACCGAACTCCTCTAAGAGCCCTTCTGTCGCTTTAAAAACACCGCCATACTCAGCGATATCTTGCCCCATAATCACCAGGTTTTCATAGTTTTTCAACCCTTCATATAAAGAGTTACGTACAGCATCAATCAATCTGATCTTTTGAGTAGCTCCGGTTGGTTCCACTACATTTGGAGTTGATTTTTTATACACATCTGCCAATTCATCAGCAACAGTTGATATAGTTTTCTCTTCATCAAAAGCCTTTTTAAGATGCAGATTGATTTCATGAACTATCTCTTTTTTGTATTCCACTTCAACTTCTTCCGTCAAAACTCCCGTTTCACGTAAAAACGCTTGGTAATTTTCCACTGGATCTTTCATCGCCCACCGTTCCATCAAACGATGCGGAACGTATTTAGTCCCACTAGCCTCTTCATGTCCGCGCATTCTAAATGTTTTAAACTCCAACAATACAGGGCGTGGATTTTTCCGTATACTTTTAACTAGCTCAGAAACTTTGCTATACACTTCCAAAATATTATTCCCGTCTATTATATAGCTATCCATTCCATAACCAATACCTTTATCGGCTATATGTTCACATACAAACTGCTCTGAAGAAGGTGTAGATAGTCCGTATCCATTATTCTCCACACAAAACAATACAGGTAAACTCCACACAGCCGCCACATTCAATGCTTCATGAAAATCACCTTCACTAGTTCCTCCATCACCAGAAAACACCGCAGTCACTTTATTTGTTTTCCGTAACAATTCTCCCAAAGCAATCCCATTTGCCACCCCCAATTGAGGTCCTAAATGGGAGATCATCCCAATAATATTGAATTCCTGCGTTCCAAAATGAAACGACCGATCCCTTCCTTTTGTAAAACCACTTCTTTTTCCTTGCCATTGAGAAAACAAACGATACAAAGGGATATCCCGTGTAGTAAACACCCCTAGATTTCGATGCATAGGTAATATATACTCTCCCTTATCAAGCGCAGCACAAACCCCTACTGATATCGCCTCTTGACCAATTCCAGAAAACCATTTCGAAATTTTTCCTTGACGCAATAAAATCAGCATTTTCTCTTCGATCAAGCGTGGTTTCACAAGACGTTTATATAAATACAACAATTGCTTATTGTTGATTTTTTTTGAGTTATACTCAATAAAAGAAGTGTTACATTCTGAAATACTCATAAAATAGTTTCATTGATTCGTAAAACAAAAATAAACTAAAAAATGACTTTTCAAAGAAAACGGCATAGAATTTAAGAAACGTATATGCAGTAGTCATGAAAAACATGCCCTAGAATTTAAAATACGTTGATTTACATTAAGGCTACTAAGACAGTAAAGAAGGGACGTTTTATGAAATTTCAAGTATAAAAAAAGACCTTCACTGTAAACAGTCAAGGTCTTTATATTATTGTACGTTTTAATTGTCTATAAATCTCTAAAGATAGAGTGCATTAAACGTTTTTTATCGTTGATGCTTTCCTCTAAGGAAATCATAGTTTCGGTTCTAGATACACCTTCCACATCATCTATTTCAAAGATGATTTCTTTAGCATGGGTAGTGTTTTTAGCTCTAATTTTACAGAAAATATTGTATTTACCTGCTGTAATATAAGCAATAGTTACGTTTGGTATCTTACGCAAACTTGCAATTACCTGTTTTGTTTTAGACGTCTTATCCAAATAAATTCCGATATGAGAAATAAACGAATATCCCATTTTTTCGTAATTCAAAGTTAAGGTAGATCCTTTAATAATACCTTCATCTTCCATTTTCTTAACACGAACATGGATAGTTCCAGCAGAAACAACTAATTTCTTTGCAATATCAGTAAACGGGGTACGTGCGTTTTCAATTAAGATATCCAAAATTTGATGATCAATCTCATCCAATATAAATTTTTTCATAATACACTTTCATTAATAATAACAAATGTTACTGCAAATTTAATTAAAAAAAGGGATTGTGGCTAAAAAATCTTGCGAATTTCACAATTATTTACAAAATAAATGCGGTTCCCTTATTATCAAGTGTTTTATGCGCTAAAAACCCCGATAAATCACCTGTTTTTTCAACCTTTTTAAAAGTCACTAACTGGTCGTTTTCGACCCTATAGTGCAGTTGCACAGCCACATCCGTTACAGTTACCTCCCCGTCCACATCATACAAGGCATTCTTATAAATAAAATCAAAAAATAAGGTATCGTTCTGTGGAATATCGAAATATGGCAAATAATTGGTGTGTTTATCCTCCTGAGCAATCGTAAATAACCCTTCGAGCAATGCAAAAGTGTTAAATTTACGCGTTTCTTCGCGCTCGTAGTCATTTATATAATGTCCTGCTTCAATTAAAATTGTATTATGTCCCATCTTTTGAAAATTATCCCCTGTAGCTGTAGGATAAAATTCATCCGTATACAAACCTACCTGTCCTGGAATCACTTGCTGTAAACAATCATTCATGGCCACAATAACACTCATGGTTTCTTTTCTCCCCGCTGTTAACGTCCTCTCCACATTTTCTGAAGGCGCTAAGAAAGAAATAGTAGCCGGCTTATCACTGTCTTTTACATTAAAAATAGTTCGCTGATCATGTAGGTTAAAACAAAAGTGAGGATCAAACTCTTGTAAAACCTTCATTAACAACGGACTTTCAGTAGCATTTTGATCAATAACATCTCTATTCAAATCAATATTTTGTTTGTTTACTCTTGTAAACATGTCCGCGCCATCAGGATTCAACATCGGAATCATCCATATCGTACAATTATTTAAGACGTCTTTTATGTCAGTATTAGTCTTATAGACCTTAAAGTACTTTAAAACATCAAATAAAGCCTTAGTACCAGTACTTTCATTACCATGCATTTGCGTCCAGATAAGAATCCTGCGTGATCCAGTCCCCATCTTTAGTAGTTTAATTGGTCTTTTATGTGTTGATTCGCCCAAGGTCTCAACATGAACCATAGTGTCTTTTAAAAGGTCTATTATAGGTTCAATTTGGTCATATATGACACGTTTTCCGGAAATAACATGCTCTTTAAATAACAAATAGTCTTTTAAGAGTTGTGTTGGATTTATTTTACTCATGTTACAAATGTAAACATCTAATAGTTAACATTTGTAAACAAGTTGAAATCGAATAAAGATTACAATTGTAATCGTTTCGTTTAAGTCTGCTATCTATGAGTCTGCCCGCTATAAGTGTTATCTATAGCTTTCTGTCGCACTACTAGACTAACCTAACACACAGTTACTTAGCCTTACTTACTTAAAGCACTAAATAAAGGACTTTTTTAATTTTATCTTCAAGTTTTGCGAATACTAAATAAATCGTTACATTTGTAACTAGCAAAACTGTTCACAATGATAAACAATCTTGAATTT
>Ga0209292_1007240_pt1 | contig 10620 bp, 6 predicted proteins | sample GOMGulsemesocosm_2_FD_184634 | JGI IMG/M metagenome (GOLD analysis project Ga0209292, IMG submission 184634) | Methane-oxidizing microbial communities from mesocosms in the Gulf of Mexico - GOM9C Gulf of Mexico (SPAdes) (version 2) | ecosystem: Environmental > Aquatic > Marine > Cold seeps...
AACTCACCGAGCCAACTCCATTAGTAACGTCCAACGCTCGGCGGTAATTTTTGGCGGATTGCAAATCATGACCTGTAGTAATGATTAAATCGGCGAACGGTGCGTAGTGACCCAAAGATTGTTTAGTAGCAAGGTGTTTAGTACCTAACGCTTCAACCGAGTCTTCACCTTTACCAAATTTTCCATCACGAGCAGCGCTTCGAACTATGTCTAAGTGTTTATATGCATTTCGCGGCGCGCCAGATTGGTCAATTTTATTTTGGCCACGGCTAGAGTTTGCCCACAAGCTGATCTCGTTAAAAACAATATATTCACTGTCAACGCCACCTGAAAACATGGCACCAAAGCGACCATTACCTAGTGGCAACGCTTGGCCCATAAATTCTTTGCCCCGTGTTTTTGCATAGCCTTTGGCATTTAGGTTGTTAGCTTCAGGATATATATCGACTATCGCAGGCTTTAGAAAATATAATTGCTGTGACGAAGAAGTTATTGTCGACATCTCATTTTGTTGGCTTGTTGGCACACAGGCTTGACATAAAATAAGCGATGAAAAAACGCCAACTATCTTGATTTTCTGGTATCGATTAACAATGCTCATAAAAATAATCTGCCTTAATATCAGTAAGATACGTGTAACGATTTTTTATATAAAAAACTCAAAATAAATATGCGAATTCAAGCTAAAAAGCTCTTATGGCATACGGATTAACTTGCCTAAACATATATCAGGTTAGTTATGTCGATAGGCTTTTAGCGTTGCCGCCATCTGCTGCACTACCTTTGGGTACTTCTTGTAAAGGTTGGTGGTTTGGTTTACATCCGCTTCTAAGTCATAAAGTTGTGCACGAGGCGCATTTTTTTTGATTTTTCCATTTTCAATATCGCTGTTAGGGGTATTGAGCAATTTTGCTGCGGCAGGACTTCCCCATGCATGTTGATGAGGTTTTGAACCAGTAAAGCCACCATCACTTTTAGCAGGAATGTACATCCATTTCCCTTGGCGAAGCGCCATATGAGATTCTTTTCTTGGCGAGATGATCATCTCGGTGCGTAGCGGCTCTTTTGAGTTTTCAAGTATCGCTGGTAGCATGCTGATACTGTCTTTTTGATCTTCTTTGCTCAGTTTCAGCCCCGTTAACGCAGCAAATGTGGCTAACATGTCGACATTATTGAGTAATTGATGAGAAACACCGCCTGCTTTAATTTTTTCTGGCCACCAAGCAATGAATGGCACACGGTGACCGCCTTCCCAAACACCAAATTTTGAGCCAAGCAGATCGCCATTGATCTTGTGCCCTTTTGCTGCAGCATCTCGCCCACCACGGTTGAACATACCACCGTTATCACTGGTAAAAATCACTAAGGTATTATCAGCAACCCCTGAAGATTCAAGACTCTGCATTACTTCACCAACAATCCAGTCTAACTCTTGAACAAAGTCACCATAGAGGCCGCTGTCACTTTTGCCTTGAAAGCGCTTAGCAGGCGTAAAAGGATGATGTACATTGGTTGTGGCTAAATATAAAAAGAACGGTTTATCTTTGCGTTCTTTAATCCAGTCCGTTGCTTTTTCAGTGATGGTAGTGCCAACACTGTAGTCGTTATATAACTTATGTGCTGCTAACGCGCCTTTAAAGCGATTAACCGTACGCTGCGACGCTTCTGGTGGAATAGGCGTGATCGGCGTTGCGCCTTTGCCTTTTCTACCAATATAAACCAAGGGATCTGCTGGATCCCAACCGACAACACGCTCATTTTCAACATAAACGTATGGGGGCGCACTATTAACAATAGGCACACCGAAGTAGTAATCAAAACCAAGCGCTTGTGGCCCTGGTGTTAAGGCTTTTTGCCAATCATTTTTGCCTTTACCAAAACCCAAATGCCACTTACCCACAGAAGCCGTATCGTAGCCTTTGTTCTTAAATACATCGGCAATGGTCAGTGTCTCAGTATCAACCACCAAGGGTGACTCTATCGGTAATGGTCCCCAAAGACCTTTTCCTGCCAAAGCACGAAAAGGGTATTGTCCGGTTAACAAACCATATCGCGACGGTGAACATACTGCCGAAGCAGAATGAGCATCGGTAAATTTTATGCCTTCAGCGGCCAATTTATCGATATTCGGCGTCTTTAATTTCGTTGCCCCGTAACTGCTTAAATCGCCATAACCGAGGTCATCAGCAAATATAACCACCACATTAGGTAACGGTTTAGTTTCAGCATTTACCATAGTTGTCGATAACGACAAAAAGCACATAAGGCTTAATGATAATAACGAGTTCTTATTCATTACTTTTATTCCTATTATTGTAATTATGTTTATTCGCTTTATGTGCTGACCAAATTCGCTGAGATTTTAATCTTCGTCACGCTATAAGCACTGATATCGCTATAGCCTAAACCTTTCATCAAAATATATACGTTATTAGCTGCAGAACACGCAGCGCTAGAACCCAAAAAACCAAAGCCTAAAAAGCACTTAATATCACCTAATCACATGACTGTTTTACTTTTAAAAGGCATTTTTTATGCTTTGTAAATCAGTACCCAGTAGCTTACGGGCGAGGATATCAAGAGCCTCTTCCGATCCTTGAATATGAAAGGTTGCTTGTAGGTGTTGCATTGTTTCGCCCGGCTTGAGCGCCGCCGCAGGAGAAGACGTTTCCAGCTCATAAAATGGACCTAATGGCGCAACGCCAAGTTCAGGAGAGCCATCGTTATATGAATTGATCACATCACCGCCGTAGGGTTGCTGCTGTAGTTCCCACATTGAATTAACAAAGCCTTCAGGCGCTTGCTGTTGATTATAAGTAACAATATTAAGTACCTGTCCAGTGGCATCATAGCTGCCAGCAATGCCTTTAGAGCGTTGTGCACTGATACCTATTTTCCCTCTTCGTGTGCCATCACCTTTGAAAAACAATTTATCAGAGGCAACCTGAAGATATTCCGCTGGTACCTTGCCAAAATAGCTATCATTTACCTTCGGACCTAATGCCTTGTCAGAGCCACTTTCAAAAGGAATAACCACGGTTGTTTCAGGCGACGGGTTGTACATGCCCAACATCCAAATAGACAGTAAACCCGTTTCTGCTTTCCAAGCATTAGTGCCTGTGTTAGTAATACGATTGTCCGTTTGATAAGCCACCATACGTATCTCATTGCCAAGCTCTATGTCTAGCGCTTGGGCGGCCTCTTGCTTGCCTAATAACGTTACCGTACGTTCAATGCCGACCTTAAACTCTGCGCCGCTGTAGTTAATTAATTCGGTATTGTGTTTGAAGGTCGCTGAGTTTTCACTTTGAGAAACTAATTCAAAGGCTTCAGTGTCAATCGCCGGTGGCGTAGTCCAGTCGGAGAATTCAAACTTTGTGTCCGGCTTAAAAAATAGTGCGTACTGTCCGCCTTCGGGTCCGAGCCAAAAACGCTCCTCGCCACCAAAAATATAAATATGTTCTTCTAGGGTGCCTTGCTTTTCTTCATCAGAAAGAAAACCTTTAGCAATGACCGGGCGATTAATCCAACCAAAGCTAGGACCGCGTTTAAGATCAAAAGTACTGGTCATTACCCTGCCTTGATAGTCTGGCGCTACGGCAACCGCCGCATCACCATCCTTCAATAAAACAATCGAGGTATGCTTTTTCATAAAAGCAATATCATCGGCAAAACCATCGCTAGTTGAATTACCGCTGGTAAGGCTGCATCCTGAAAGTATGGTTAGTGCCGTCGCGGTCATGGCGATAAACTTGACAAGTTGTGGTTTTTTAATCTTATTATTTTTCATCTTAATTTAGTTCCTTTAGGGCAAAGAAAGCAAAGCGGATTAATAACAGCTGTTTCATAATGTACCCTCTAAATAGTTATATTTTATTGGTATTATTTTTAGTGCCTGAAAGTATAAAGTCATCCGCGTAAGCGTTGAATATTCACCGGCCAACAGCCTTGTTTTATCGATTAAACATAAGATTATTTATTTACTCAAAACTGATGCTGGCGGCAGTGGCACATTGTTTTGAACTCTCCAATTCACCAATGTAGCTAACATTTTTTTCTTTATATTTGGGTAATAGCTAGACAGCTCTTTTGACTCGGCAGGATCATTGTCAATATCAAAAAGTTCAACTTTCCCCGAGAGCAGAAATTGGATCAGTTTAAAGGAGCCATCTCGAATTGCCGATACTGGTTGATGCTTATAGGCACTATTAATATGCCAATATATCGCTTTGTCTTCATACGGTTGATTGAATAACAACGGCACAAAACTTTGGCCATCAAGTTCGCCGTTATAATCATCTACATGAGCGAGTTCTAAAAAGCTGGGGAAATAGTCTAAAACTGAGATTAAATTGGAATGGCGAGCCGTTGAAACTTTACTTGGCCAATTAATAAATGCCGGCACTTTAACTCCACCTTCATAAATACTACCTTTAAAACCTCGCAACCTTTTATCAACGGTTTGTAAGGAGTTAAAACCATTGTCAGAGGTAAATATGATAATGGTATTGTCACGTAAACCATTGGTATTTAGAAAAGCAGTTAGTCGGCCAATATTATCGTCCAAAGATTCGATTAACGTACCATATGCTGCTAGTTCAGCTTTTTCTTTGGCACTTCGACCGGTAAGCAGCTCCTTCTTTTTATTTTTATACTTCGCTAGTAATTTTTTGCTTCTTGGAATACTTGGGCGATGAGGTGCGTAATAGTGCAAATTTATAAAAAATGGCTCATTCTTATGCTTTTTCATAAAACCAATCGCCTCATCGGTCAGCCTATCGGTTAACCATTTGTCATCAGACTTTTCTGCTATAAAAGGGTTCTTAAAGGGCGCGATATAACCACCACTTTGAGATTTATAGCCTTTTTTATAACCTCTGGCAGGATCTCCCCACCAAGAGCCACCTACATTTACATCAAAACCTCTTTGTTCAGGGTAATAAGATGAGTATTTAGTTTGGTGATCTTTAAGCCATGAGAGATCACCATTTTTTGGCTGACCTAAGTTATCCTTAAATGGGTAATGGTGCTCAAGTTCAGGATTAGGGCCTACTATGTGCCATTTTCCTAAGTGTGCTAATTTATAACCAGCTTTAGCTAGTGGCTCAGCGTATACAGTATGTTCAAGTTGTACTGTGCCGCGTGAAAATATACTGGTTTTATCGTTGCCCTTTTCAAGAACAGGAACACCATAAACTTGGGTTTTGAAGGACTGTTTTCCGGTTAATAAAGCCGCGCGTGAGGGTGAGCAAGTTGGGTAAGAATAAGCATTATCTAAAATACGACCATTATTTGCTAAATTGTCTATATTCGGGGTTTCAATCCAAGTAGAGCCATTATAACTAACATCACCCCAGCCTAAATCATCAGCCAAAATAAAAATGATGTTAGGTTTAACGTCCGAACTTTCTTGTGCAGCACTCGGCCCCGCTAACAGCAAAAACAGTAATAAACTCAGGGGAAACTTCATAACTCAACTCACTATTATTCAAACATTAGTTAGTAAACTGCAAACAAGCCTTGGTTGAGCTTGTTTGCAGTTGCTCATTTATTAAAGTTCGACAGCCTCGTTATCTCTAATATGATTAAGCACTTTTAACATTGTTTGCACGCGTTCCGGCTCCACGTCAGCGAGATTATTACTTTCTGCTGGGTCAACCACTAAGTTATAAAGTTCAAAGGGACTTTGTCCGGGTTTAGGCTGTACATTTTTAGGTTTTGAGAATCCGCCACTACCTATTCCTTCAATTAACTTCCAATCTCCAACACGCACGGAAAATCGTCCTTGCATGGAGTGATGTATCATAGGTTGACGCTGATAATTTTCACCTGGTGCGCTTAATAATACCGTGGAAAAATCACTCGAATCTGTGGCAGAACCACTGATAGGATTAATATCTACAATGGAAGCTAAAGTACGCATGATGTCATTAAGGACGATCGGTGCGTTTGACTGACTAGCTGAATTTACCTCACCTGGCCATTTAATGATTAGTGGTATTCTGTGACCCGCTTCATAAATATCAGCTTTTTGTCCACGCCACGGGCCATTAGCTAAGTGTGGATATTGTGCTTTATCTTCAAGTTTCCAATGAGCACCATTGTCAGAAGAAAAAATAACGATGGTATTATCTTCTATACCTGCGGCTTTAATTGCCGCAGTAACTTCGCCTAGTACGCCATCAGTATATGCGGCAAAATCACCATAATAACCCGCACCACTGGTGCCTCGATATTTATCTAAAGGTAGCCATGGTGTGTGCGGCGATGTTAACGGGAAGTACATAAAGAAAGGCTGATCTTGTTTTGAGGCTTCATGAATTTTTTCAACGGCTTTTGCGGTTAACTTTGGTAATACTTCTTCATGGACAAATCCTTCACCTAATTCACCCGCGCGCCACTTACCACCACCCCCATGGCGTCTAAAGGTACTAGATTCAATTCGTTCACCTTTTAGCGGTGTAATCGCCTTTTCATTTTCAATCATAACGTAAGGCGCCATATCTAAAGAGGCCGGAATACCATAAAAGTAATCAAAGCCTAGCGCGTTTGGCCCAGGAGAAAGACGCCCACTAAAGTCAGGCTCACCTTCACCAATGCCAAGGTGCCATTTACCAACCATAATGGTTCGATAATCGGCTCGCTTAAGTAAACTGGCAAGGGTCTCTCTTTTCGTGTCTATCAGCAAAGGGGAATCTGCATTTAACACACCACGTTTGAGCTTACTGCGCCAGGCATACCGCCCAGTCAGCAAAGAATAACGCGAAGGAGTACATACTGCAGAGGATGAATGCGCATCGGTAAATAGCATGCCTTGTGATGCTAAGGCATCTAGGTTTGGTGTCGGCACTAAGCTTTCTGGATTGTAGCGTTTAATATCTCCATAGCCCAGATCGTCAGCAAAGACGAGCACAATGTTAGGTTTTTTAGTCTGTGTTTGAGTACCTTTAGCTTTTACCGGTAAGGTAGCTTTATCAGTTATGCTCGCTTTCACAGGTAAGGTTTCGTTGCTCGATTGAGGGCTACAAGCAAGCAAGGTACTCAATACTGTTAGTACGAATAAAGAGTGACAAGGTGTTTTTCTCAATACTGCCATGTTAATTAGATCTCCGGATCATTATATATGGGCGGCCAGTCATGATTACTGCCACCCTGTTAACTATTTCAATTAGGTTAATTTTTTTCTGTTACATCAAAGCGATGAATGAAAGGTAATTGCTTTGTAGCTTTGCCTATTTCCACGCCCCATGTTGGAATTTCGCCCTTATTACTATCGGTAAAGGCTTCAGGGCGGTATGCTCCAGCGGCCCAAGGATGGCCAACTACGTGGTGAGTTTTACTGAAATTAAGACCGTCTTCAGCATACAAAATAGAATGCTTGATATTCGCAGGTGCTCGCTTGCCAATCATGGCCGCAACACCTGTTCCTTGAGGCCAGACAAACACTTCATGGTTACCTGGGATCACAGGGTTACTAGATACTTTTTTATACGGTCCTTGTGGGTTTTCAGCAATAGCCAAGCCCATTTGCGTATGTTTAGGACTTTTACCCAATTGGCGACCTTTGTAATAAAGCCAATATTTTCCATCGCGAACGATCAGGCTAGCATCGTCAATCAGGTGACTATCAAAATCACTTTTTTTATCGCTGTTTGTCAACACTGGCTCAGTATTGATACGTTTCCAAGGCCCGTCTGGTGAATCTGAAACTACTAAACCAATTTTAGAATCAGGATTAAACGGCTTTTTATATGGTTGTGAAGTCCCAGTATAAAAGAGCCAATATTTATCTTCGGCAACGAGAATATTAGGTGTAAATACACTGCCGCCTTCCCAACTTCCCACTTCACCTTTGGCAAGCGCCTGCCCTTTTTCCGTCCAATAATGGCCATCAAGCGAAGTTGCATACCAAAGGGTGGCATCATATCCGGGAGATATCTTGCCTTTCGAATACCACAAGTAATACAAGTCTCCAACTTTAATGATGTCACTTGGATCACGACGCATGACGTCTTTCTCAACACCAATACCCGACAACGCTGAGTGTGAAATAGTGACCTTTATCGGTTTACTCTGTATAGAGTAATTATGAGCCTGTAGTTCAGCTGCACTGATAACAGTGCTAAGACAAAAGCACATTAACAACAGTTTTTTCATTATGAATCCTTTACCTTTCATCGTTGATATCTTTGCATAAAGCTATTTTTACTACCTTTTGATATTGGACTCAGCCAAATCGCTTGTCCGCCACCAGGCGCTAATTTCATCTTCATTATGTCGCCTTTTTTAACCTTTATGTTATGAACCTCATAATCTTCACGGTTCTTTATATAATGCGTATCCGCTGCATCTGCGTATATTTTCGCTTGGTATGTTTGATCCGGCGCAAGGAAATCTAGCTCAAGCGGTAAAGTGCCACCTACTTCATTAATTGCCGCGCCAATAAACCAGTTATCACCACTTCGTCTTGCGGTTACTATGTGTTGATTAATGTTGCTTGACAGCACAGTAGACTCATCCCAAGTAGCAGGCATAGCTTCTAAAAATTCAAACAAATCTTTTTTAGCTAGATACTCTTCTGGTGCATCCGGAAAGATGATTAACCCTGAGAAAATAATTAATGAGCGTGCCACTTCACTGGCAACGGTAGAGTTAACCTCAGCTCTAACATAGTTTCGGCTCTGTTTTAAACCATTCAGTTTAAAGAAGCCATTCGACATATCCAAAGGGCCGGCCAATGCATTTACATGCGCCATTTCAACAAAGCCGCTTGGGGTAAAAGTATGTCGACCATCGGCTTGTGCATGTACCGCTTCTCTCGTTAACCAATTCGGCCAAGTTCTTCTTAGCCCGCTAGGAACGATTGGTTGATCATGAAAGTTAATTAATAATTGATGCTTGGCGGCTAGCTCTACAATGTTTAAAGTTTTTACAACCTTTGCTTTGCCTTTAAGCTTCATAAACCCATATTTAACACCCGCGGCTCCCCAACTTGACCAAGTTTCAAAAAGAGTATCTAAGTCGTAATTTATGCTGGCTTTGTCATTCAGATATAAAATAAAGCCGATACCTTTTTCATTCGCTTGCTTGATTAAGCCTTTAATATTTAACCCTTCAATTTCAGTGAAGGGGTTAGATTCAACTTCATGCTCAGGTCCATACCAGTTTGCATCTATCATCACGTATTGCATGTTATTTTGTGCCGCAAAATTAATCATCCGCCGCAGCGATTCATTGTCTAGCGCATAAGTATGATCTCCATATTGCTCGCCACGTACACGCCAATCCCAGAATGACTTCCCTGTCTTTATCCAAGCAGTGTCTTTAATACGATTTTTAGGTGATAAATTAAGCAATACTTGCGAAGTGATTAAATCACCGGCCTTCTCGGCAACCTGCAATACACGCCAAGACGTCGATGAAGGTGGCTCTGCCATTGAAATAGGCTCACTTACCACAGCTAATTGCGCACTTCGGGCTAAGGTTTTAAGTTTTATCTCTGCAGTTTCAATTCGACTGGCTTCTTGAATAGCCATTGCAGGTAAATTGTTACTGGTTAATGCTGCAGGGAGAGATATTTGCTGAGCACTACTTTTCAAAACACTTTTTATTTGTTTTGTTGGCTTCATACCGTTGTAGCTCCAGCTTGATAGATCAGCTGCAAACGTAAAATGGGTTTTTTCCTGTAATACTATTTTTGTAGTCATTTCGGAAGAGGAAAATACATGCCTTAGCGCAACGGCATCATTGAAAATGCGAAACTCTAGGTGACTAATAACATCCTGAGTCCCTTTTTCAACTAGCTTAAATTTGACCCCTTTGTATTTATTGTGTGCATGATCAAATTGCCCCCACGGTAATGACCAAGCCTCATCTATGCTTTCTTCTGCTAACAAAATCAAATCATGCTCAGCTTGCACAATTCCTTGCGGCACCAAATCAACCGTGGATGCTAAAAGTATCGGCTGATCGTCAAAAGTGACACTATATTGCGGCGATAAACCGTTATCCCATGAAACCAACAGGCCTATGCGCTTATCTGGTGAAGTAGTAGAATAATATTCTGCCGCCGCCGAATGGGCAAAATTAGCCCAAAGGCTGAAAGTAAAAGCTAATAAATATAACTGGCCTTTTCTCCAACCATACTTAGTGTTCATAAAATACAACACGCCCCCCTTAACTTAAGCTTTAATGTTAATAACTAAATCAAAAGTTAAAAAAATAATTTCATATGTAACAATACAGACAAGCTATAACCGTAAAAAATTAGTTAAACGCTGGTAACTATTCAAACTCAAAACCCAGAACACACAACAGAGGGCACTGAGAACACCGAGCAGAATATAGCGCCTTATTTTCTCGGTATATGGCAGGTTTGGGTGATCTATGTGGTTAATTTAAGAATCATTGAGTCGACTTGTTATCAAATTAATGGAAATATTTACGGATTTAAGGCTTTAAACTGTTTAACTATTAATGACTTTTAAACATGAGAAATAGTATAAATGGATCGCCGTACACTACTAAAATATATGGGCTATGGTGGAGCTTCGTTACTAGCTGCACCGTTGATGTCTTGCGCGTCAAGGGAAATTGCAGTACCCAATTATTTATCCGGGT
>Ga0209292_1007244_pt1 | contig 10618 bp, 9 predicted proteins | sample GOMGulsemesocosm_2_FD_184634 | JGI IMG/M metagenome (GOLD analysis project Ga0209292, IMG submission 184634) | Methane-oxidizing microbial communities from mesocosms in the Gulf of Mexico - GOM9C Gulf of Mexico (SPAdes) (version 2) | ecosystem: Environmental > Aquatic > Marine > Cold seeps...
GTGCCTGAAATTCAGGATACAAAAATACAAATTGTTCGGAGTGGTCGTTCAGTTGGTTAGACTCTTTATAAAACCATAAGCGGCCTGTCACGCAGGGGCTCGCGGGTTGTGTTTGTAGAAAGCCGTCCGCTTTCTCTTTGCTAACAACAACGAAAGCCTGAATCGAAAACTTTTTGTTAGAAATAGAGGCTTTTTTTGTGCCTGAAATTCAGGATACAAAAATACAAATTGTTCGGAGTGGTCGTTCAGTTGGTTAGACTCTTTATAAAACCATAAGCGGCCTGTCACGCAGGGGCTCGCGGGTTGTGTTTGTAGAAAGCCGTCTACTCCGGCAACAACAATGAAAGCCTGAATCGAAAACTTTTTGTTAGAAATAGAGGCTTTTTTTGTGCCTGAAATTCAGAGTACAAAAAAGCCCAAGTATTTTTCTATAATACTTGGGCTAAAACCATTCCTTAATACACGTTATCTTACGTGCGGATTGGTTCTTTTTTCGTGACCGATTGTTGATGTTGGTCCATGACCTGGGAAGAATACGGTTTCTTCTGGCAATGTCCATAATTGGCCTTTGATCGCGGTCATCAAGGTATTAAAGCAACCTTGTGGGAAATCAGTTCGACCGATAGAGCCATTGAATAATACATCACCAACAATTACTTGTTTTGTTGTTACGTGATTAAATACCACGTGCCCGGGTGTATGACCTGGGGTATGCAGAGCAGTTAATTCTTGATTACCAAATGCAATAATATCACCGTGCTCTAACCAACGTTGTGGTTCAAACGGTGGAACTTCTGGAAAGCCAAACATCTGACCTTGCATTGGTAGTTTGTCTAACCAAAATTTATCCGCAATATGTGGACCTTCAATAGATACCTTTAATGCTGCAGCAAGTGCTTCAGTGCCGCCAACGTGATCAATATGAGCATGTGTTAGAAAGATCTTCTCTACCTCTACACCATGTTGCTTTACTTGGCTAATAATCTTTTCAATGTCACCACCGGGATCAACAATAGCGGCTTTATTGGTTTCAGGGCAGATTAACAGACTGCAGTTTTGTTCAAAAGGTGTTACTGGAATGACTTTAACTTGCATTGCTTATCTCTCTTGGCTAGATAGTCGTATATATAGTTGCGCTAGTTTACCGATTTGTAGGACAAGAGTATACGGTCTAAATTGTTACGCTATTGTTACTTGATGATCTGTGTCAAAACAGATTTTATATTGATGGTTATCATAGCCATTCTTATTTCTATTCTATTAACGGAATTATTATGTATCCATTATTACTGAAAGTGCATTTGGCTTTACTGTTGATTAGCCTGCTAAGTTTTGCATTACGGACATTTTGGGCGATCAAAGGTTCTGAATATATTAACAATGTAATTTTATTTAAGATCCATAAAGTACTTAACCTTGTGCTTATTTTATCTGGTTTCGCGTTATGTGTGACTATCAATCAATACCCATTTGTTGACGCTTGGGTAACTGAAAAGTTTGTGCTGTTATTTGTTTACGTTGGATTTGCGATGTTAGCGTTTAAGCCTCAGATGAACTTAAAAGTACGTCAGGTCTGTATTGCAGTTACTATGGTATTTTTTGTGACTATTTTTTATATTGCGAAAACTAAAGTTGCGTTGTTTATATAAATACTAGTGTTATCGTGATCGACGACTCATACGGAGATATTGAATGACAAAATGGCACTCTAGAGTGCCATTTTTACTTAGTCATTTACGCGATTTATTTATAAGGAGACGTTGAGCTGATTTTTCGTTTTGCTTTTCTTCGTCAATAAATGATGACTTATTACACCTGCGAATAACATAAAGGCCAGTATCAATAAGGGTGTATTACCATAACGGTTAAAAGGGGTCATCCCTTGATAAGGCGTTACTTGTGCACGTAATACGGCTTTTTCGAATTGAGCTATACGGCCCACTTCTTGACCTTGTGCATCGTAAATAGCCGTGATACCTGTATTAGTACTGCGGATAACCGGACGCTGGAATTCAAATGCACGCATTCTCGCGATCTCTAAATGCTGAGCTGGACCTATCGAGGTACCAAACCAGGCATCGTTACTCACCGTTAAAATAAAGCCTGTATCAGGCGTTACAGTGTGTACTAGGGTCTGGTTAAAGGCTATTTCATAGCAAATTGCAGTGGCAATATGCACGTTACTTGCTGATAGATTTAACTGTTCTTCACCACCACGTTGAAATGATGACATAGGTAAATTAAATAAGGGCGCAATCGGTCTTAACAGATCTTCAAACGGTACGAATTCACCAATGGGTAATAATTTGTTTTTGTAATAACGGTCATTAACAGGGGAATGACCGTCATGCTGTTCAGGTTGACCGAGTACTATCACAGCATTGTAATACTCATCAATATTATCAACACGTTGGTAGTTAATGATACCAGTGATAAGGGTAGTATTCGTTTCGCGCATTAATTCTGATACATAATCCAAATAGCTTTTCACCTGGAATTCCAATGCTGGGATGGCAGATTCTGGCCAAATAATAATATCTGCATCGGTATTCTCTAAACTTAGTTTTAAGTATTCATTGAGAATATCAGCACGCTTTTCTGGTAGCCACTTCTCATCTTGATCGGTATTACCTTGCACTAGTGCGATTGATTTTACAGCTTCAGGTGTTGTCCATTGTCGGCCTTGTAAGGCCATTGCCGACAATACGATAAGGGATATAACGGCGGCAGGCATGATGAATTTACGTTCACGATAAACATAATACAAACTGGCGGTGATGAAGCAAACAGCGACCGTAATCCCTTCCACACCGAGAATTGGCGCGTAGTTAACCAACGGGGTATTCATCTGACTATAACCAATTTCTAACCAAGGGAAACCAGTCATCACCCAACCGCGTAACCAATCTGTGATTAGCCAGATTGCAGGAAAGGCAATAAAGTAGCGTACCGAGGCTGAATGTGTGCTAAATCGATTAACGAGATAAGCACAAAGCGCGGGGTAAATGGCAAGGTAAGCACACAATAGCAGAACCAATAACCATGCGACAGGTACAGGTAAACCACCAAAATCTAAGATACTCACTGAAATCCAGTGGAGACCAGCGACAAAGAATCCAAGCCCCCACAGAAAGCCATATCCGGCGGCGTGTTTTGCTGATTTATTGTCAATGATAAAGAGTAGGAAAAATAATGAAACGTATAAGCTAATGCTGTAATCAAACGGTGCAAAAGCAAAGACGCTAAGTGCGCCAGCGAGTGGCGCACCTATTTTATGAATCAGTGATTTGATAGGTTATTCCTTTGAGCAATTTACAGCGACAAGTGGAGTAACCTGCCACTGAGACGGTTAAGCTGATTCAGCTAAGCGATTCTGTTGTGCTTCAGGTACTTTCACTTGTAATTGGATGATACGACGGCGGTCAGCTGAAATGACTTTAAATTGGAAGTCGTCAACTGTGATGATCTCACCTTGCTCTGGTAAATGACCAAATGCATGGGCAATCATACCGCCAATTGTATCAACTTCATCATCGCTAAAGTCTGATGCGAAGTAGTCATTAAAGTCATCAACTGGTGTTAATGCTTGCACTGAGAATACGCTTTTATTAATACGGCGGATGTCTTCTTGTGCTGATTCATCTTCATCGAATTCGTCTTCAATTTCACCAACGATCTCTTCAAGAATATCCTCAATGGTAACAAGACCTGATACACCACCAAATTCATCAACCACTACGGCCATATGATAGCGTTCAGAACGAAACTCTTTAAGGAGTTTATCAACACGTTTACTTTCTGGTACAACAACTGCTGGGCGTAAAATAGAAGACAGCTCAAAGCTATCTGGCGCGCCACTAAACACAAATTTAAGCAGATCTTTGGCTAACAAGATCCCTTCGATATGATCTTTATCTTCATTGACGACAGGGAAGCGCGAGTGCGCAGAGTCAATCATGATAGGTAAAAACTCTTCTACTTTTTGGCTCTTATCGATAGTAATTATCTGTGAGCGTGGGATCATGATGTCGCGTACTTTTAGTCCTGAAACTTCGAGCACACCTTCAATCATATCCTTTGTGTCTTGATCGATCAGTTCGCGATTTTCTGCATCTTGAATAACTTCTACAAGCTCTTCTCTGTTTCTCGGCTCACCTTGGAATAATTGAGAAAATTTGTCAAAAAAACCTTTTTTTGATGAACCGTTTGTCGAGTGAGGTTTGTCGCCGTTCATAGTTTGTTGTACCTAAGTTATGTAACGTTAATGGTATTAATATTACTTTTCAGTAATATAGGGGTCTTCAAATTCTAGCTCTAGCATGATTTCGGTTTCTAGACCTTCCATCTCTTCTGCTTCTTCATCGATAATATGATCATAGCCGAGTAAATGTAAAGTACCATGAATAACCATGTGCGCCCAATGTGCGGTCAGGGGTTTTTGTTGCTCTTGTGCTTCGTGTTCAACAACTTGTTTGCAGATAATTAAATCACCAAGCAGGTCTAATTCAATGCCTTCAGGTACTTCGAATGGAAACGAAAGTACATTGGTTGGTTTGTCTTTGCCACGGTAATCGTTATTCAATTGTTGGCTTTCTTCGTTATCAACAATGCGAATCGTTACTTCAGCACTCTCTTGAAAACGTTTAATGACCGCATTGAGCCAAGTTGTTAATTGTGCCTCGGTTGGTAATTGCTTTTCATCTTCAGTCGCAATTTGTAAATCTAGCGTAGTATTCATTGGTCTTTATCCTTACGGGCAATGCTATTTTCAAAGTGTTCATAAGCATCGACAATTTTTGCAACAACAGGATGACGAACGACATCATTGGATATAAAAACATTAAAACTGATTTCTTTTACTGGCTCAAGTACATCCATAGCATGACGTAAGCCTGATGTGATGTGTTTCGGTAAATCAACTTGTGTAATATCACCAGTAATCACCGCTTTGGAATTAAAACCAATACGGGTTAAAAACATTTTCATTTGTTCAATAGTAGTGTTCTGACTTTCATCTAAAATAATAAACGCATCATTTAATGTACGGCCACGCATGTATGCAAGTGGTGCAACTTCTATGACATTGCGCTCAATTAAACGTTCCACTTTTTCAAAGCCAAGCATCTCAAATAACGCATCATAGAGTGGGCGTAAATAAGGATCAACTTTTTGGCTTAAGTCACCGGGTAGAAAACCTAACTTTTCACCGGCTTCAACTGCAGGGCGTGTTAATAAAATACGACGGACTTCTTGTCGCTCTAAGGCATCGACAGCTGCCGCAACGGCTAAATAGGTTTTTCCTGTACCGGCAGGACCAATACCAAAGGTTATATCGTGGGTTAAAATATTGGCAATGTAATTGGCTTGATTGTCACCACGCGGCTTAATTAGGCCTCGTTTAGTTTTAATCACAGTGTTAAAACTAGCTACGGTTTGCTTAGGCTTAGGCTCTGGTTCGAGCAATCGAGATGCTTGTATCGCAAGATGAATTGTCTCTGGCTCAATGTCGATTACTTGGCCTTTAACAGGTTGCGTCTCAACATAAAGGTTACGAAGAATATCCATACAGCTGTGCGCATTAACCGGATTGCCGGTAATATGGAATTGATTGTTTTGATAAGTAATTTCAACTTCTAAACGACGTTCAAGTTGTTTTAGATTGTCATCAAATGGGCCACATAAATGAGCGACTCGCGCACCGTCTGCGGGTTCTAAAAATATATCGAGCGTTGTCGTATTTTTATTCAAAATCATCTCATTAGGCAGAGCCATTAAAGGTCATTAATGGCTCTTAGTCTATCTCTTATGGGTTGAACTTAGCAACACCTAGCTCATTAGGTTGATTGGTAGCTCGCGCCAAAATTTCGCTTGGTTTGACGGCACTACGTAGACCCATCTCATTTTCGCCACGGATGAATACACCGCGGATAGAGTTAGGGAATACATCCACAATGTCTACATCTACAAACGTACCGATTAGATCTGGCGAGCCTTCGAAGTTAACAACACGGTTGTTTTCGGTACGGCCAGTCAGTTCCATAATATTTTTCTTCGATGGACCTTCAACTAGAATACGCTGCGTTGTATTTACCATATTACGGCCAATTTTTTGTGACATTTGGCTAATACGTGTTTGTAAAATACTTAAACGTTGTTTTTTCTCTTCTAGCGAGACGTCATCTGGTAAATCTGCAGCAGGTGTTCCAGGACGCGCACTGTAGATGAAGCTGAAGCTAATATCGTATTCAATGTCTTCAATTAGTTTCATTGTATCTGCGAAATCTTGTTGGCTTTCACCTGGAAAACCGATAATGAAGTCTGAACTCATCACTAAACCTGGACGAGCTTTACGCAGTTTTCGGATCAATGATTTATATTCTAATGCTGTGTGCGCACGTTTCATCAAGGTTAAGATACGATCTGAACCTGACTGTACCGGAAGGTGTAAGTGGGACACAACTTCAGGTGTATCTTTATATACTTCAATAATATCGCTTGTGAACTCAATAGGGTGACTGGTGGTATAACGGATACGATCGATACCATCAATAGCAGCGACATAACGTAATAAGTCTGCGAATGAGCACATGTCACCTTCATGCATATCACCACGGTAAGCATTAGCATTCTGACCAAGTAGGTTTACTTCACGTACTCCTTGCTCTGCTAGTTGCGCAATCTCATACAAGATATCATCAAGAGGACGGCTTACTTCTTCACCACGGGTATATGGTACAACGCAGAATGTACAGTATTTTGAACAGCCTTCCATGATAGACACGAATGCTGATACTCCTTCGGCACGCGGCTCTGGTAAACGATCAAACTTTTCGATTTCAGGGAAGCTGACATCAACAAGGCCTTTTTTACCGGCTTGTGCATGTGTGATCATTTCTGGTAAGCGGTGTAAAGTCTGCGGACCAAATACCAGATTTACAATGGGTGCACGTTTTTGAATCTCTGCACCTTCTTGTGATGCTACGCAGCCACCAACACCAATCACTAATTTCGGATTGCGTTTCTTTAGCTTTTTCCAGCGACCCAGTTGGTGAAATACTTTTTCTTGCGCTTTTTCTCTGATAGAACAGGTATTTAATAGAAGAACATCCGCTTCCTCTGGGTTATCAGTCAGTTCAAAACCATTCTCGGCATTTAACAAATCTGCCATTTTTGATGAATCGTATTCGTTCATCTGGCAGCCCCAGGTTTTAATGTGCAGTTTTTTACTCATTATCCACGTTGCTCTTTATTATTTGTTGCTATATTCGGGTTGTGTGAGAACACACAGAAGATCGCGTATTCTACTGCCTTAATAGTCTGTTGACTAGACGTTATCATCGCTTCTATGCATAAATTTACTGTAATTTTCGTAGTACAAAGCAATCATTTCGACGTAAAGCTTGGTAGAATTCTGATTCAGATAAGAATTTAGCCTTAAACGGTTCAGGAAGCACGATGCAGGAATTTGATGTAATTATTGTTGGTGGTGGAATGGTTGGTGCAAGTACCGCTAATCTACTCGCACCTTCGGGACTTAAAATTGCGGTAATTGAAGCGCAAGCGCCGCCCGCTTTTTCATTTGAGCAACCGATGGATCTGCGTGTATCGGCGATCAGTCTGGCCTCTCAGCAACTGCTTGTTGCGACAGGTGCTTGGTCCAATATCAGAGAAATGCGTCTTTGCCCTTATCGTCGTTTAGAAACGTGGGATCAAGGTGGCTGCGAAATCAAATTCCATGCTAACGATATTGGTTACGACAAGTTAGGTTACATCATTGAAAACCGGGTGATCCAATTAGGCTTACTCGAAGCAATGAAACGTCACAGTAATGTACAGTTGATGTGTCCTGAGAAAGTTGCCACACTTGAGCAAAACAGTGAATATGCTGAAATTACGTTAACCTCTGGCGCTAAACTACGTGCTAAGTTGGTGCTTGCCGCCGATGGTGCTAACTCAATTATTCGTCAGCAAAGTAATATAGGTATTAGCAGTTGGGATTATCGCCAAAACTGCATGTTAATTAATATTGATACTGAACAATCGCAGCAAGACGTTACTTGGCAGGAGTTTTCACCAACGGGACCAATGGCATTATTACCGTTACCCGGGCATAAAGCATCGTTGGTTTGGTATCATCAAACCGCGCACATCAACTATTTAAGTAAACTGTCTAATGCTGAACTTAAAGTGGAAGTACAACAACATTTTCCCGATCTGATTGGTGGATTTGAGATCACTAACCATGGTTCATTCCCCCTGACACGACGTCATGCCCAGCAATATTATAAAGGTCGAGTGGTGTTACTGGGTGATGCGGCACATACTATTAATCCATTGGCAGGACAGGGCGTTAATATCGGTTTTAAAGATGTGAATGTGTTATGTGAGTTAATTAGAAGCGCAGTGATAGAAGGTGAAGCTTGGGACTGTGAAGCCTTACTCGCACAATATCAACGTAGCAGAAAACCTGATAATTTGTTAATGCAGACGAGTATGGATCTGTTTTATTCTGTATTTAGTAATAATTCTGCACCAGCGAAGATACTGCGTAACGTTGGACTTGCTGTTGCACAGCGCGCCGGACCCTTAAAGCGTCAGGCGCTACGTTATGCGATAGGGTTAAGTTAATTACATCGCCTTAGCTTAACTTAAATTCTTTCACTTTCGTGAGTAGTTCGGTCGAGTAGTTTAATAGTTCTTGGCTGATACTGCTTGCATGTGTTGCTACTAGCGTTGTTTCATCGGAGTGGACTGCGATAGTTTCAATGTTGTGTTGAATATTTGTGGTTAACTCTTGCTGTGTTATCGATGATTCGGCAACCGAATTATTCAACTGATTAATCTCCTGCATTTCTCGTGCAATTTCATTTAACATGTTCGCTAACTGCGATACTTTTATCGCGCCTTCTGCCGCGGTTACTTTGGCTGTATCCATCGCTGAAAATGAACTGTTTGATGTTTCAATCAATGAGCTAACAATAGTTTGTATTTCTTTGGTCGAATTATTGGTTTTAATGGCCAATGCGCGTACCTCTTCTGCAACTACAGCAAATCCTCGGCCACTTTCACCTGCTCGAGCGGCTTCGATGGCTGCGTTGAGCGCCAATAAATTCGTTTGCTCTGAAATGGAGTTGATCACACCTAATATTTTAGTCACATTGTGGGTCTGCTCGCCGAGCTGATGCATCTTATCGACAACGTGGTCGAGTTGTGTTGTCAGTGTACTGATTTCATCAATTGTTGCACTCGCTAATGCATTGCCCTTATCGGTTTGTAATGCTGCTTGTGTTGATGCTAGGGTGGTCATATTTGCTTTCGCTTTAATATCTTCAACTTGTGTTTGCATATTGATGATACTGGTGCTGATTGTCGCGGCTTCTTGTTTTTGTTGGTTGGCGGAATTGTAGGTTTGTGTTGATGCTGTACTTAGTTTTGTCGAAATGTCTTCTAATTTCTCTGCTGTATTAAGTACATGAGTAAGGCTGTAATGAAAATTACTCATCATGTAGTTAAAGGCGGTGACCATACGGCCTATTTCGTCATGATTTTTTACTTCAATTAATGTTGTCACATCTTGGGTGTCACTAGCTAATTCCATACTGTCAGTCAGGTCACTGATTGGTTTTAGGATGATGTTACGAATAATAAACAACGTCAGTAACAATCCCGCAAATAATACCACGGCTAAGATAGCGCTTGACCGTAAAATATTTTGTTGCACTTGCTGGTAGAAGTTATTTAAGGAGTATTCTAATCTAACCGCACCTAGTACATCACCTTCTTGCGCATTATGACAAGCTGTACAATCAGTACCGCGGTAATCTTTTGATGCGATAAGGGGCTTTGTTATCAATAAGGTTTCACCTTGGAGAGTGCTAATGACTTGGGTGATCTCTTCGCCTGCAAGTGCACGGCGGTCAAAATCGTCTTTGATTTGTTCGCTCCCTAGTCCTAGACCATAAAGTTGATTAACCTTATCGGCTCTGACTACGCGAATATCGGTAATGTTATCGTTCTCTAGCATTTTGTGACGTAAGGTTTCACGTTGCCCAATACTGCCGGTGAGCATCATGGTATTTAAACTGTCAAAATAAGTATCAGCTTGTTCATGCGCCTGTTGCTCTAAAATAGATAAAACCAGTGCTGTCTCTTGCTTGCTCTGTGATAATGCCGAGATCGCGAGTATCAGGATAAAAAGGGTACTTAACGCGAGGTTTATTTTTCTAGTTATAGATAAGTTTTGTAACATTGTTTTTTCCCATCAGAAACCAACCAAGGGAGATCAAACACTTAATGATAGCCATTGGTATTTTAATTCAACTGTAATAAGTAGGGTTAATCGTAACAAAATAATACTGGTACATATGTGATATCGACCAAAAGAGGTATTTTATTAGACTGAAATGTTAAAAATAAGTAAATTAAGTAGAATATAAGGGGGATGAATAAGCGAGAGAGGAAATTAAGGTATTAAAGTTTGCATAGTGAATTACATGCGTATTTAAAATGCTGAAATTAGAAATTAGAAATTAGAAATTAGAAATTAGAAATTAGAAATTAGAAATTAGAAATTAGAAATTAGAAATTAGAAATTAGAAATTAGAAATTAGAAATTAGA
>Ga0209292_1007248_pt1 | contig 10609 bp, 9 predicted proteins | sample GOMGulsemesocosm_2_FD_184634 | JGI IMG/M metagenome (GOLD analysis project Ga0209292, IMG submission 184634) | Methane-oxidizing microbial communities from mesocosms in the Gulf of Mexico - GOM9C Gulf of Mexico (SPAdes) (version 2) | ecosystem: Environmental > Aquatic > Marine > Cold seeps...
TGCCGTATCCATGTGACCGTAAACGCGATTACCGTCAATGTTCTTCACTTCATTAGTAAAGAAATCAGCAATATCTTCATAGGCAGACCAGTTTACTGGTACCCCTAGTTCATAGCCGTACTTATCAAGGAACTGCGACTTCAAATCACTGCGCTCAAACCAATCAGCACGGAACCAATATAGATTAGCAAATTGCTGATCGGGCAATTGATAAATCTTGCCATCAGGACCAGTGGTAAAATCTAAGCCGATAAAGTCTTCTAAGTCCAATGTCGGCAAGGTGTAATCTTTGGCTTCATTGGCAATCATGTCTGACACAGGTACCACTTTACCGTAACGGAAGTGGGTGCCGATTAAATCAGAATCATTAATGTAGGCATCATAAATATTACGACCTGACTGCATTTGTGTTTGCAGCTTTTCAACAACATCGCCTTCTTGAATTAAATCGTGAATCACCTTAATGCCAGTGATTTCTTCGAACGCTTTGGCCAATACTTTAGATTCATAAGTGTGGGTCGCAATAGTTTCCGACGCCACCTTGATTGTCATCCCCTTGAACGGCTTAGCAGCTTCAATGAACCATTTAAGTTCTTCAATTTGCTGCTCTTTAGTCAAAGACGATACGGCAAACTCTTGATCTACCCATTTATTGGCCGCTGTCAACGATTCACCCGCTAGTGCAGACCAGCTTAAACCGACCGCCGACATAGCTGTCCCGAGCAATATGACTTTCATTAGTTTATTTTGTTTCATCATAAATCTCATTCTTAGATTTTAAAAAGCTGCTCAATTTGTTCCAAACATCAAATATTAACAGCACGTTTGTCGGCAAATGCCGACAGGTTTTGCCCACCAATTAACTGACTTTCATTGCATAAAAAGACCCTAGTTGATTGAGCGTTAAAAATATTGCGCTGCATTAAACAGCGCGATACAGTTAATTTTTCACTTTGGTTGTTAACTCCAGCGTAAGACTGTCGTTAACCCCAACGTAAGACTAGCGCCAACCAAATAGCCGAAATTACTAGCGGAATAGTCAGCGTAAGATCACTGACTGCTAAAAAAGCCAAGTGAATATAGGCGCTAACCAATAGACCAATAAAAAACCTATCGCCGCGGGTGGTACTAATCGGCAAAAAACCTTTGCGCTCAGTACAAGGCACCTTAATTTCGTAAATGGTCATTGCCAATAACATCACCGCGATAACACTGAAAAAGATTGCAGTAATTGGGGTCCAAGCCATCCAACTCATGATTTTCTCCTCATTAAATTTTTAGACACGGCCCAGAGCAAAGCCCTTCGCCACATGATTTCGTACAAACCACACCACTAAAATCCCTGGAATGATGGTTAAAATGCCCGCTGCTGATAACAGCCCCCAGTCAATGCCTGCGGCCCCAATGGTTCGAGTCATAATCGCTGAAATAGGTTTTGCTTCGACCGAAGTTAAAGTTTTTGCTAATAACAGTTCTACCCACGAAAACATAAAGCAGAAAAAAGCAGTAGTTCCAATGCCAGAACGGATCATTGGCAAGAAAATTCGAACAAAGAAGCGGCCAAATCCGTAACCATCTATATAGGCAGTTTCGTCCACTTCACGTGGCACTCCTGACATAAAGCCTTCTAGAATCCATACCGCCAGTGGCACAGTGAACAAACAATGGGCTAGCGCAACTGCAATATGGGTATCAAACAAACCAACCGAGGAATACAGCTGGAAGAATGGCAACAAAAATACTGCTGGCGGCGCCATCCGATTGGTTAACAACCAGAAAAACAAATGTTTATCGCCAACAAAGCGATAACGACTAAAAGCATAAGCTGCAGGAAGCGCTACCACTAAGGTAATTACCATATTCATCGAGACATAGATCATTGAATTGACATACCCCATATACCAGCTGGGATCGGTAAATATTGTAATGTAATTATCAAAGGTAAAATTCTGCGGCCATAAGGTCAGGCTGCCAAGAATTTCGTCATTGTGCTTAAATGACATGTTTAATAACCAGTAAATAGGCACCAACAAAAATAATATGTAAGCGGTCATGCCGAGTGTTTTGCGTTTATTTATCATGACATAATCCTTATTTGGCGTTATCTTGCTGATTGATAATGGTGAAGAATAGGTAACAGACCAGCAGCACGATTAAGTAATAAATCAATGAAAAAGCCGCCGCGGGACCGAGATCGAATTGTCCGATCGCCATCTTGGTTAGCGCCTGACTAAGGAATGTCGTTGAGTTGCCCGGACCACCACCCGTTAATACAAACGGTTCGGTATAAATCATAAAACTGTCCATAAAACGCAGTAATACGCCGATTACCAATACATTCTTTAATCGCGGTAATTGAATGTAGCGAAAGATTGCCCACTTCGATGCCCGGTCAATGCGCGCCGCCTGATAAAAAGCCTCAGGAATCGCCCGTAAACCGGAATAACACAATAATGCAATCAACGAGGTCCAGTGCCACACATCCATTAACAACACGGTAAACCAAGCATCACCCGGATTAGAGGCGTAGTTGTAATCAATGCCCACTGAGTTAACTAACCAGCCAAACAAACCGATGTCTTCACGGCTAAAGGTCTGCCAAATAGTACCAACCACGTTCCAAGGAATTAACAACGGAATGGCAACCAAGATTAAACATAGTGAGGCCATGCGCCCTTTCGCTGGCATCATTAGCGCGACTGCAATGCCCAGTGGCACTTCAATCGCCAGCACCGAGAACGAATAGCTAAACTGACGCATTAAAGAGTCAAGCAAACGTGGGCTGCGTAACATTTCGCGATACCATTCAGCACCAACAAAATACGAGGTGTTTTGGTCAAATATATCCTGAACTGAATAGTTAACCACCGTCATGATCGGAATGATGGCCGAGAATGCCACCAACAAAAATACTGGCAAGACCAAAAACCATGCCTTATTATTTGGGACCTTATTCATTAGGTAACCACCTCCGATTCAACCGATGCTTCCACCAGATATTCATCAACGTATAACTTGAGCCACTGCTCAGGAAAACTAATATAAGCCTTGCCCACAGGCACTGGGCTATCTTCGTCAATTCGAACTTTAAGCTCACTGCCATCAAGCTTTAAGCGCAATATTTTATAGGTGCCTAGATCTTCAACCCCAATCAAATCGCAGCAATAAGCATCGTCGGTAGGTTCGTCCCACACATGAATAAATTCAGGTCTGATCCCTACTTTTAGATTAGTGCTGCTGATGTTGTCTATTAATTCTAATAAGTTAGGCTCAAGATGGACCACGCTATTGCCAAAGCTGACTCCACCATCACAACGCTGTACTTCTATTAAGTTCATACCGGGGCTGCCAATAAAGTAACCGACAAAGGCATGGTTTGGTCTCTCGAATAGTTCACGCGGGCTACCAAATTGAACAATTTGACCACCGTACATTACCGCTATTTTTTCGGCAAAGGTCGAAGCCTCTAACTGATCGTGGGTCACATACACCATGGTGATATTAAACTGCTGATGGATTTCTTTGAGTTTACGGCGCAGTTTCCATTTCAACTGCGGATCAATAACTGTTAAAGGTTCATCGAATAATATCGCCGACACATCACTGCGTACTAAACCGCGGCCCATCGATACTTTTTGCTTTTCATCGGCGGTTAAATTACTCGCTCGACGCTTAAGCAACGGGGTTAACTCCAATACTTCGGCTATTTCCTGCACTCTGCTTTGCACCTGAATTTCAGGGGTTTTCATGTTGCGCAGTGGAAAAGCCAAGTTGTCAAAAACGGTCATTGAATCGTAAATCACCGGGAACTGAAAAACCTGAGCGATATTGCGTTCCTCTGGCGGCACATTATTTACTTCAACACCGTCGAACAATACCTGCCCTTCTGAAGGAGATAGCAGCCCTGACATAATATTTAACATGGTACTTTTACCACAACCTGATGGACCTAGTAGTGCGTAAGCACCACCATGTTCCCACACGTGGTTCATCTCGCGAATCGCGTAATCACCAGGATTTTTTGGATCTGAGCTGTAGCTATGCGCCAGCGATTTCAAATGTATTTCAGCCATTAGTCAGTTACCTCATGACACGTTGCGAAGGGGTTTGAATGGTGTTGCCATCAAGGTCAAACACAAAAAGTTTGTGGGTTGGTAAATAAACCTTAATTGGCTCGCCGATCTGATAGCCAATCACACCTTGCACTTGCAGCACCAATTCAAAATGGTCATTAACCACATGCATAAATGTTTCGGAGCCACTGATTTCGGCCAACTGCATCCGCATTGATAATTCCAAATCATCATCATTTTTCGGCACTAAGCCGATATGACTTGGTAAGACTCCGAAGAAATACTCGCCCTCGTCAAGCTCACGCAAGTCATGATCAAGCGGAAAATGAACCGCCTCATCAAAGGTCACTTCACTGCCCTTAATTTGACCGCGTATTAGGTTAACTGCTGGCTCACTATAGAGTTTGGCCGCTTCAACATTGATAGGTTGGCGATAAACTTGAGTTGCAGGGCCCGACTGAACCACTCGCCCTTCATGCAATAAGGTGGTGGTTCCGCCAAGCGCCATTGCTTCATTGGGCTCGGTCGTGGCATAAACGGCAATGGCATTACGCTCTTTAAATAAATCGCGCAATTCAACCCGTAACTCTTCTCGTAATTTGTAATCAAGGTTAACCAGTGGCTCATCAAAAAATATCACGCTGGCATCTTTTACTAAGGCGCGTGCCATTGAAGTACGTTGCTGTTGGCCGCCTGATAACTCCAGCGGATAACGCTGAAGAAAAGGGGTAATTTGCAAAATATCGGCAGTCTCTTTAACTCGACGCTCAATTTCTGAGTTTTTGACTTTTGCTAACCGTAATGGAGAGGCGATATTGTCCCACACGGTCAAATTGGGATAATTTATAAACTGCTGATAAACCATCGAGATGTTGCGTTTTTGTACCGCAACACCTGTGACATCAACACCATTCATTAAGATTCGACCATTGGTTGGCTTGTCTAAACCTGCCATCAACCTCATTAAAGAAGTTTTTCCGGCGAGCGTTCGCCCTAACAACACATTGAATGATCCGGGCTCTAATGTAAGATCTACGTTAGTAAGATAGTTTTGACCATCTACCACGTAATCGACATTCTCTAAAACAAGTGACATCTTTGTTTGCTCTCCTACTTATACCCGTGCTACCTGGAAATGCGTAATTACAGCAAGTCGAGAAGCGTGCCAAATGCTAGGCATAATATGTGTGGTTTAGTCATTCTAAATAAATATATTTTAACAACGCAGTTGGTCGCTTATCGCCTTGCCCTACGGGAGCTTGGATATAATTGCGATACCCAGTGTCTTGCGGATTATCGCGAGCAACCTCTGGTAATATCCTAACTATGCATCAGTCATACCAAGCCAGTAACAAGTGCGCAACAAAACCACAAAATAAAACTTATCACCTTGATTTATAAGATCTTAGCAACCAGCGTCGGACAAACTAAACTTGTATAATCAAGTTGAACAAAGTGTTCAATATGTTCATTTAGTCATTAAGTTGAACACTTCACCCCTCTAAATGAACAGTTTTAATTGAACAACCAACAAAAAACAACATTACACAAACAACCAAACAAAAACATTAACTCATTGTTTTAACTGCTATTTACAAGTGATCGTTTGATTTGACTGTCTTTTCTTCCACTTAAAATGTTAATAGAGTGTTGACGAATGAAGTGTTGATGCTCATTATTCATGACAAAAGTAGTACTAATTTGAACACAAGACGGTACCGCTGAATGTGTTCAACCTATCAAGCATGCCAGTGAAGTAAGCAGGAGTGGCAGATGAAAAATGATCAAATAATTAAGCAATCATGGCAACGCTGTCAACGCTTGGGATTAGATCCGTCTGGCAAACCTTCTTTACAACGATTAAGCTTGAGCGATCAGTTAGCACTCGATGATCAATATACAAATTTAATCCAAACAACGGGTAACGAAGTACTGCCTTATTATCAAAATATTCTGGCTAACACTCAGTGCTTAATTGTATTAGCCGATAACCATGGCCATGCTCTAAACAGCTGGGGCGATAAGCGATTTATTGATACTAGTCACCGCGCTTCCTTTGCTAAAGGTGTCGATTGGCGCGAACAAAATAATGGTACCAATGCAATAGGGACCGCACTGGCCAGTGGCGAAGCCGTACAGGTATTGCGAGACGACCATTACCTTAAAGCTAATCGATTTATGATTGGTTCGGCGGCGCCAATTTTCGACGCCAACCGTGTATTACTGGGGGTGCTCGACATTTCAAGTGATGCCTATTTACCACAAGCCCATACTTTGGGCTTGGTTAAGCTAATGTCACAAAGCATTGAAAATAGGTTAATTATTAACAAATTCAGCCATGACAATTTTTTACTGACCTTTAATAGCAACCTCGACAACCTCGACAGTCAGTGGTCAGGTTTGGTGGTTTTTAATGAGCATGGCACGATTATTTCGGCCAATCGGCGCGCTGAATTATTGTTATGTTACGATTTGGCGCTGGTCAATATTACCGACATTTTCGACCGCAGCTTACCTGAGTTAAAAAATAGCCCAGAACAATTACCTATAACCATGCGCGCTCTGGGCAAATACCAAATGCATGGCTTAGTTAAGCGACCACCACAATCAACCATTGAGGCTGTTGACTTTCGTCAGCAAACGTCTGTGAATAAAAATACTAACAATCGCGAAACCGATTATATTCAACTTGAAAAATTTAGTTTTGGCGATCAAAAAATAGCTCGCTGTATCGAACAAGCTCAGCGAATGATCGATAAAGATATTCCGATTTTAATCCACGGTGAAACAGGTGTCGGTAAAGAAGAATTTGTTAAGGGCTTGCATCACTATAGTCAACGAAAAAATAAGCCCTTAGTGGCGGTTAACTGCGCTGCTATTCCTAGCGAATTAGTCGAGTCAGAGCTTTTTGGTTATGAAAAAGGGGCATTTACCGGCGCCAGTAATAAAGGCGCAATTGGTTTTATTCGCAAAGCGCATCAAGGCACGCTATTTCTTGACGAAATCGGAGACATGCCGCTAAAAGTACAGAGCCGTTTGTTGCGGGTATTGCAAGAACGAAAAGTAACGCCCTTAGGATCAACTGAAAGTTATCCGGTCGATATCAAATTAATTTCAGCCACTCATCGCAGTCTTAAAACAGACATAAAGCAAGGGTTGTTTCGTCAGGATTTGTATTACCGAGTTAGCGGTCTAAATTTAGAATTACCTGCGCTGCGAGACCGCAGCGATCGGCGGCAGTTATTTGTTCATATCAACGCTCTTCACTGTGACAGAACGCATTGTGACAAATCGCTCAGTGATAATTCGCCCAAGTCAGTACTTAGCGAAGAAGTCTTAAACTTATTCGTTGCGCATCCGTGGCCTGGTAATATCCGTCAGCTAGTCAGCGTTATTCAAATCGCTCAGGCGATGGCTGACCAAAGTACCATTGAGCGGTGGCATTTGCCCGATGATTTCTTTGAAGATCTTAAGCTAGACATTCAAGGGCCGCCTCAAGAAAGTAGTCACACAACGACGCAACAACCGTTAGCAGCAATGAATAACGAACCTGTCACAAAGACTGCTAGTAATGATGGTGATCTCGAATTACATCGAATTTATAATGAGCACAAAGGCAATATTTCAAAAATTTCCCGCGCCCTTAACATCAGTCGAAATACCTTGTATAAGCGATTAAAACAACAAGGTATCCGCTAACAAAATAACTACTCGCATTGAACCCGACGCACCGCATGTTGCCAACCATCATAAAAAAGGTCACGACTGCTTTTGTCGATCTTAGGCTCAAACCTATGCTCACGTTGCCATAATGTTTGTAGCGCAGGCAACGATTCGAAAACCCCCGCCTTTAGACCCGCCAAATATGCAGCTCCAAGCGCGGTAGTTTCGGTGATTTGAGGTCGATCAACGGTTGCCCCTAAAATGTCAGACAAAAATTGCATTAACCAATCATTCGCTACCATGCCGCCATCGACTCGCAACGCAACAGGACGCTCACCGTCATTTTCCATCGCTTTTTGCAAATCTTTGGTTTGGTAACATACCGCCTGCAAACCTGCGGTGACAATCTCTTTAATTCCGGTATCACGGGTCAAGCCGAAAATAGCACCTCGTGCATTAGGATCCCAATAGGGTGCCCCTAAGCCGGTAAATGCTGGCACCATATAAACGCCGTGATCAACCGATGTTTGCCGTGCCAGCGGCTCTGTTTCAGACGCGCAACCAATTAGCTGCAAACCATCACGCAACCATTGCACTGTCGCGCCAGCAACAAAAATACTGCCCTCAAGCGCATAGGTTGTTTTGCCATTTAAACGATAAGCTACAGTGGTTAATAAGCGGTTTTGTGATTTTAGGGCTCGGCTACCGGTATTTACCATCATAAAACAGCCAGTGCCATAAGTACTTTTTGCCATGCCTTCATCGAAACAAGTTTGGCCAAATAAAGCAGCTTGCTGATCGCCAGCCATGCCAAGAATAGGAATTTGTGCACCCAACAAGCTCGCGTCTGAGTAGCCAAAATCATCGGCACAGTCCATCACTTGCGGCAATAATGCCCGCGGAATATCAAAAAGCTCTAATAATTGTTCATCCCATTGCTGTTGATGAATATTAAATAACATGGTGCGTGAGGCGTTGGTCGCGTCGGTACGATGCTCGCGTCCCCCCGTTAAATGCCACAATATATAACAATCAACAGTACCAAATGCCAGTTCGCCGCGCTCTGCCCGTGCTCTGACACCGGGTACTTCATCGAGGATCCAGCGCAACTTAGTTGCCGAAAAATAAGGGTCGATTAGTAAGCCGGTCTTCTCACTAACCATGCCTTCTAAACCATCTGATTTTAATTGCTGACAATATTCACTGGTGCGTCGGTCTTGCCACACAATAGCGCGATAGACCGGCTCGCCAGTTTGGCGATCCCATACAATGGTAGTTTCACGTTGATTGGTGATGCCAATAGCTCGGATACGATCTTGTTGGGGATCTATTTTGCTGATTACTTCACGACAGGTATCCAAAGTCGACTGCCACAGATCGCTTGGCTGATGCTCAACCCAACCGTCGTTAGGAAAATGTTGTTCAAACTCTTGTTGAGCACTGTGCTGGCTCTTACCTTGAGTATTAAATAAAATAGCCCGAGAGCTGGTCGTGCCTTGGTCAATCGCCAAAATAAAATCAGTCATACTAGATCCATTATTCGTTAAAAAAATCGATACAGATTCTTTATTGTTCGTTTGAGTTCACTTTATATAAAATATAACAAGATCACAATCATCTCTCTAACATCTCTCTAACATTTGGCTGTTTATATCGCCAAGTTTACCGAAGAACCCTATCGGCGCTGAATTATTAAGATCATTAATCTAAACCAACCACAACGGATGATCTGCTATGTTATTGCCGTTTAATCATGCTTTTGGGCAAAATATAAGTATATAATAATCTCTTATAATAAGACCAAAGCAGAGCAGCGTAACCAACATGACCCAGCAACAACGACAAGCGTTAATTTTAGAGCTAATCCAGCGGAACGGTTTCGCCTCAATTGATGAGCTCGTCGCCCATTTTCAAGTTACGCCGCAAACTATTCGTCGTGATCTCAATTACTTGGCTAAATCTCAAAAGATCAGCCGCCATCATGGTGGTGCGGGTATAGAATCGAGTACCGTTAACACCGACTACCAAACCCGAAAAATAATGGATTTATCGGCTAAAGAAAAAATTGCTGCGCAGTTGGTGCAAATGATCCCCGACGGCGCTTCACTCTTTATTAATATTGGTACCACCACCGAAACCATTGCTAAGGCTTTATTGGGCCATAAAGATTTAAAAGTAGTCACCAACAACTTACATGTTGCGATGATCTTAGGCGCTAAAGCCGACTTTTCAGTCGTGATTGCCGGTGGAGAAGTCAGAGAGCGAGATGGTGGGGTTATTGGCGAAACAACCGAAGAGTTCATTAAAAACTTTAGGATGGACTTTGGCATCATTGGTATCAGTGGTATCGACAGCGAAGGCTCATTGTTAGATTTCGATTACCGTGAAGTACGGGTAGCTCAGGCGATAATCGCCAACTCGCGTCAAGTTCTGCTCGCTGCCGATCACTCTAAGTTTGGTCGTAACGCCATGGTACGGCTAGGTAATATCAGCCAAGCTGATCATTTCTTTACCGATGCCCAACCACCACGCACTATTACTGATATTCTAACCGAACATCAAGTTCACTTGCATCACGTTGAATAATTAACTGACAGAGCACTCAAGCAGCAGTGCTTTATTGTCGTATTATCACTAAGCCCTAAACAACAGCACTAGCAGCCTGCGCTCAATTATTCTAATACTTCTTCTTTTTCGAAAATCAAACCAAGAAAGCCAACTGTGATCACTTTTTTGCTCTCCCAAGTTCGGCAATGTTCGTTTGTGATCGAAAATGTTTGATTTTGTTTATCTCGACAGGTATTGTACTAAAAATAAACATCCATTAAGCAACTGCACAGCTTAGGAAATCGCTAACCGAACCTTACTAGCTG